>OHIX01000653.1_pt1 | contig 10192 bp, 10 predicted proteins | sample 1568391 | NCBI WGS metagenome assembly OHIX01 (sample SAMEA3879541, study PRJEB24766) | human gut metagenome | biome: human-associated habitat; feature: feces | place: USA | collected 1985/1987 | reverse complement strand
TATGCGGTGCCGGCTGTAAAGAAAAGGATAAGCGGGAGCATGCTTATATGTGGATCAGAATGTATGAGTATGACTGTACGGATAAGGAATTTTTCCGGCGGCATCTATCCGTTCCACCTTATTGTTCAAATCGCTCGTGTCGCGATGCTTCCACAAAATTGGCCTGCCGTCGGCAGTCAGGCTGCCTGATATGATGGCCGAGGTGCATGCCGCTGCGTCCACAACAGCCACACACGCCAACATCACCGATAATATTGTCTTCTTCATCTGCATCTGTAGATTTTTATTCTACAAAGGTAATGCATCTATAAAAAATATGGCAATTCCAGATAAAAAAATCCAAAACTGCCATATCGTAATTTATTTTCAGACTACCCTACTTCACGATAATCTTCTCAGTCGACACCCCGCCGTTGCCAATCATTCTGACAATATACATGCCAGCCTGAACCGACAACGCCAAACGGTTGCAATTGCGAGAATTTGCAACAAGGGCGCCCGCCTCATTATACACAAACACCTCGTCGACCACTGCGCTTAAACGCAACTCACCATCGGCATAATCAGCTGTCAAACCGCTATTTTCGCCAATGCTCTCAACGCCCGACTGTCCATAATAAACCGGCTCATACTCATTGCCATAACGGTCGAGCACACAGACTGCATAATTATATCCCGACTTCTTGTCGTCAGGCATTGTATATGTGGTTTTATAACTCACTCCGAGCAGATATTCCGCAGGGATATTTGAATCCAAAGTTTCCACATTCACAGACTCCGGCACTGCATACACCGAATAGCGCACATTGTCCACTCCTGCCCACGACAGCACCGTGGCACGCTTGCTGAGCGCCGACACCTGCACCTTCTCCAAATCGGATTTCTTCCAATCAATTGCAGGCGTAAGCGCTTTGTTCTGGAACTTGTTCACCTGCAGCCATTCGCCAAAACCGGATTGCTTCTTGCCTGTTACATAAGCCGCTGAATAAAACACCGCTCCCGGAGCCTCGTTTTCCGTATAGTCGCGTGAGAACTGCACCTGCTTTCCAATCTCTTCCCAATCGCTGGTTGTGTTTGACGAGTTCAAGAACGAAATTGAATGGCTTGCGTAATGATGGCGTCCAAAATGCTTTGCCACATACGACCACCACTTTGTCATCGGTCCGAACGGATTGGTCTTGTGGTTGGTTTTCCAATACAGCTGCGGCGAGATGTAGTCTATGGTTCCAGCCTCAAGCCATGCCACAGGATCAGAGAAAATTCCATCATATTGCCAGTCGCTTGCCACAGGACAACGGTCGATGCCGTGTTTTGCCGCAACAGCGGCTGATGTGCATGCCGCGCCGGCAGGGCTTATGCCGAAACGCACATACGGCTTTTGCTGCTGCACCATTTTGTAGACATCGGCAACCATCTGGTTTACGTTGTTTCTACGCCAGTCGCCAAACGTCATCGACGCACCTGATTCTTGCCACAGATCGTAATCGCCGGCGCTGCTGGTCACAGGTATGCCTTCTGGATAAAAATAATCGTCAAACACAAGTCCGTCAACATCATAGTTGCTGATGATTTCCTTGCACACGTCAACGATACGCTTACGCACCGACTCCAATCCAGGATTCAGAATCGTGGTTGTTTTACCATCACTTTTGGTGTATGCCAACAACATACCCGCAGACTTCAAAGCCTGGTCCTGCGCTGTCGACCAATTGCTTCCTGTAGAGAATCGATACGGATTGACCCACGCATGGCACTCCATTCCCCTCTTATGGCATTCCTCAACCACAAACGCCAACGGATCCCATCCCGGATCCTTGCCGCGAGTTCCCGTAAGGTAGCTCGACCATGGCTCGTAGCTTGATTTATAGAATGCGTCACTCATTGTACGCACCTGGAAATAGACGGCGTTGAAATTGTTTTTTTGCAAAACGTCGAGATACTTGACCATCTCGTTTTTTTGCGCTGTGGTTGAGCTGGTGCTGCTTGGCCAGTCGAGAGCCCACACTGTTGCCATCCACACGGATCTCACTTCTCTCTTCACGCCCGACGACATCGGCAATGCCGCTATCGCCAGCAAAACGGCAGCTAAAGCACTGCGCTTCAATAATGAGGAAAAATTCATTTTTTAGGTTTAGTTAGGATTTTGATACAAAATTTTTTATCGCTCGCCAAATTTACGAATTTTTCTTCACGTCAGCGCCGAGCGTGCTGGTTTTTCGCTAAATTTGTGACATCAATGCCCATTTTGTTAAAAAAGCAAAATGGGCGGAATATTCACCCGGGAGTAAAGCAAACGTTATACTATTTTATGTTTTAAAAACACGGTGCGTGTGGATTTTATTTGTATCTTCATCCCCGAAAAAGATTTAATTTTAGGAATATGAGAAATTTCACCAACGTAAACGATATCGGCGACTTGAAAGCCGCAGTAAAAGAAGCATTGGAAGTGAAAGCCAACCGCTTCGGGTACAAACACCTTGGAGAGAACAAAACTTTGCTAATGATTTTCTTCAACTCATCGCTGCGCACACGACTCAGCACTCAGAAGGCAGCCATGAACCTTGGCATGAACGTAATCGTTCTCGACGTGAACCAAGGAGCATGGAAACTTGAAACAGAGCGTGGCGTGATTATGGACGGCGACAAGCCCGAACACCTTCTCGAGGCAGTTCCGGTGATGGGATGCTACTGCGACGTCATCGGCGTGCGGTCGTTCGCACAATTTCAGAGCAAGGACGACGATTATTCGGAAAAGATTCTGAACCAATTCATCAAATACTCCGGCAGACCGGTGTTCAGCATGGAAGCGGCGACACGCCATCCGCTGCAAAGTTTTGCCGACCTTATCACAATCGAGGAATACAAAAAGAAGGAACGCCCGAAAGTGGTGCTCACATGGGCCCCGCATCCAAAAGCGCTTCCACAGGCCGTGCCCAACTCTTTTGCAGAATGGATGCGCGCTGCCGACTATGACTTTGTCATAACCCACCCACACGGCTACGAACTGTCGGAGGAATTCACCGCCGGAGTGCCTATAATCTACGACCAGGACGAGGCTCTCCGCGGCGCCGACTTCGTATATGCTAAAAACTGGGCGGCATTTGCCGACCCCAACTACGGAAAAGTGCTGAGCACCGACCGCTCATGGACTGTCTCCACAGAAAAGATGGCGCTGACAAACAATGCCTACTTCATGCATTGTCTGCCGGTGAGACGCAACATGATTGTGAGCGACGACGTAATTGAAAGTCCTCAGTCAATTGTCATCCCAGAGGCTGCAAACCGCGAGATTTCAGCCACCGTGGTCTTGAAACGCATTCTTGAATCACTATAAAGCAATGAAACGGTTTGTGTCAATATTGGTGGCAAGTGTTGCCGCACTTGCCGCATTCGCATCGCCGTCGACACGGCAATGGGACGAAGGCCCGCTGTAATGGAGCGACTTTAAAGGCAACCCTGCTATAAAGTCGACAACTTCTTATTTCAAAGGTTTTCTGAAAACGGTCACCGACATTGAGCACGAGGGAAAGACGCGGTTCAACTCCGACGTGCGCTTTGCCACTTCGGCGGTTGCGCTGATGGACTGCAATGCGTCTTATGCCGACTCCGCCTACCGCACCGACCAGATGCTGCGCTATCACCAGCTGCAGTTTGACATGCTTGAGATTGTACGCCGCAGGCTTCAAGCCGACCTTAATTCGGGAATGACCGGCATTGAGGCCGACAACAGAGTAGCGTACTATCAACGAATATACAATGAGCAGACATCCGATTTGGCGAGAGCGACGGTCAACGGCAGCAACGACCAGCGGCTTCAGCAGTACGAATACATGACCCGCAAACAACTGGAGGAACAACTGCTGCCCAGCGTGCCTGAAGTAAAACCGGGCGACTGGCAAGCCGGTTGGTTTGTAGGCACCGGATGCCTGATTCCGACAGGCGGCATTTCCGACCTGTTCAACTACGCATGGTTGTTCAACATCGGACTCTCCGGCGGATACAAGAATCTGATTCTTAAAGCCGACATTTCATACGGGCAGCCAGACATACACAATTTCACAGACTACAATTTCAACCCGTTCAACAAAACGACCGCCGAAGGCAACCGCTATCAATCGCTGAACAAATACACGAAACTGCTGTCGGGGAGCGTCTCGTTAGGCTATCGCGTCATCGACGTCAAACGTTTTGCCATAACACCGCATATCGGCGGCGGATGGACCAACTACGCTTGGAACAGCGGCGAATTCAAGGAGTTTGAGGAGAATGGGGAAACGGTTTGGAAACTTGTCACCGAATCGCAGAAAGAGTCTTTCCACAGCTTCAATTTCATGGCCGGCATCGACTTCGACTGGCGTTTCCACACCACAGTAAGCGACAAGTCGTCATTCTTGTCGGGACGTCGCGAGCAATACACATCGTCGGTCCGCCTGACGCCATATGTAATCTGCTACAACTACGGATCGCTCAGTCCGGCAATAAAAGGCGTGCACTTTGGAATCAATCTGACATACAGCGGATTCATAAGGGCTCTCAGAATCAACTGACAGCACAACAAAAGGCAGGAGTTGTTCCTGCCTTTTGTTTTATTTTTCAGGCAATCGCCTGCTTTCTTTTCTCAGCACTACAGCAAACGCAGTGACGACCATCAGACCGGTAAGCACCCACGATATCGGATAGACCGACATCAGCATCTTGAATCCGTGATAGTTGGGACACACCACATAAACCCACACAATCCTCAGCAGGCACGTGCCGACAACCGTAAACAGCGTTGGCATCAACGACCGTCCCATCCCCCGCAACGACGATCCGGATATCTCATAACTACATGCGAGCCACTGGAATGCCAACACCGTGTGCAAACGTATCGCTCCATACTCATGGACCACCGCGTCGGTCGAGAAGAAATTCAGGAAGAAGTCGTCCTGCCACACAAACAACAGGTTGGCAAATCCACAACCGACGACGCTCATCGCCATGCAGAGCCAGAATATGCGCTTCACACGCTGCATCTGCCCCGCGCCGTAATTCTGCCCGATAAAACTGATTGCAGCGCCATTGAACGCCACGACAATGAAATAGCAGTAGAATTCAAAGTTCAATGCCGCCGACGAGCCTGCCACCGCGCCTGCACCATAGGTGTTGATTGTAGACTGTACTATCACGTTCGACACCGAAAACACCATTCCCTGCAACCCTGCCGGAACTCCTATTTTCAATATCCGCCTCAATTCCTGTCCATAAATTCGGATTCCCTTCAATTGAAGTCTGAGCGGTCCCCGCTCTTTCTGCATCAACACCACAATCATCGCAGCGCTCAATGCGTTGGCGATTCCGGTAGCGATAGCCACTCCTTCAACACCCATTCCGCACCAAAGCACAAAAATCAAATTGAGCACGGTGTTGACAATACCTGCCACAACAAGGATGTAAAGCGGACGGCGCGTGTCACCTTTGCTGCGCAACACTGCTGAACCGAAATTGAAAATCATAAAAAACGGCATTCCCAAGAAATACACCCGCAGATAGAGCACTGCCATGTCGAGCACCTCCTGTGGCGTATCTATCAGTTCAAGAATCGGGCGTGCCACCGCCACGCCAAGCACTGCGAGAAACAATCCGCTGGCGAGCGCCAGCACAGACACCGTCGACACCGACCGGCGCACGCCATCGTCATTGCCGCTTCCTATCTGATTGGAGATTATGGCGTTGGCTCCCATCGAAATGCCGACAAACAAATTGATGAGCAGGCTGATTACCGGAGAATTAGCGCCAACGGCAGCAAGTGCCTCGCGGCCTACGAAACGTCCCACCACCGCCACGTCTATTGAATTGAACAATTGTTGAAGCACACTGCTTGCCGCCAACGGCAGGCTGAAAAGCAATATTTTTTTCAACAACGGTCCGTTGAGCATATCTATCTGATTCTTCTGCGCCATCAATTTCTCTTTTTATAACAGTGTGCAAAGTTAGCCCAAATATGCCACTCTCAATGTACCCGAATTCTTTATTTTGCTTTATTTAAAATTTCATCCGCCGCTTTTCCGCAGAAAGCAAGAAGTCATCACAACTACTTCCGCCCTCCGCCTACCGCCGACGGCAACTGCGATGCAATCCATCGACACACCGGCATCCTGACCTTATCGACAAGAATGCACACGACAAAAATCGCCACATAAAGCGCCAAACTGCGCCACAGGAATCCAAACGTGTCGTAGTCCTCATAAAGACCGATCAACGAGTTGCGCAGCTTAATCCAAAAATATGGCGTCTTGTGAAGCAGGTAGACCATAAACACAGACACCGAAACCCAATTGACCGCCGGCGAAGAGAATGCCGGAATTTTCACAAAGACCATAAACAATGCCACCGCCGACAACAGCACAAAAGGATTGTTGTAAGCGAAATCAAGAGCCAACCCGATGGCGACTGTCGACAATAGATAGACACACAAATATCCCCACAACGGAAAAGCCTGCAGCAACGGCAAGTTTCTATGCAGACAATGACCTATAACGTACAGAAACACCATCTGCATCACGTTGTAGCCTGTGGGATTTATTCCCCCTTTGTGAAACCAGCCCAGATACACGTTTATGAATATCAACGCAAGCAGCATCAGATGCAGCCTGCGCCCGTCAAGACGCTCCAGGCCGGCATTCAGGAGCGGGCTTAAAAGAAACAAAGCAAGATAAGCCGGGACAAACCATAAGTCAGTTTTTGAATAAACAAGCAATGCGCCCACAAAACCGTCTGCCAAACAACCAGCCTCAACGCATCTGCAGGCATAGGCAAGCAGAGAGGCAAACAGGCACCACAGCGTGAAGTCAAGCAAACGGCGCCTGGTAGCCTTTATCCCGTAATAGCCCGAAATCAGCACAAAGCAGTTGACACCCACTATCGACAGTGATTCAAGAACGTCTTTCCACAAAACGCCAGAATCCAACGCATACAACTGTTCTCTTGTGGGCAAACCGAATGTGGCGCCGACAAAATGAACCATCAGCACCATCATCATACTCAATATGCGCAACATCTCTATTGCCGAATTCCGTTGTTTCATCACAATCTTTTTTTTAGAACGCCTCTCCTATCGCAAACACGAAGCCACAGGTGTTGCGTCCGAATCCGAAATCAATACGACCATTGACATTATGTTTCAGCTCAACACGCAGTCCGATGCCTCCATTCGCCAGAATGTCCTTGCCTCTGAAATGTCCGGGCGACGTAAACACATTGCCCATTCCTCCCCATAGCGCCACGCCAAAGCGTGAAAACAAATGCTGACGGTATTCCACCTGCAGCGTTGTCAGGTTATTGTCGATATAACGTCCTGAATAATAACCCCTCATACGGATTCCTCCGCTGCCCAAAGCTTCCCGTAGCGGCCACGGCGACTGCTTGCTGTTGAAACTTGCATACGCGTCAAAGGCAAGCATCGCTCCTTTCCACAACGGCTGATAGTAATTACCCGTAAAACTAAGATTGAACAATGTCCTGTCAAACGTGCCAAGCACCTGAGGCCTCACCCCCATGCGCAGCATCAGGTTCACACCTCGCCGCGGCTGAAGAATGAAGTCGCGCGTGTCGTACTGCAGCACCAATCCGAGCCCCGTGAAGAAATGCGATTTGTCTTGTCCCTCAAGATAATCGATATTGTCAATCTTTGTAATCTCGGCATAAACCAAGTCGATCAATGCGCCGATATTGAAATTGCCTGTCATCAGATACATAAGGTCGGACGTATATTTCAACTGATTCCTTGTATAATCAATCTTCGGATTCAAGCCACAAGCCTCTCGAGAGATTCCCCAGAAATCAAGCGGGGAATACGTATACTCCAACTTATAGGAATAGCGCAGTCTTCTTCCTGGGAAATGAGTATTTCCACTGGCTGTAAGGGCAAAAAATCCATTAAGAGTCACATTGCCTATCAATGTGATGTCAGAAGGCTGCATATCGAGTCGGTGCGGTCAAGCCGATACAGTCCTGTCGCACCGCCGCCTATTCCGAAACTGCCCTCTCTCGTATACGACGGCATCACAATGAAGTTCACATCAAACTTCTTTTCAAACGAACGATCCTTGTTTCCCGTTGCCAGTCGGTCAAGATAACGGAGAAACTTCGTGTCGCGTTTCAGCATTGACGTGAACGGACCGGAAACCTCCTTCTGCGCCACGACAGTGTCGGCCGGCTGTGGCGACAACAGTTCTTTAGGCACAAGGCTGTCAATCTCCTCCTGCGACAGCGGTATGTAACGGTATGACACAGTGTCGGTGCGTTCCTGCGCGACCGCCGTCAGACAAGCCACAAACGCCACGACAAATGCCACGGCAACGCTCTTTGCCAATATTATATATTTGTCAATTATGGGTTTCATTTTCTCAATTGGTTATGCAAAGATACGTTGCATGCAACAATATTCAAAGGGCTATCGCTCAACGACATTCTTTTCGGACATTTTTAATGCCTAAATCACCAAAATTTAAATTTAGCGCGCATACGCCCATTGCCATATCATTTTGCAAACACAAGGCACATTTATAAAACATTTTGACAGCAATATTTGGCAATATCAAATTATAATGTTACTTTTGCGCTAAAAATAAGAAAAATATGGAACTTATCATACCTAAACGATACAAACTGAAATTGCTTCCGGAAACAACCGAGATTGCAATCAAGTTTATCAAAGACTCTTTTCAAGAGCGGCTTGCCAAGCGCTTGAACCTACGCCGCGTCACGGCTCCGCTTTTTGTGCTCTCTGGCACCGGTCTTAACGACGACCTCAACGGCGTGGAGCACGCCGTCGGTTTCGACATCAAAGCCATGGGCAACCGCCATGCCGAAGTTGTCCACTCATTGGCAAAATGGAAACGCACAAAACTCGGAGCCTACGGCATTGCGCCCGGCTTCGGACTCTACACCGACATGAACGCCATCCGCACATTCGAGGATTTGGACAACATACACTCATTATATGTAGACCAATGGGATTGGGAAAAGACAATAACAGAAAGCGACCGCACCCTTGCCTACCTTATTGACACCGTCAACGACATATATGCCGCGCTGCGCGAGACGGAATGGCTGATTTACGAGCGTTTCCCGCACATCACCCCAGTGCTTCCCGAAAAGATAAAGGTGGTTCACTCACAGCAACTGCTCGACATGTATCCCGACCTTGACCCGAAAGAGCGTGAGCGCGAGATAACGAAACGCTACCGGGCTGTGTTTATCGTCGGCATCGGCGCAGACCTTTCCGACGGCAAGCCTCACGACGGCCGCGCCCCTGACTATGACGATTGGATTACGGAAAACAGCGATGGCTACAACGGTCTGAACGGTGACATAATGCTTTGGAACGACGTGCTCGACATCCCGTTTGAGATTTCATCAATGGGAATACGCGTGAGTCCGGAGTCTCTGCACAAACAACTTGAACTGCGCGGCTGTCTTGAGCGCGAGCAGCTTAAATTCCACCAATCGCTGCTCAACGGCGAGCTGCCCTACTCAATCGGCGGCGGTATCGGTCAAAGCCGATTGTGCATGTTCCTCCTGCAGAAAGCGCATATCGGAGAGGTGCAGGCAAGCATCTGGCCAGAGGAGCACATCGAGGAATGCCGCAAGAACAACATCCTGCTGATGTAGCCTAATCCTCTTTGTTTCGGCTTCTATTTAGCGCTGTATCAAACTGAATTTGCCAATACCATTCCAAAAGTTTACAAAAGCTCGAGACAATAAAGATAAGTGATGTTATGGCCGTTGATCGCAGTTTTATGCGGGCGAGGTTCATCACACAGCCAAGATGCTCTTGCATAATCGGGACGATTTGGTTAACTTTGCCATTATCCCTGGAAGTGGTAGTAACTTTCATGGAAAAAGCGGTCAAACTTTTCTTTAAAGTTACGAATTTTTAGGGACTTATGCAAGTATAATCACCTAATAATCAATATAATAAACGACAAAATTTATTTTTGTCATCTACTAAAAATATAACGAGGTATGAATAACAATTTAGTAATCCAATGTATACTTACAGTTATTGGCTGGATAGTAGTCTATATCCTTGCTCTTCGTCAAAATACCCAAATCAAAAAAAAAGAAGTTACAATTAAATTTTTAGTTCAAGCATCCTGACTTCATCACTTTTCTGCGCCACCACATAGCGCAGATTGAAAATCAATGA
>OHIX01000652.1_pt1 | contig 10214 bp, 5 predicted proteins | sample 1568391 | NCBI WGS metagenome assembly OHIX01 (sample SAMEA3879541, study PRJEB24766) | human gut metagenome | biome: human-associated habitat; feature: feces | place: USA | collected 1985/1987 | reverse complement strand
AGGATGTCGCCGCCGACCTCGGTCCACGCAAGGCCCGTCACGACGCCCGTCATGCCGCCCACTTCGTACTCCTCCTTGAGGAACTTGGGCATGCCGAGGATTTTCTCGACGTCCTTCATCGAAATCTCGGGCGCGAAAGCCTCGTCGAAAGCGATCTGTTTGGCGCGGGCGCGGGCGATCTTCGCCAGATTCTTGTCCAGCGAACGCACGCCGGCTTCGCGCGTATAGCAGGCGATGACGTTCTCGACGACCTCCGGGGTCATCGTCATCTCCTGCTCCTTGATGCCGTGGGCCTCGCGCTGCTTGGGCAGCAGGTGGTCCAGCGCGATGCGCACCTTCTCCTCCAGGAGGTAACCGGCGATGTTGATCATCTCCATGCGGTCGCGCAGCGCCGGGGCGATATTGGCCACGTTGTTGGCCGTGGCGATGAAGAGCACCTTCGACAGGTCGTACTCCATGTCGATGTAGTTGTCGTGGAAGGTGGTGTTCTGCTCCGGGTCGAGCACCTCGAGCAGGGCGCTCGACGGGTCGCCGTGGTTCGAAACGGTCACCTTGTCCACCTCGTCGAGGATGATGACGGGGTTCGACGAGCCGCACCGCTTGATGGTCTGGATGATCCGGCCCGGCATGGCGCCGATGTAGGTGCGGCGGTGTCCGCGAATCTCCGACTCGTCGTGCAGGCCGCCCAGCGAAATACGGCCGAACTTGCGGCCCAGCGCCGCGGCCACCGACTTACCCAGCGAGGTCTTACCCACGCCCGGAGGGCCGTAGAGGCAGAGGATCGGGGATTTCAGGTCACCCTTGAGCTTGATGACGGCCAGGTGCTCCAGCAGCCGCTCCTTCACCTCGTCCAGACCGAAATGGTCGTGATCGAGCTGTTCGCGGGCGCACTTGAGGTCGAGGTTGTCCTTCGTCACGTCGTTCCACGGCAGTTCCAGCAGCAGCTGCAGGTAGGTCATCTGCACCGAATATTCGGCCACGGCGGGATTCAGCCGCTCGACCTTCTGCAACTCCTTCTCGAAGGTTTCGCCCACCTCCTTGGGCCAGTTCTTCTTCTTGGCCTCCTCGCGCATCTTCTCGATGTCGGCATCGGCGCCGTCGCCCAGTTCGTCCTGGATCGTACGCATCTGCTGCTGGAGGTAGTAGTCGCGCTGCTGCTTGTCGATCTCCTGCTTGACGCGCTCCTGAATCTGGTTCTTCAGCTCGGCCAGCTGCTGCTCGCGGATCAGGATTTCGAGCAGCTTGCGGGCGCGGGCCAGCAGGCCGGGGGCCTCCAGCAGCGACTGGCGGTCTTCGTCCGTCAGCTCCATGTTGGAGCAGATGAAGTTGATGATACCGCGCTTCGAGTCGATGTTCTTGATGGCGAAAGCCGCCTCCTTGGGCATCGACGGCGACACGTTGATGATGTTCAGCGCCACGTCGCGGATCGAGTCCACGAGAGCCTCGAACTCGATGCTCTTCACATCGGGAGTCGAATCGCGCAGGGCCGTCACCCGGGCCTTGAAATAAGGTTCGGTGGTGATGTACTCCGTGATCTCGACCTTCTCCAGGCCGTTCAGGATCACCGTGAGGTTGCCGTTGGGCATTTCGAGGATCTTGATGATCCGCGCGGCCGTGCCGACCTTGTACATGTCGTCCGGCGCGGGGTCCTCGACGTCGCTTTCGCGCTGCAACACGGCGCCCAGAATACCGCCTTCGGCATTCACGGCGCGCACGAGGTTGATGCTCTTGTCGCGGCCCACCGTGATGGGCGTGATGGCGCCGGGGAAAAGCACCGACGAACGCAGCGTGAGAATGGGTATGATTTCGGGCACTTCGACCTCCTCCACAGGCTCGTCGCCGCCGGTCACGATCGGAATCACGTGGTGTTTGCCGTCGAGCAGCTCGGGGACAAGGTTCATGTCGTCGAGCTCGGCGGTTTCGATCTTATCTTTCTTGTTCATGTTTCCTATATACTATAATTGACGCAAAGGTAACGATTTTTCACGGATTTTATTTTATCTTTGACAGAATGTTAATAACTTTGCATCCCTGAAAACAAAGTAAAATTCAACGCGCCATGCAAATCGCAGACAAATACGCACCGCAGCAGATCGAATCCAAATGGTACGACTACTGGATCGAACAGCATATTTTCCACTCGGAACCCGACCAGCGGGAACCCTACACGATCGTCATCCCTCCCCCCAACGTGACGGGCATGCTCCACATGGGGCACATGCTCAACAACACGTTGCAGGACGTGCTGGTGCGCCGCGCCCGCATGTCGGGAAAGAACGCCTGCTGGGTGCCGGGCATGGACCACGCGTCGATCGCCACCGAAGCCAAGGTGGTAGCGATGCTGCGCGAAAAGGGCATCGAAAAGTCGTCGCTCACGCGCGAGGAGTTCCTCCGCTACGCCTGGGAGTGGAAGGAGAAGTACGGCGGCGTGATTCTCAAGCAGCTGCGCAAGCTGGGCGCCTCGTGCGACTGGGAGCGCACCTGCTTCACGATGGACGAAGCCCGCACGGAGAGCGTTCTGCGCGTCTTCTGCGACCTCTACGAGAAAGGCAAGATCTACCGCGGCGTAAGGATGGTCAACTGGGACCCCGCGGCGCAGACGGCCCTCTCGGACGAGGAGGTGGTCTTCAAGGAGTCGCACGGCAAGCTCTACTACCTGCGCTACAAGGTCGAGGGAACCGACCGGGCGATCATCGTCGCCACGACGCGCCCCGAGACCATTCTGGGCGATACGGCGCTGTGCGTCAACCCCAATGACGAGCGTTACAAGTCCCTGCCCGCCGACGCCCGCGTCGTCGTGCCGCTGGTGGGACGGTCGATCCCGGTGATCCGCGACGAATACGTCGACATCGAGTTCGGAACGGGCGCCCTGAAGGTGACTCCGGCCCACGACGTGAACGACTACATGCTGGGCGAGAAATACGGGCTGGAGACCATCGACATCTTCAACGACGACGGCACGATCAACGACAAGGTGGGCATGTACGTGGGTCAGGACCGCTTCGACGTGCGCCGGCAGATCGAAAAGGACCTCGACGCGGCGGGCCTTTTGGAAAAGACCGAAGATTACACCAACAACGTGGGCTATTCGGAGCGCACGGGCGTGGCCATCGAGCCGAAACTCTCGATGCAGTGGTTCCTCTCGATGCAGGAGCTGGCCGAACCGGCGACGAAGGCCGTGATGGAGGATGCGATCCGTTTCGTGCCCGAGAAATACAAGAACACCTACCGCCACTGGATGGAGAACATCAAGGACTGGTGCATCTCGCGCCAGCTGTGGTGGGGCCAGCGCATTCCGGCGTACTATCTTCCCAAAGGCGGCTTCGTGGTGGCCCTGACGGCCGAAGAGGCGTTGGAAAAGGCCCGCGAGAAGGCCGGCGACGCCTCGTTGCAGCTGACGGACCTGCGGCAGGACGAGGATGTGCTCGACACGTGGTTCTCGTCGTGGCTGTGGCCCATCTCGGTATTCGACGGCATCCGCTTCCCGGACAACAGGGAGATCGGCTACTACTACCCCACCAACGATCTGGTGACCGGTCCCGACATCATCTTCTTCTGGGTGGCCCGCATGATCATGGCCGGCTACGAATACCGCGGCGAAAAGCCCTTCTCGAACGTCTACTTCACGGGCATCGTGCGCGACAAGATCGGCCGCAAGATGTCCAAGCAGCTGGGCAACTCGCCCGACCCGCTGGACCTGATCGCCCAGTACGGCGCCGACGGCATGCGCATGGCGATGCTCATCTCCTCGTCGGCCGGCAACGACGTGATGTTCGACGAGGCGCTGTGCGAGCAGGGCCGCAACTTCGGCAACAAAATCTGGAACGCCTACCGCCTCCTGAACGGCTGGGCGGTGGACGCCGCGGCGGCGCAAAGCGAGAACAACCGTCTGGCCGTGGCGTGGTTCGGGCAGGCGTTGGGCCGCTCGCTGCGCCAGATCGCCGAGGATTTCAAGTCATACCGCATCTCGGAGGCCTTCAAGGAGGCTTACCGCCTCTTCTGGGACGATTTCAGCGGCTTGTACCTCGAGATGGCGAAGCCCGCCTACGGACAGCCCATCGACGCCCCGACGATGGAGGCGACGAAGGGCTATTTCGACGCCCTGATGCGCGTGCTGCACCCCTTCATGCCGTTCGTCACGGAAGAGATCTGGCAGGACCTCGCGCCCCGCGCCGAAGGCGCTTCGATCTGCGTGGCGCAGATGCCCGAGCCTGCGGCCGAAGACGCCGCGATGCTGGCGCGCTTCGAACTGGCGAAGGAGATCATCACCTCGGTGCGCAACATCCGCAACCAGAAGAGCCTGCCGCAGAAAGAGGCGCTGACGCTCCGGGTCATCGCCGATGAGAACTATCCCGCGGAGTTCGCCCCCGTCGTGATGAAGATGGCCAACCTCACGGCCATCGAGACCGTGGCGGAGAAGGACCCGGCGGCCGCGGCGTTCATCGTCAAGACGACGCAGTACTTCGTGCCGATGGCCGGAAAGATCGACGCCGAGGCCGAGCGCAAAAAACTCGCGGACGATCTGGCCTACTACGAGGGATTCCTCGCCTCGGTGATGAAGAAGCTCTCGAACGAGCGGTTCGTCGCCTCGGCGCCCGAGAAGGTGGTGGCCAACGAGCGCGCCAAGCAGGCCGACGCCGAAGCCAAGATCACGGCGATCCGCGAACAGTTGGCGGCGCTCGAATCCGGCAAATAAGCATTAAAACAGCTATCATGGCCCTACGATACAAACTCCTCCTGTCATGCTGCGCCCTGACCATGACGGCAGCCTGTGCCTATGCCCGGGGATTCAGACTGGAGGGAAGGATTGAGGGACTGCAAGCCGGAGACACCCTCCGTTTCGAGCGTATTCTCCTGCCTTCATGGAAGTACGGCCCGGGATTCGACGTCGTGGTCCGCAAACCGGGCGCATTCCGCTATCGGGGGAAGTCGGAACACGACCAGTACTACCTGATGACCTACCGCCCGAAAGCCGGAAGAGCCGCAGCCGGGGATCGCGGAGGCAAACCCGTCATCGTCAGGCCCGGCGATAGGATCGGCATGACCGGCTCGACGGATGCGATCTATTATTGCCGTCTCGGCGGAGGAATTTACGACGAGCCCATGCTGTCGAGCCTGCTGGCGGTCGATGATTCGCTCGGCCGGGTCCGGGGACGTTATCTGGAAGCGGCCAATCCGCACGGAAGCCTGTACCTGTTGATCGACAGGATACCCAAGTTGTCGTACACCCCAGCCAAGGAGGCGCACAAGTTTTACAAGACATTGTCCGAAGGGTTGAAAACGAGCTATTTCGGCCAGATGTACGCAGACTGCATGGCAAGAATGGAACAACTCGCCGAAGGAAAACCGGCGCCGGATTTCACACTGGCAACGACCGAAGACCGTACTGTCGCCAAGGCTGATTTCAAAGGCCGATACCTGCTGCTCTACCATTGGGGATTGTGTCCCGGCTCGATCCATATCGACCGGCAGGTGAGCGATCTGTTCGAAAAGTACAAGGACAAAGGGTTGCAGGTGGTGGGTCTGACCGAATCCATCGCCGATATCCGGAGCGTATACGAAAGTCTGCCCGCAGGCAAAAAAACGCCGTCGCCGGGTGTGGACGACATGCGCCCCGTGCTGGCCGGCATGCTGGAACACGGATGGATCGAAGCGGAACTGGAAACCGGTCATCCGGAAAACCGGCAGATCATGGAAACGTATGCCATCGAAGGCTGGCCGTTCTTCGTTCTGATCGATCCGGACGGCACCATACTGGCACGCAATTACACGAATGCCTTTTACCAGGCGAAAAAGATTCTGGACAAGGAACTGGGCGGAACGGCCGCCGAATGAACCGCGAAACGGCCGGCGGCGGGACGGCAGGCGCAAGCCCCGGAAAACCGGACCGGAACATCCCGTCATAAACTCTATGTTTGATCTCTAATCTACGAATATTTTGTCTCCGATCACCATCTACACCGACGGCTCGGCCCTCGGAAACCCCGGGCCGGGCGGCTACGGCGTGGTGCTGCTCTCGGGCCCCCACCGCAAGGAGCTCTCGCAGGGGTTCCGCCTGACGACGAACAACCGCATGGAGCTCATGGCCGTCTGCGTGGCGCTCGAGGCGCTGCGCTTCGAGGGGTCGGAGGTCACGATCTACTCCGACTCGAAATACGTCGTCGACGCCGTGACCCGGGGGTGGCTCTTCGGCTGGGTCAGGAAGGGTTTCGCCGGCAAGAAGAACCCCGACCTGTGGCGCCGCTTCCTGGACGTCTACCGCCGCCACCGGGTCCGCTTCGTCTGGGTCAAGGGCCACGCCGAGACCGTCGAGAACAACCGCTGCGACCGTCTGGCCGTCGCCGCGGCCAACGATACGGCCCATCTGGCCGAGGATACGGGATATATCCCCGGGGAGGCGTAAGCGCCCGTTTCTGTCCGTTAACGGGCGCCGATTCTCCGATATTTCCCATATTTTTCTCTTTTTCGCGCGATTATCGTATCTTTGTTCCGTCATAGCGTTAACCAACCAAACACTCCGGAATGTTCAAGACATACCTGCGGCTGCTGGGCTTCGCCCGCCCGATCGAAAAATACGCCATCCCCTACTTCTTCTACTCGCTCCTCTACGCGTTGTTCAACTCGCTGACGTTCATGCTGATCATCCCGATCCTGAACACCATGTTCGACGCGAACTACTCCTTCGAATACGTCGAAAAGCTGCCTCCCCTGGAACTCAATCAGGACTACCTCGCAACACTTTTCAACTTCGCCTATTCGCACATCTTCGAACAATACGACCGCCAGAACGTACTGATGCTGCTGGCCATTGTAGCCATCTGCATCAGCCTGATGAGCAACCTGTTCCGCTACCTCGGCGCATGGACCATGGAGAACATGCGCACGCGGACCCTGCAACGCATGCGCAACGAAATGTTCTCGCGCGTGATGGACATGAACGTGGGCTATTTCTCGGACCAGCGCAAGGGCGACATCATTTCGAAAATCACCTCCGACGTGGGCGTGGTGCAGTTCTGCATCACCAACACCCTCCAGGTGTCGTTCCGCGAACCGTTTCTGATCATCGGCTACATCGTGATGATGGTGGCCATTTCGTGGGAGCTGGCCATCTTCTCGGTGCTGTTCCTCCCGGTGGTGGCCCTGCTGATCGGCAGCATCGTGAAGAAACTCCGCCACCCGGCCCGCACCAACCAGCAGCGCATGGGCGAGATGGTCTCGACGCTCGACGAGTCGCTCTCGGGCATCAAGGTCATCAAGAGCTATAACGCCACGGAATATATCAAGCAGAAATACTACGCCATCAGCGCCGACCTGGCGCGCCTGACCCTCTCGATGGCCCGCCGGCAGCAGCTGGCCTCGCCGATGAGCGAGTTCCTCGGCATCACGGCCGTGGGCGTGATCCTCGTCTTCGGCGGTTCGCTCGTGGCCAAAGGCGTGCTCGACCCCGGCGGATTCATCGCCTTCATCGCCATCTTCTCGCAGATCACGCGCCCCGTGCGCACCTTCATCGACCAGTTCGCCAACATCAACCAGGGCATCGCCGCCGGCGAGCGCATCTTCTCGGTGATCGACTCGCGGCCCGAGATCGAGGATCGGCCCGGGGCCCGCGTCCTGCAGGGGCTGAAAAAGAAGATCGAGTTCCGCGACGTGCACTTCTCCTACGACGGCACGCGCGAGGTCATCGACGGCATCTCGTTCGAGATTCTCCGCGGACAGACCGTGGCGCTCGTCGGACCGTCGGGCGGCGGCAAGTCGACGCTCAGCGAGCTGATCCCGCGCTTCTACGACCCCACCTCGGGCGACATCCTCATCGACGGCGTCTCGCTGCGCGACTACACGCAGGAGAGCCTGCGCGCCCACATGAGCGTCGTGGCGCAGGACACCGTGCTTTTCAACGACACCATCGAAAACAACATCGGCATGGGCAAGCGCGGCGCCACGCACGAAGAGGTGGTCGAGGCGGCGAAGGTCGCCAACGCCGACTGCTTCATCCGCGAATGCACCGACGGTTACGGGACCAACATCGGCGACCGGGGCGTGAAACTCTCCGGCGGCCAGCGCCAGCGGCTCTCGATCGCCCGCGCGGTGCTCAAGAACCCCGACATCCTGATCCTCGACGAGGCCACCTCGGCACTCGACACCGAGAGCGAAAAACTCGTGCAGGACGCCCTCAACAACCTGCTCAAAGGCCGTACGTCGGTGGTCATCGCCCACCGCCTGTCGACCATCCACAACGCCGACCTGATCGTTGTCGTCGACCACGGCCGCATCGCCGAACAGGGCACGCACAACGAGCTGATGGAACGCAACGGCATCTACGCCAAGCTGATCGAAATGCAATCCTTCGACTAAAATGACCGAGCGGGAAAAGATGCTCGCCGGCGGGTGGTTCGACCCCCGGGATGCGGAACTCACCGCCATCCGGGACAACGCCACGCGCCTGATGCACCGCCTCAACGTCGAACTCTGCGGCCACGACGACGCCTACCGCGCCGCACTGCGCGAGCTGTGCCCCGGCTGCGAAGGATTCATCCGCGAACCGTTCCGCTGCGATTACGGACTCAACATCTCAATCGGCGAAGGGTCGTTCGTCAATTTCGACTGCGTGTTCCTCGACCTGGCACCGATCCGCATCGGCCGCCACACGCTCATAGGTCCCAAAGTGCAGCTGCTCACCGCCCTGCATCCGTTCGACGCGACACAGCGCCGCACTGGACTCGAAGCGGGCCGTCCGATCACCGTCGGCGACGACTGCTGGCTGGGCGGAGGGGTGATCGTCTGCCCGGGCGTCGCCATCGGCGACCGTTCGGTCATCGGCGCCGGAGCCGTCGTGACGCGCGACATCCCGGCCGACTCGGTGGCCGTGGGAAATCCGGCGCGCGTGATCCGCACGCTGACGCGGCAGGACGAAACCGAATAGCGCCGCCGCGCAAAAAATCATCCGGACAAAATTCGTTTTCTCCCGAAATTTTCTATTTTTGCAGAAACATCGAAAAAAGGGTAATTTCTGCCATGCACTCCGAACAAGCCGCCCCCGACCTGCTGCAAAAATCACTCGACGCCTCCGGCGTCGGATGGTGGCAGCTCGACTTCGGACAGCGCGAAATGACCTTTTCGGCGCAGATCGCACCCGCATTTCGTTCGAGGAGGTCTACCTGCTGCCCGGCGAGGAGCACCGGGCGCGCATTTACACCCGCTGCGCCGCCCTCAAGGTCTCCGACTCGCTCGACGAAACGTTCGTCACGGCCAACGGCGACAGATGCCTGCAAGTCAGAGCCGTGGCTGCCGCCAACGATCCGCTGACGGGCGTCCGCTCGGTTTTCGGAACCGTCCGCCGCGTTACGGAAGGCACTCCCGAAAATGCCGAACTGGCCTCCATCAATCAGAGTTACAAGGCGACGCAACGCAATTACAGCCACCTCGCACAACTGATCGAACACCTGCCGATCGGCTACCTGCGCGTCAACATCCTGCGCGACAAATCGGGCGAAGCGGTCGACTACCTGCTTTCGTACATCAACCAGCAGGCCGGCAGGATACTGGGCATCCACACGCAGGGCCATGCCGGAAAGACGGCCCGCGAGGTGGGAATAGATCCCCTGAAACACATTCCCACATTCGAGCACATCCCCTCCTGCTCCTTCTGGGAGCAGACCGGGAAAAGCCCGGACGGCAAACGCACCTGCCGCTGCCTGATCTACAACACGCCGGGCGACGACGACGAACTGGTCATCCTGCTCGAAGACATCACCGACGCCACGCGCAGCCGCGAACAGCTGGACGATTTCGAGCATCTCTTCAACCTGGTTTCGGACTTCGCGCACGTGGGCTGCGTCAGCTACAACCCCCTTACGGGAGAGGGTTACACCAAGGGGCCCTGGGCCAAAAATTACGGCGAAGCGGAAAACACGCCCGCCTCACAGATTCTCGGCCACTGGCGGCAGGTCCATCCCGACGACCGGCAACACCTTGAGGAGGAGTTCGAACGCCTCAAAACCGGAGAAATCCGGACTTTCGTCAACGAAGTGCGCATCGTGAGCGATCAGGAGCCGATGCGCTGGATCAAAATCCACCTGCTCTGCCGCGACTACCGTCCGGAGGAGGGCGTGATCGACCTGGCGTGCGTCAACTACGACATCAGCGAACTCAAACGCACCGAGGAGGAGGAGCTGCGCGAAGCGTGCAAGCAGTTGAACGTCGAGGTCGACGAGACC
>OHIX01000642.1_pt1 | contig 10298 bp, 9 predicted proteins | sample 1568391 | NCBI WGS metagenome assembly OHIX01 (sample SAMEA3879541, study PRJEB24766) | human gut metagenome | biome: human-associated habitat; feature: feces | place: USA | collected 1985/1987 | reverse complement strand
GCTCGATGCCGCCATCCGCAAGTGCGGTGATGACCTCGGTCTTGCATTGGGTATGCACCGTGACCACCAACCCATAGGCACCCCGCACCTCGATGCGGCGCGGGTCTGCCGCGCGGGTGTTGAGGTACTCTGTCTGCCCTTCCACCACGGCTGTCCATGCCGTAAAGGCAAGCTCCGGCAGTTCCAGCTGCCGGGTGAAGGGCAGCTTTTGTTCGGTCTGGCACAGGCCTTTTTCTGCTTCGCTCTGGTAAAACACTGTACAACGCAGATAGCCCTCTAAGGTAAGCCTGCCCGGCTGCAGCTGCCGTTGCAGCACTACCGGGCGGACAAAACACTTTACCAGCTTACCCACCGGCGGCAAATCGTCTGAAATGCGGATCTCGGTCTCCAGCGGAAGTTCTGCTTTTACGGTACAGCCCGCCCCGCCCTGCGGCAGCGTGTCCCGGAATATCTTCAGTTCCATGTGCAGTGCGCTCCTTTCCCTGTCCGTTTCCATAAGAGTGTATGCGGCAGCAGACGGCGGTATGCCGACAGCAAAAGGCCGGTGTGCAGCAGCTTTGCCACACACCGGCCTTTTATGGATTCAGTTTTCTTTGCGGATGCCGAACAGCTTGCGCAGAATGCCGCACAGCGCTTTCGGGCTGCGAATGACCACTACCTGCATCTCCACCCCGCCTTTCGCTCATGTTTACCCCATTATAGCGTCTGCCGGGCAAAAATGTTCCGGGAATGGTTCAATCAGCGATGGTCTCCACCACCACAAGCGCGCCCTGCTGGGTGCTGACGGTGATGCAGTCTGAGCCTTCGGCATACTCGTTGCTCACGCCCAGCGGATAGCCTGCTGTGAGCACGGCATCCTCCAGTTCATAGAAGGAGCCTTTTTCATACACGCCCTCGGCGCGTCCCTCCATAGGGAAGGCTGAGAAGTAGAAGAACTCCTCCTTGGGATAGCGGCGACTCTTGCCCGGCAGCACAAAGGTGATGCGGGAGCGCTCGTCCTGTAGGGCGGCGCGGATGCCGCGCTGCTCCAGCCCAAGGCCGGTGCAAAGGTTTGCAAGGGTGTGCTCCACCCGCTTGCCGCCCAGTGCACCCAGCAAAAGCACCTCGTCAAAGCCCTTTTGCGCAGCAAGCTTTGCAGCATACTCGGTATCGGTGTCGTCCTTGACGTGGGGCAGTACCACGATATCGTCCGTGTCCTGCTGCGGACAGGGAGCGGAATCAAAATCGCCTACAATGATATCCGGCTTGCAGCCCAGCCGTTCGCAGTTGCGGTAGCCCGCATCGCAAGCGATGATAAAATCATCGCTGCACAGCAGGCGTTTGAGTTCCGGCTGCACCGGGCAGGCGGAAAGGATCACACAACGGGACATCTCATTCTTCCTTCCGTATTACACTTTCGGGCGCTGCCAATCCTTGACATCCTTTACCTCGTCGTACATGGCGCAGTAGCTGTCGTACCGGGTCTGGGAAAGTTTGCCCTCTGCCAGCGCAGCCCGCACAGCACAGCCTTTTTCGCTGCGGTGGGAGCAGCCGGTAAACTGGCACCGCCCCAGATAAGGCCCGAACTCCGGGAAGGCGTGCTCCAGATTCTCCTTGGAGATGAATCCGGCGCGGTTGGCTTCCAGGCTGGCAAAGCCCGGGGTGTCGGCAATGCGTCCGCCGTAGGCTTCAAAGATCGTCACCTCACGGGTGGTGTGGCGGCCGCGTCCCAACTTCTGGCTGATGGCGCTGGTCTCGCGGGCAGCGTCCGGCAGCAGCGCGTTCAACAGGGTGGATTTACCCACACCGGAGTTGCCACAAAAGGCGCACAGCCTGCCGTTGATCCACTGTTTTACTTCGTCCAGACCTGCACCGCTTTCGTAGTCGATGCGGATAAACGGTAGGGTGGACTTTGCGTAGGCGTTTGCCAGAAAATCCGCCTCAGCAAGGTCGCTTTTGGTACACACCACCACCGGCTGTACGCCCTTATCCACCGCAATGGCCGAAAGCTTATCCAGCACCAGCGTGCTGGGGGTAGGCTGAGTGGTGCTGGCCACAAGGAACAGCACATCCAGATTTGCCACCGGCGGGCGCACAAAAACGTTTTTGCGTGGCGCGATCTGCGCAATGACCGCTGCGCCATTCTCGGTCTCCAGCGTCACCTCATCCCCTGCCACGGGGGTGATCTTCTGCTTGCGGAAGATGCCGCGGGGTTTGCACTCCACGATGCCGTCCGGCGTTTTTACATAGTAAAAGCCGCCGATGCCTTTTACGATATAACCGTTCATGCACATCCTCCATCAGCCCAGCAGCGAGGACCACCAGTCCAGAATACCGCCGCCGGTGGAGCTGCTGGAGCCCGGCTCGCCGCTTCCGCCGGTGCTCTCGCCGCCGGAAGAGCCTTCACCTGTGGTGCCGGAAGCACCTTCGCCAGTACCAGAAGTGCCTTCGCCGCCCGGCTGCTCCGGTTCCTGCGCCGGCGCAGCGCCCGCGCTGACCACAACATTTACGCGGCTGTTCAGCTTCGCGGTAGTACCTGCCGCAGGGTTCTGGCTGAGCACCGTACCTGCGGGCTGGCTGCTGTATTCTTTGCTCTGGCTACCAATACCCAGATGGTTCTGCACCAGCAGGGTGCGGGCATCATCCACGCTCATGCCGGTAAGCGAGGGCACCTTGGTGGTGGTGGATACCTGCGGACGACTGATATAGAGGATGACCGTAGAGCCTGCCGCCACCTGCGCACCGGCGGCAGGGTCGGTGCGGATGACCGCACCGGAGGCCACCGAGGTATCCACAGCCTGCGTGACCAGCACCGAAACGCCCAGTGCCTTGAGCTGTTGCTCGGCATCGGTCTGCACATAGTTGGTCAGATCCGGCACAGTGACATACTGGGTGCCCAGACTGACGGTCAGCGTTACGCTCTGCCCCTCGCGGACGGTGCGGCCGGACACCGGCGACTGCTTATAGATATAACCGGCCGCATAGTTGCTGTTATACTCCTCTTCCCACTCCGGGGAGATCTGGCCGGATGCGACCTGATCCGTGGCCATGGCCTGATCCTTGGTCATACCAATATAATCTCCAAGGGTGACATCGGCCTTGTTGTTCATCAGGTTGGAGGAATCGTTCAGGATCATCCAGCACAGTGCCATGCAGGCCAGTGCAAAGGCAATGGTGATGCCGAACAAGGCCGGCAAAAAGACGGTGCGGCGCTTTTTGCCCGGCTTGCCTTTGCCGTTTTTACGGGGGGCGGGCTGTTCATTCTGACGGATCGCGCGGTTCTGGTTCATGGTACGTTTCACCACCTTTTCGGGCGCTTCTTCTGTAATATACTGATATTCAAACAGCACGGAGGGGTTCTGCACATAGGTATCCAGTGCTTCCAGCATCGCCCGTGCCGAGGGGTAGCGGTTCTGAGGGAGTTTGGCCATAGCCTTTTCGGTGATCTCCACCAGCGCATAGGGCACCTCCGGTGCCAGTTCGTGCAGCGAGCGGGGCTCGTCCGAGATCTGCTTGATGGCAACCTCCACCACGTCGTCGGCGTCAAAGGGCAGATGTCCGGAAAGCATTTCGTACATCATGACGCCTACCGAGTAGATGTCGCTGGTGCGGTCAGTCTCGTCCCCCTTGGCCTGCTCCGGGCTGATATAATGCACGCTGCCCATCGCCTTGCCGGCCAGCATCTGGTTATCCGCACGGGAAATGCGGGCGATGCCGAAGTCCATCATGCGCAGCTGGCCATTATCCAGCAGCATAATGTTCTGGGGCTTGATATCCCGGTGCACGACGCCGTTGGCGTGGGCGTGTTCCAGCGCCTTGAGGATCTGGGAGATAAAGTGCACAGTTTCCCGGCTGGAAAGCTTGCCGCCCCGTTCGTTGAGGTACTCCCGCAGCGTCATGCCATCCACATACTCCATAACGATATACTGCAGATGGTCGTTGACCGAAACATCGTACACCTTGACGATGTTGGGGTGGTTCAGCAGCGAGATGGCCTTGGATTCGTTTTTAAAGCGGCGCACAAGATCCGGGTCGTGCATATACTCCTGCCGCAGCACCTTAACGGCCACCACAGTCCCGGCGGGCACGGGGCCGTTCTGTCCCCGCATGACCGCCTTATACACGTTGGCCATGCCGCCGGAGCCGATCAGTTCCTGCACCTCGTACAGGCCGTCCAGTCTTTTACCGATCAGGTTATCCATGGCGCACCTCCATCGGCTCTATTCCCACCAGCAGGGCAGTGATGTTGTCCGGACCGCCGTTTTCGTTAGCAGTGCGGATCAGAGCATCCGGCAGGTCGTAAAAAGACCCGCTGCGCAGCAGCTGCTCCAGCTGCTCTGTGGGCACGGCATTGGTCAGGCCGTCCGTGCACAGCAGCAGAACATCCCCTGCCTGCAGCGCCACGGTGGTAAACTCCGGCTCCAGCCGGTAATCCACACCCAGCGCCCGGGTGATGATGTTTTTCTGCGGGTGATGCTCTGCCTGCTCCTGCGTGATGGTGCCACAGTCCACCAGTTCCTGCACATAGGAGTGGTCGTGGGTCAGCTGCGCCAGCTTACCGTCCCGGTACAGATAGGCGCGGGAATCGCCCGCGTGGCTCAGATAAGCCTTGCCGCCGCGCACCAGAGCGCAGACGGCGGTGGTGCCCATACCGGCCAGAGACTCCTCCCGCAGTGCCTTCTGGAACACATAGCGGTTGGCACTGAGCAGCGCCTTTTTCAGAAAAGTTTCCTCTTCGCCGGGGATGCACTGGCTATACTGCTCCTGAAAGCAGCGCTCTATGACGCTGCACGCACACTGCGAGGCTTCCCGCCCGCCGCGTGCGCCGCCCATGCCGTCGCACACCAGGGCCCAGGCCGCATCCCCGGGCAGCTGCCCAGCACGGTAATCGTCCTGATTATCCTGCCGGACCCGGCCGACATCCGTTTTTCCTGCAAGTTTCATAGGTTTCTCCCTTTGTTTATGCCTTGCCGTTCATTTCATCGCGGCGCAACTGGCCGCAGGCGGCGCTGATCTCGCTGCCAAGGCGGCGGCGCACCGTGGCGTTTACGCCAAGGCTTTCAAGCTTTTGCTGGAACCGGCGCACATTGGCTGCATCCGTAGCGGAATACGGACTGCCGTCCACCGGGTTGATGGGGATCAGATTTACATGAGCACCCATGCCCCGGATCAGGTCTGCCAGCTGCTTTGCGCAGGTATCAGAATCATTGACACCGCGCACCATGGAATATTCAAAACTGACCCGGCGGCCGGTGGTCTCCTGATACCGACGCACAGTCTGGATCAGCTGCTCCACCGGGTAGGCATCGTTGACCGGCATCATGCTGCTGCGGATCTGGTTGGTGGGGGCGTGCAGCGAGATGGAAAGGGTGAGCTGCAGCTTTTTCTCCGCCAGCTGGTCGATCTTAGGCACAAGGCCGCAGGTGGAAAGGCTGATATTGCGCATCCCGATATTGACGCCCTCAGGCGAGGTGATATTCTCCAAAAAGCGCATCACTTCGTCAAAGTTATCCAGCGGCTCGCCAATGCCCATGAGCACGATATGCGAGATGCGCTCGCCGATATCCTTTTGGGCAGTGTAGATCTCGGAGCAGATCTCGCCTGCTTCAAGGTTGCGCACCCGCCCTGCCTGCGTGGAGGCGCAGAACCGGCACCCCATGCGGCAGCCCACCTGTGTAGATACGCACACGGTATTGCCGTAGTGGTAACGCATGACAACGGTCTCGATGCAGTTACCGTCGGCCATGCGCAGCAGATACTTTACAGTACCGTCCTTAGCCTCCTGACGGCGCTCGATCTGCGGTGCAGCGATATAAAAGACTTCTTCCAGCTTTGCCAGCAGGGTCTTGGGCTGGTCGGTCATGGCAGAAAACTCGGTGACCAGCTTCTGGTGCACCCAGTGGAAAATCTGCTTTGCCCGGAAACCCGGCTGTCCCAGCGCTTTTAGTTCAGCAGTCAATTCTGCCATCGTCAGGGAAGAAATACAGCGTTTTTGTTCCATTCTGTTCTCCTATAAGAGGATACGACCCACAAAGGTCGTGCTTATTGCGTTGCGGCGGCTTTTTGCAGCACGCACAGGAAAAAGCCGTCCATACCGGTGCGGGTGGGCACCGAAAGGCAGCCATGCTCCCCTGCCGTCATTCCGGCGGGCAGCGGAACATCCGGTGCGCAGACCGTGAATTCCGGGTGGCGCTGCAAAAAGGCTGCGATCTGCTGCTGATTTTCTGCCGGGTCGATGGTGCAGGTGGAATAGACCAGCCGCCCGCCTGCCTTGAGCAGCGCCGCAGCGGTATCCAAAATCGCCGCCTGTGTGGCAAGCAGTTCTGTCTGCCGGGCAGCTTCCAGCTTTTTATAGCGCAGATCCGGCTTTTTTGCCAGAATGCCCAAGCCGCTGCAGGGCACATCCGTCAGGATGCGGTCTGCCATGGGCAATGCGGGGTTCGGCTTGGTGGCATCGTTGCACAGGGTATGCACCCCGGTAAAGCCCATACGGTCTACCGCGGTGCGGATCAGCCCCACACGGTTCTCTGCTGCATCGCAGCTGTACAGCTCTCCTGTACCCTGCATCTGCTCGGCCAGCAGAATGGTCTTACCGCCGGGGGCAGCGCACAGATCCAGCACCGTCTCGCCGGGGGCTGCGCCCACGCAAAGGGCTGCCAGCTGGCTGGCCTGTCCCTCCACATGGTAGTATCCCTGCCGGAAGAGCTCCTGTTCCGCCGGGCTGCCCTCAAAACGGGCCAGCACACTGCCCGGGACAATACCCTGCCGCACCTCTGCTGCGTCCTGCTCTGTAAGCAGCGCGCACAGTTGCGCAGCGCTGGCCTTGAGGGGGTTTGCACGCAGACTGGTCAAACCGCCATCGGCCTGATAGGTCAGGATGCCCAGTGCTTCATCCGGGTAATTTTTGTGGAGGAATTCCGCCACATCCCGCCCGGCAGAGCCTAAAACCATCAGGCGCTGGATCTCATCTTTAAAGACGGCAGCGTCCAGATCATAGCCGCAGGCCTTGCGCAGCACGGCATTGACAAGGCCGGAGGCGCTGGATTTTTTAAAGGTGCGAGTCAGCTTGACCGCTTCGTTCACCGCTGCGGAGACAGGAACCTGCATATAGCGAGCCTGTGCCAGTGCCGCGCGTAAAATTTCCCGCACGGGTGCATCCAGCTTTGCCAGACCCTTGGGCAGAAACTGCTCAAGAATATAGTCCAGTGTGCCGCGGTGTTCCAGCACCGTGTAGAAGATAGCACTTGCGAAGGCCTTATCCCGGCCTTCCAGCTTCTGGCGTTTGAGTTCTGCGTCCAGCACCAGATTGGAAAAGCCGTCCTGCTCCTGCCGTACCAGTGCGGCAACTGCCGCCGCACGCGGATTTGCGGCCATCAGAGGCTATCCCCCGTTTTCAGGCGCAGACCCGCTGCAAAGGCAGTGCCGTCCATGGGCTTTTTGCCCTCTGGTACGATCTCCAGCAGCTGGATAGCACCCTCGCTGCAGGCTACGGTCAGGGGCTTTGTGGCCAGCACCGTGCCGGGGGCTTCGCCATGAGCGGTAGCCACACGGCAGGACATCACCTTAAGCTTTTTGCCGCCGGAGGTGATGAACCACGCACCCGGCCAAGGGTTCATGCCGCGCACCCAGTTATGGATATGGGTGGCAGTGTCGGTCAGGTGGAACTCTGCCATCTCCTTGTTCAGCATGGGGGCAAGGGTGGCGTTTTCGTGGTCTTGCGGCACAGCCGTCAGAGTACCGGCAGCGATCTGAGGAATCGTTTCGCACAGAGCTTCGGCACCCACAGCGGTAACGCGGTCAAACAATTCGCCGCTGGTCTCCTCGGGGTCGATGGTGATTTTTTTGCAGTACAGCACATCGCCGGTATCCAGACCCTCATCCATCTGCATGATGGAAACTCCGGTCTCGGCGTCACCGTTCAGCACCGACCACTGCACCGGGGCGCTGCCGCGATATTTCGGCAGCAGCGAAACGTGCAGGTTGATGCAGCCGTAGCGGGGCATTTCCAGCACGGACTTTGGTAGAATGCAACCATAGGCCACCACCACGATCAACTCCGGGGCAAGGGCGCGGATAGTTTCATCCTCGCTGCCGTCCCGCAGGGTGCGGGGCTGGAACACAGGCGTGCCGTGCGCCAGAGCAACCTCCTTGACCGGCGGCGCGGTGAGCACCTGCTTGCGGCCGACGGGCTTATCCCGCCGGGTGTACACGGCACAGATATCATGCCCGGCGGCATACAGGGCTTTCAGGCACTCGGCAGCAATATCCGGCGTGCCCATGAACAAAATGCGCATCAGTTGTTTCCTTTCGCTTCGCGGGCGGCCTTTTTGCCTTCCTCGGTATCCTCATAGAAGTACTCGCTGGACTCCATGATGGTGATGCCGTCCAGATGGTCGTTCTCGTGCTGGATGCAGCGGCCCAGCAGGCCGTCGGCTTCCAGCTCGAACCATTCGCCGTTGCGGTCCTGTGCACGCACCTTAACGGCAACCGGGCGAGTCACAGCGCCGTTGTGTCCCGGGAAGGACAGGCAGCCCTCGTAGGCGGTCTCTTCCTCCTCAGAAACGGCGAGGATCTCGGGGTTGACGAAATCGATGAACTTGTACTCGTAATCCTCGGGGATCTCCTCCGGGGCATCGGTGGTGTCCCACACCACGAACAGGCGGCGCATCATGCCCACCTGCGGGCCGGCCAGACCTACGCCGTCGGCAGCGATCATGGTCTCGCGCATATCGTCCAGCAGGGTGGCCAGACGGTCGTCAAAATTGGTCACAGGACGGCAGACCTTGTTCAGGATGGGGTCGCCTTCTTTAACAATATTACGGATAGCCATAATGGTACCTCCAAATCAAGCTTTTAATTCTTATTGTATCCAAACTCTCTTGTCCGAAGTGTTTCTTTCCACCAGGACTCACGTCTCAAAATGTATTCGTCATCCATCCTTGCATTATAATTTTCAAGGATAGAATACTGGAAATTTTCTTTTACATAATCGAAGCCCTGCTTTTTTACGAGCTCTTTCAATGCTTCGTTTCCGCCATGGCCATCAGCAATATAATTTGACCAACGTTGGAGAAGCATTCCCGTCTGCGATGTAGCAGAGCCAACATATAATTTACCGGTCTTTGTGTCGGTGATGAGGTAGACGGCCTTCTGGTTTTTCAGAGCATTGACCCATCCGGGAAGCTGACGGTCCACGATAGTTTTCAGCCTCGGATAGCTCAGCCGAACATTCTCGTATCCCGGAAACTCATCGCCGGTGTACTGTTCATTCAATATCTCAGCAACTTCTAACTCATCCATGACTGTTTCATACTTTCGACTCATTCTCCGGCTGTCGTTGTGATACTCCACCACCACACGACCAAAATACTGCTCGTACTCCTTCCGCTCGTCGGCATCATATCCCACGTCCTCGGTCTCATCACGCAGACCTGTGATTTTTTTAATGGTGGTCAGTAACCACTTATCCCGCCTGAATTTGAGCAGACAGATTGCCGTCTGCCCCACACTGAAATCATGGCGGTCTTTATGACCCAGTAGCCAATACACGTTCACCCAGTCAGGATTCGTCTTGTAAAGTTCCAATGGGTCGTCGGAGCCATCATAAACATTGAACTTTACACGGACATCAGGCATCTCTGCGGCATTAAATTGCAGGAGATCGTTGAGCATAATTTTTGCCATTTCAGTTCCTCATTAAATATCTCCGTCCGAGTGCAGGTCTACCACGACCGATGCCTTGGACGGCAGTTTTTCTTTTTCATACAGTGCCAGCGTAGCACGCACAAGATCGCGGAAACGGCGGTCGTTGCGGCACTTGACGGTGAGCTTATAGCGGTAGGTGTCGTTGATCTTTTCAATGCTGCCGGGCGTGGGGCCCAGAATGCGCAGGGGCAGATCCGGCTGTTTGGCCGCCTGCTGCCCTAAAAGCACTGAGAACCGGGCTGCGGCACGCGCCACCTCGTTCTCCTTTGCACCGGCAAAGCCGATGACGCACAGCCCGCAGAAGGGCGGGTACAAGCCAAGCTTGCGGTAGGCGATCTCCTGCTCATAGAAAGCATCGTAATCCTGTGCGGCGGCAAGGGTGAGCACCGGGTTGTCCGGGTCGGTGGTCTGGATGATAGCAAAGCCGGGCTCCTTTGCGCGGCCGCTGCGTCCCACCACCTGTGTGATCAGGCTGAACACGTTCTCGTATGCCCGGAAGCCCTGCGCAAACAGCAGCGAATCAATGCCCAGAACGCCCACAAGGGTCACATCCTCAAAATCCAGCCCCTTGGCGACCATCTGGGTGCCCACCATGATGTCGTATTCGTGGCGGG
>OHIX01000640.1_pt1 | contig 10329 bp, 8 predicted proteins | sample 1568391 | NCBI WGS metagenome assembly OHIX01 (sample SAMEA3879541, study PRJEB24766) | human gut metagenome | biome: human-associated habitat; feature: feces | place: USA | collected 1985/1987 | reverse complement strand
CCTTGGGCGGAAACTCCGCCACGGAAGAGTCCCGATATACAGGAATCCGAACGACAAAAGCATCGCCTTCCGGCGTAGCAGCGGATTCGGCTTCACCGTGCATCAACCAGGAAATCGGATACTGCGGAAATTTCGCATGGATCTTTTTAGCCACACCAAGGCTTACTCCATAATTTCCCCGCTTGATCTGATAAAGATTTTCGCCTCGCGGCAACCCGACATATCTGGCGAATGAATTGATTGTCAATCCAGAAGATTCAATCACGCGCTCCAATCTTCTCCAGGAAGAATAATCCGTTTTTTTCATACCAACCAAAAATTACTTATTCCGTAGGAGCAATTCTTACTTTCTGATTTACAGCTTCTTTGGATGTATCAATCTATATCAGGAATTGTTGGGCCCCGGACATAAAATGTTATGGATCGGATTTTGCACCTTCTCGCATATAAAATGAAAAGAAGGCGCGGTGTCAATCTACTACCGAAGGCATTGGGAGCCCGTAATCAGTCGATTGTCCTGCGCCCTTGCCTGCCCCTCCCGTCGAAACGAGCAGGGCATAACAAGGACAGACAACTGCTACACCTGATTACTGTAAATTCCCAATTTTACGGTAGGCATAAGAGTTGTGTACCCTTTTATGTCTGTCGGCTACGCCGAACTACCGTATTTCCGCATTGCATCCAAACTGCTTATTTGTTCCCGGACGACACACGCCGCCCCACTACAACAAACGTCATCGCGCGAAAATACTACGCACAAATATAGTATTTTAATTTCATTGTAAAAATTAGGCGTTTCAATTTTCTTGCTAACTTTGTATGCATGAAAAGTTCGATCAACTTCCTGCCTGCGGAAAAAAGACGTGATCTGCATCAACTTGTGGAGATCATCCGAAACGAAATAAAAGATTGCGTAATGATTATTCTTTACGGCAGTTACGCCCGGGATATGTACGTCGATTGCGACCGTCGGCGGGATTACGGGGTGACGACCTTTTTCATGAGCGACTACGACATTTTGATCGTCACGCGCCGAAGGCTCGGCCTGAAGGAATACGACGTTTACGCCCGCATCACCGAACGGTTTTTCGAAAACAAACAAAGCGAATTTTACACCCGGCCGCAATTCATCAACGAAAGTATTTCCCGGCTGAATAAAAACCTCGAACTGGGACAATACTTCTACCATGAAATCAAAAAGCAGGGAATCATGCTCTACTCCTCGCAGGAGTTCAAACTGGCGCGATGCCGAAAATTGAACTATGCGGAAATCGCGCAAATCGCCCGCGACTATTTCAGCGAAAAATTCCAGTTCGCCAGCGATTTTCTGTTAGGAGCACGTTACTATGCCGGGTTGCAGAAATATAAAATGGCCTCTTTCCATCTACATCAAGCTGCGGAAAATTACCTGCGTACCATTCCGCTGGTATATATCCTTTACGGCTATAAAGATCATGCGCTGGAAATTCTGATGGATCGCTGCAAGACGCACACGCTGCAACTGGTATCGGTTTTCCCTCGAAATACGGAGGAGGAGCGGCGCCTGTTCAATCTGTTACAGGATGCCTATGTACAAGCCCGCTACAACAAGGATTTCGTCGTTACCAAGACCGACATCGACGCCTTGATCCCGCGCCTCGAACTCATGCGCGACATCACGGAAAAAGTCTGTTGCGACCGGATCGCCTATTACGAACGACAAAGCTGACATACCGCTGAATCCCGCCAAAGACCGGACCTGATCGATCAAAACGCAGGGTCCGCAACCCTGCGATTATGCCATTTACCTTCGGTTATAATCCCCGAATCCGTTCGATCGGAACGGCGAGGTCGTCCTCGATTCCCAACATGGCATTGATGAGCACGACCCGCTCGAAACCGCCCAGATCGGAAGGCGTAATGCGGCGTTCGGTTAAAACTCCCGTACCGAGCAAGTACTGCCTCCGCGTGCCGTTGAGCAGGAAAGTATCCGGCGTAACGTATTTCCGTCCGTCGAAAAACGCCACGTTGCTGTAACTGGTATCGGTAATCGCCCCGTCGCGCACGATCAGGATCTCGTCGCAATCGTCCCGACGCTGCAAAAGACGGGCAAGGGCGCTACGATCCGCATACTTCAAGTGGTAATCCAATTCGTCGTCCGCAGCGACCAGCCGCAGGGAGCGAATCTCGCGGGGAACATACGGCGCAAACGAGATCTCTGACAGCGACCGGCCGTAAACGATCCGGCACTTCTCCGTTCCCTTCCGATGCTGAAGCGGAATCGAACCGTCCGCCAAATCGAAATTGAAGGCGGCGCCGTATGCTTCGCGGACCGTCTGCCGCATACGCTGCAAATGAAATTCGGGACGAACGAAAATTCCGTCCTCGACCCGAATAGTTTCTATGAAAAGCAACTCCTCCATCGCAATCAGGGAATCGGCAGGTAAATTTTGGTAACGACCTCGTCGTACTCCTGCTGCGGGTCGCTGTGTACGGTGATGCCGCCGCCGCTGCGGAAATAGAACCGCCCGTTCTCGCATTCGATATAGCGGATCATCACCGCACTGTCCAGATCGTGACCGTCGAAATAGCCGAATACCCCCGTATAATATCCCCGGGGGCACTGCTCGGCATCGCGGATCAACCGCAGGGTCGCGGGTTTCGGAGCCCCCGAAATCGACCCGGCAGGCAGCAGACTGAAAAGCAGGTCGCCCAGTTCCTGCCGCCATCCCGACCGCAGGTCACCGGCGATTTCGGAGCTCGTCTGCAAGATTTCGCCCCTCAGGGTAGCGATCTTCTCAACGTAACGGAAACGCTCGACACGCACACGATCGGCAATCCGGTTCAGGTCGTTGCGAATCAAATCGACGATGGTGTAATGCTCGCAACGCTCCTTGTAATCCCCCAGCAACCGGGCCTCGGCATCGGGCAACGCAGCGTCGATCGTTCCTTTCATCGGGTAGGAGCGGATCACCCCGTCCGTAATGCGGACGAAACACTCGGGAGAGAAGCAGACCAGACGCCCCGGCAGCAACAACTTGTAACGGGCACGGCTGCGACGGAAGATCTCATCGAGAGTAAGGTTCGTTCGGATCGGAGTCCGCTCGGTCAGGTTGGTCAGAAAACTGTCCCCGCGAAGCAACCCCCGGCGAATGACGGCGAACCGGCGAAGATACGCCTCCCGATCGGTATGCAAAACCTCCAGGCGGGGCGTAATTTCCGCCTCCCCGGAGAAACTATCCGGCACATTGGTAATCTCTCCGCAGGCAAACGGAATCTGCCGGCAGACGAGCGGATTCTCCACAAAAAATCCCTCCCGCAATTCGAAATCGACCCCGAAAAGGAACGGTTTTCCCTGCGCGGCACAACGATTCACGGCTTTTCGGACAAGCTGAGCTTCCATTCTGACGATTTTTATTCCGCAAAGGTATAAAAAAGGTTACTTTTGTAGCCGTGAAAAAGATACTGGTAATCGATAATTACGACTCGTTCGTCCACAACGCCGTACAACTGCTTCGGGAATCGTCCGAACCGGTGAATATTACGATACAACTCAACGACCGGATCGACTTCGAAAAATTCGGCGATTACGACGGGATACTCCTATCCCCGGGTCCCGGAATCCCGGAAGAGGCCGGCGACCTTATGGCGGCGATCGGACAGATCGTGCGGCAGCGAATCCCCGTGCTGGGGATCTGTCTGGGACATCAGGCGCTCGCCCGGGCATTCGGTGCCGAACTGCGACAACTGTCGGCCCCGCTGCACGGACATCCGACGACGCTGACCGTAACCGATGCGGGCGATCTGCTGCTGCAGAAAATCGCTCCGCCCCTGATCGTAGGACGCTACCATTCGTGGATCGTCGATCCGGACTCGATGCCCGAAGAGCTGATTGCAAGTTCGCACGATGAAGCGGGACACATCATGTCCTTTTATCACCGGAACCTGCCGATACACGGCGTGCAATTCCACCCCGAATCCTGCATTTCGAATTGCGGCCCGGCGCTGATCCGCAACTGGCTCGCCACCTGCTGACATCCGCTGCGGAAAAGGAGCCTCCGGAAATTCCCGGACCTTTAATTGACCGTTTCCGACCGGGGCGGACGGGGCTTCGTCGTTCAGACAAGCCGCCTCGATCCATCCTGTCAGTTCCGCCCCGAACAGTCGGCGCAGATCCCCTTGATAACGAAATTGATCGTTTCGGCCGAAAATCCGTCCGGCAGACCCACCTGCGGAACAGCCACCCCTCGCAGGCAAAAGGTACGCCGGCAATGCGTGCAATAGAAATGGGTATGCAGGTCGTCGATTTCACAATCGCAATCGCTGCTGCAAAGCGCATATTTGAGCGAACCGGTGCCGTCGTCGATGCCGTGCACCAAGTGATGCGCCAGAAAAAGAGTGAGCGTACGGAAAAGAGTCGATTTATCCACCGTATCGAGCTCCTCTTCGAGATCCGCGAGGCTGAAAGCCCGGTCGAATCCGGCCATCGTACGCAGAATCAACAGCCGCAGCGCCGTAGGACGGATATCGCGGGCCTTGAGGCGGGAAATGTATTCGTTTTCGTTCATAGGTGCAAGATACGCATTAAAAACGACGATTGGAAGCCCTCACGGCATTCAGAACCGCAAGCAGAGTGACGCCTACATCGGCGAAGACCGCTTCCCACATGGTTGCGATGCCGAGTGCGCCCAACGTCAGCACGACAACCTTCACCCCGATCGCCAGCAGGATATTCTGCCGCACGATGCGGTGCGTAAGACGTCCGATACGGATCGCCGCAGGCAGACGCGAAGGTTGGTCGGACTGGATCACCACGTCGGCCGTTTCGATGGCTGCATCGCTACCCAAAGCCCCCATCGCCACCCCGACATCGCTCGTTGCGAGAGCCGGAGCGTCGTTGAATCCGTCGCCGACGAAAGCCGTGACTTTGCCGGGCTCTCCGCGCAGCGCCTCGAGTATCTCCATCTTACCTTCGGGCAGGAGATCCCCCCGGGCCTCGGAAACGCCCAGCCTGCGGCCCAAATTCGCCACCAGCGCCTCCCGGTCGCCCGACAAAATCCGAATATCCTCGATTCCGAGCGACTTCAATTCCGCCACGGCACGCGCGGCATCCTCCTTGGGCTTGTCCGCAATCACGAGATAGCCCGCATACCGGCCGTCGAGCGCACATACGACGATCGTCTCGGGAATCGCATCGACCTCCGACGGATATTCCACGCCGAAGCGAGCCATCAGACGCGTATTGCCCACCAGCAACTGTTTCCCGTCGAATTCGGCCCGAATGCCGTGTCCGGCGATTTCAACTGCGCCCTCCGAAGCGAGAAGAGCAACACCCTCCCTCTCGGCATACTGCACGACTGCCCGGGCCACCGGGTGTATACTGGTCCGTTCGGCCGAAGCGACCCATCCGAGCAGCTCCCCGGAATTCACGCCCGGAGCAACATGCACCTCCCGGACTTCGAACAAACCTTCGGTCAGCGTGCCGGTCTTGTCGAAAACCACGGTATTGACCCGCGCAATGGCATCCAAATAGCTACCGCCCTTAAAGAGCACGCCGGCCTTCGAAGCAACGCCGATACCGCTGAAATAGCCCAGCGGAATACTGATAACCAGCGCACAAGGACAAGAGGCCACCAGAAATACCAAAGCCCGGGACAACCATTCGTCGAACGAATAGGCGAAGCCTCCGTGCAGGAGCGACCACAATCCGGGCAAAGCGACGATCAGCACGGCCAATCCCGTCACTACGGGAGTATAAATCCGGGCGAAACGGCGGATGAACAATTCGGCGGGAGCCTTGCGCGCCGCAGCCTCTTCGACCATGGAGAGAATCCGCGAAAGGGCGCTCTCCCCATACGGGCGCGTCACTTCGATCCGGACCGGCTGCAGCGAAGAGATCATACCCGCCAACACCTCTTCTCCCTTACGGATCGTCCACGGCGTACTCTCTCCGGTCAGCGCCGCATTGAACGGGGCCGCCTCGGACAGCAAAACGCCGTCCAGAGGGACACGTCCCCCCGGAAGCACCTCGATCGTCCGGCCCGGCACGACCTGCGCAGCGGGCATAGCCACCGGTTTCCCTTCCACCAAAACGTTCGCCTGTTCGGGCCGGATATCGACGAGCGCACGAATATTCCGCCGCGCCCGCTCCACGGCACGCTCCTGCAACGCCTCTCCGATCGAATAGAACAACATCACGGCAACCCCCTCGGGATACTCTCCGATATAGAAAGCACCGATGGCAGCGAGGCTCATCAGCGTATATTCCGTAAAGAAATCCCGCTGCCGCATACCGTTCCATGCCTCCCGGAGCACAGGAAGCCCTACCGGAAAATAAGCCGCGAGGTACCAGCAGAACCGTACTGCGGGAGATGCGAAAAATTCGACACCGGTATATTGCATGACGAGTCCCGCCGCAAACAACACGGCCGACGCAACGGGGCTCCAATAGCTTTGCGAATGATGGTCATGGTCAGGACCTGCATCGCAAGCGGCGCAGCCGCGACCATTCGTTTGACTTTTCATAATGCTTTTATTCTTCTTTGGTGTCAAATATAGTGCATTTTCCTTGCAACCCGGTTGCAAATACACCGGCTTCCCGTCTCATTTTCTCGTCGCAGAAAGCTTTTGCTTGCCGAAAAATAGTATATTTGTAGGAACAAATTAAGACCTGAAGCATTGCGTCCCCTCAAATTTCATCCGATTCTGAAGCAGACCCTCTGGGGCGGCGAACGCATCATCCCCTACAAGGAACTCGCATCCGGGCTCTCCCGTGTAGGCGAAAGCTGGGAACTTTCCGGCATGCCCGGTTCGGAATCGGTGGTGGCGGAAGGGCCGTGGGCCGGAAGCACCCTGTCCGAGCTGATCGGACGCTTCGGCGCAGAACTTCTGGGCAAAGCCAACTATGCCCGTTTCGGGCAGGAATTTCCCTTGTTGGTAAAATTCATAGATGCCCGGGAAGATCTTTCGATCCAGGTACACCCGGACGACGAACTGGCACGAAAGCGCCACGGGAAAAGCGGGAAATGCGAGATGTGGTACGTGCTGGAAGCGGAACCGGGCGCTTCGTTACTGACCGGATTCTCCCGTCCGATCGCACCGGCGGAGTACGAACGTCGCGTTGCCGACAATACATTGACCGACGTTTTGAATCGCCAGGCAATCGCATCGGGCGACGTCTTTTATCTGCCGGCAGGACGGGTGCACAGCATCGGAAAGGGGTCCTTCATCGTCGAGATCCAGCAAAGTTCGGACATCACCTACCGGATCTACGATTTCGACCGGCGGGATGCAGCGGGCAATTCCCGGGAGTTGCATACCGAATTGGCACGCGAAGCGATCGATTTCGAATCTTCCGAAAACAGCCGCATAACGTACGCTCCGGAGAACAATCAGGAAGTCCGGCTTGTCACCACGCCTTACTTTACTACGTCGCTATATACCCTGACCGCACGAACACGCTGCGACTGGTCGGCAACGGACTCTTTCGTGGCAATAGTTCTGCTTCAGGGGAGTGGTTCATTGACCGACAACGAAGGCAATCGAATCGATGTCCGGCAGGGCGAAACCTGGTTGTTGCCCGCATCGACGCAATGGACCGAAATCACTCCGCATACGGCGATGCCCAGAACCATTCGTCGTTGGTCGTCATGAAATGATACTCCTGGTCGCAATCATAGCCCTCCGGAACCAACGCGACATAATAGACCGGGTGCTTGCCTTCGTACCAGGTTTCGGTGTCGAACTCGCTCCGGTCGGAGCATACCAGGTAATAGAGGTTCTTGGCCATGTAGGTATCGAGATAATGTTTCTGCGTCTGGGGCGACTCGTTGTTCCAGTTGGCATCCTCGTTCAGGAAATAGGGACGCCCGTCGCGCATCCGCTCCCGAACCTCCTGGATCGAAAGCATCACCCCGTTCTCATCGACCACGTAGGCATCGAACGTGGGATCGACCCAAACCCACTTGTCGAGCGTCGCGGAATAGACGACATTGATAACGTGACAGTCATTGACCATCTTCCGGGGCATGCAGGTCACGAAGCGCGACTTGAAACCCATCGCCAGATAGCATTCGTTGAGGACCTGGGCCATCATACGACAGTTGATTCCCCGGTTCTCTTTGCGGCACACCTCGATCAGATCAATCGCGTTGCGAGAATCGGGATTGTAGGAGCCTCCGTCGTGACGCACCGCATTGTGCACCCAGTGCATCAGATTCCGGATCTTCGACAGTTCGTCGCCGCTGCCGGCGATGCTGTCCAGGTTGAAATACTCCCGCACCCGCACCAGATCGCGGTCGTTGGGATCGGCATAGCGGAACCGGGGAAGAGAATCCGTCGGCGCAGAGGAATCGTAAGGCCCCGCCTGCCGCAAGATCCACATGAAATCGCCCTGCTCACGAGCTTTTTCTACAGTCTCCGCATATCCCCTCTCGGAGCGGATATTGTCCAGATCGGGATCTTCGATCATCCAGGAGTAATCGCAGTTCCCGCAATCGACATAGGCCGCAAGGCTCGCCACAGCCGCCCTGCGTTTGTTCAGTCGGGACTGTGCACAAGCCAGGTTGTAATATTCGCCTCTCAAATAGCCGCCGTAATTCCACTCGTCGAGCTGCGTCCGGACACTATCGGGCAATGTCTCGAAAAGGCGGATCGCCTCCCGGTACTCACGCTCCGCTTCCGCATACCTCTTCGCTTCCATCGCCCGATTCCCACGCTCGCAACAGGAATGGACCGGAGCTAACAACTCTTCAAAACTCTGGGCCGGCGAAGCGGTTATGCAGAATGCCGCAACCACCGATAAAAGCAACTTTTTCATACACTTCCAATTTAATGGGTTCAAAACTTTCCGAAAGATAGAAAAAATTCCCCCCCCATAATTTTCGGCAAAAAAATTTACATCCGGTCATAATTTCGGCGCAAAATCCGCGAACTCCGAAAAAATATCCTATATTTGTAGATTGAAACAGAGCGTTTTCGCCCGGCAAACAGCGAAAAGACGGATTCCATCGTCGGATCGCGTGCGCGAAAACGGAACAAAGAATTTTATTTATGTCGGAAAACAGACTCAAAATAGGCATCACGCAGGGTGATCCGAACGGCATCGGCTGGGAAGTCATTCTCAAGACTTTCGCCGATCCGCGTATGACGGAACTCTGCACGCCCGTCATCTACGGATCCCTGAAAGCGGCGGAATTTTACCAGAAAACCATCGCCGATCTGGAACCCGTCCCCTTCCATATCGCCTCTTCGATACACGAGATACGCCGGGGCAAGATCAACCTGATTCTCTGCGGCGACGAAACGAAGATCGAGCCGGGTACGGCCTCGCCGGAGGCGGGCCGGGCGGCAGCCGAGGCGCTCCACGCCGCCGTGCGCGACCTGCGGGACGAACAGCTCGATGCACTGGTCACGGCTCCGATCGACAAGGAGTCGATCCAGTCGGACGACTTCCGCTATACGGGACACACCGAATTTCTGGCGGCCGAGTTGGGCGGCGAACCCCTGATGATGATGTGCAGCGACCTGCTCCGCATGGGATTGGTCACGATCCACATCCCGGTCACCGAGATCAGCCACGACCTGACCCGGCAGAAGATCGTCACACGGCTCGAACAGCTGCGTTCGTCGCTCAAGGCGGATTTCGGCATCGTCGAACCCCGTATCGCGGTGCTGGCACTCAATCCTCACGCGGGCGACGGCGGTCTGCTCGGTTCGGAAGAGGAACACATCATCCGACCGGCAGTCAATGAGGCTTACGAAAAAGGCATACTCGCTTTCGGCCCCTTCGCTGCCGACGGATTCTTCGCCAGCGGCCACTACCGGGATTACGACGCAGTACTAGCCATGTATCACGATCAGGGACTCACGCCGTTCAAGACCCTCTCGCCCGACGGGGTGAATTTCACGGCCTGCCTGGGCTGCGTGCGGACATCGCCCGATCACGGCGTGGCGTTCGACATCGCCGGACAGGACAAGGCCGACCCGCAATCGATGCGCAACGCCATCTACCTGGCCACGGACATCGTGAACAACCGCCGCGCCTGGGCCGAATGGACGAGCAACCCGCTGCCGCACGCCGAGCGCGAACGGGGCGGAAGGGACTTGTCCGTGAAGGACCTGCCCGATACGGAGAAAGAGAGTTAAACCGGCTGAACGCGGCTCCGAAAACCGAACGGATAGTCGGCCCCGTAAATCGGACGGCACGCACTCTCCCGACGGTCCCGGCCGATTCAAGGCATAGTGTCATACGGCAACGGAGCCGATCCGGACAAGAAACCGCTTCCCGGCACGTTCCTTGTCACAAGCATAAGCGACAATCCGGCCCTATCCGCCTGCGCGGACAAGCCC
>OHIX01000635.1_pt1 | contig 10392 bp, 11 predicted proteins | sample 1568391 | NCBI WGS metagenome assembly OHIX01 (sample SAMEA3879541, study PRJEB24766) | human gut metagenome | biome: human-associated habitat; feature: feces | place: USA | collected 1985/1987 | reverse complement strand
AGGTCGAGGTAGTGGATAAAGGCGTCCTTTTCGTGTCCGATGTTGACGAATGCCGCGTTCAGTCCCGGCATGATCTTGCGCACCTTCCCGAGGTAGATGTCCCCCACGGCGAAGCCCGTCTGGCACTGCTCCTTGTTCAGTTCGACGAGCACCTTGTCCTCGCACATGGCGATTGATATCTCGGTCGGGGTTACGTTTACGATTAATTCTCTGTTCATCTATCGTGTGTCGCGCTCCGGGAAACCGGGCGCGGTATGGCTGAAATTAGTACTGAAGCCGCGTTTTGCTGTGAAGTGGCGGCGAACTCCAAAGGGAAAAATGGATGCCGGAAACGTCCGGCAGAACGCGGGGCCCGGCGTCCGGAAAACCCGCGAAAAAGGCGGAAAAACCGCCCGAAAAATCGGAAACCCGAAAATAGGTAAAGCTAAAAGAACCCCTTGGCCCCTTTAGCTTTATCTATCGTTAGCACAAAGGTGCTACCCTACTTTTTCTTGTGACGGTTCTTACGAAGACGTTTTTTCCGCTTGTGGGTAGCCATCTTGTGACGCTTATGCTTCTTTCCGTTTGGCATAGTCCTTAAATTTTAAGAGGTTCTTATTATCCGTTATTTCACCTTCGCTGCGAAGCTCTTTGCGGGCTTGAAAGCGGGGATGTTGTGTTCGGGAATGGTGATCGTCGTGTTCTTCGAGATGTTGCGGGCAACCTTCTTGGCGCGCTTCTTCACGATGAAGCTGCCGAAACCACGGAGATACACGTTATTTTTTTGGGTGAGCGACGTCTTGATGCTCTCCATGAAAGCCTCGACGATAGCCTGCACCTGCACCTTCTCAACGCCGGTGCTTTTAGCGATTTCGCTTACGATATCTGCCTTTGTCATGTTTATATAGTATTTAAAATTAAGTTCATCCAAAATGATTCGGAGTGCAAATATACGCTTTATTTACATATCCGCCAATAATCGGCAATTTTTTTTCACTTTTTTCCCGCGGCAGTGTAGTCTGCACGTTCACAACACGATAACAAATATCGGGCAAAACCCGGGCCAAAATTAAAATATTCTATATCAGTTATTTATTCCGCACTGCGCCTCTTCCGCCCCGACAATCGGCAAAAAGCTGCGAAACAATACGTTACGCATCACTTCGCGCCCAGCCACGTCAGACGGTGCCAGAGACTTTCCAGCGGTCCCTGCCGGTGGCCGCGCAGCCACCAACGGCAAAAAGCCGCCTGCAAAACGAAGACCGCAACGCCGATCACCAGGCTCAGCGCATATCCGCACCGGGAGGCGAGACCGAGTCCGAACGGGAAAAAGATCAGGGCGCCGACGACGGACTGCGCGATATAATTGGTAAGGCTCATCCGCCCGTAGAAGCGCAGGCCGTCGGTCACCCGGCGGAAACGGGCCGTGCGGTAGAGCAGCACGAACGAAGCCGCAAGCACCGCCGTGAAGGCAAGTTTCTCCACATGTCGAGCACGGTCGCAGCCATGCGGGCCGCCGTCGCTTCGCCGAAAAGCCCGTGCAGGGCCTGGAGCGGCACGAAGGCAACGGCCCCGACGATCAGCGTCCGCACCCAGAAGCGCGCATTGTCCGCCGAATCCGAGAAAAGCCCTCGACGGCCGAGCAGCAGACCCAGCAGGAAAAGGCCCGCCGTCTGGCTGTACCGTCCGGCATTGACGGCCCACAGCAGACTCGCCTTCTGCCCGAGCGTGACGTTCCCGGCGACGAACTGCCAGAAATCCCCGGCTTTCGTATAGGCCGCAACCTCGCCGTACATGGCTCCGACGCCCAGATCGGGCGGAGCGAAACCCGGGTCGGCCAGCGCACGGAAGCAATGGTACCATTCGACGGGCTGCACGAGAAACAGCAGGGCCAGCGCCAGCACGGTCCGGTCGTTCAGACGCCGGACGGCGAACAGCACCACGCCCACGAGGCTGAACAGCAGCAGCACATCCCCCGCGGGAAAAAAGGCGGCGTTGAGCGTGGCGAACCCCACCAGCAACAGCAGCCGCCAGAGAAAGCGGCCTCCGAAGTCTTCGCCGCGGCTCTGCCGGGAGGCGTATTGCAGATGGAAGGTGAAGCCGAAAAGCAGCGCGAAGATCGCATAGGCCTTGCCTGCGAAAAGCGCGAACACGACCGCAAAGACACCTTCGTCGAGGGCCGCGAGCCACGCAGGCGACGAAGCCGGATAAACCGGAAAGATAAAATGTTCGAGGCTGTGTACGAGCAGGATCGCCATCACGGCAAAGCCGCGCAAAGCATCCACCGCGTCGATACGGGATTTTTCTGTTTTAAGCACAATGACCGTTATTTTGTTTTTTTCGGAGTAAAGGTAGCATTTAATCGGCAGCCGGGCCAATAAACCGCGGGGTTTTTGCGTTTGATGATAAAAACATTAATTTTGCAAATTCTAAATCCGATAACGGTATGGTCAAAATACTCTGGGTCGACGACGAAGTCGAACTGCTGAAACCCCACGTGCTGTTCCTCCAGCAGAAGGGCTATGAAGTGGACACCTGCAACAACGGATACGACGCGATCGACATGGCTTCCGAAGGAGCCTACGACCTGATCATCCTCGACGAAATGATGCCCGGCATGACGGGACTCGAAACCCTTCCCAAGATCAAGGAGGTGCGCCCCACGACGCCCGTGATCATGGTCACCAAGAGCGAGGAGGAGAACATCATGGACAAGGCCGTGGGGTCGAAGATCGCCGACTACCTCATCAAGCCCGTCAACCCCAACCAGGTGCTGCTCTCGATCAAGAAGAACGTGCACCAGCAACAGCTGGTGACCGAGCAGACCACCGCCGACTACCGTTCGGAGTTCGGCCGCATCTCGTCCTCGCTCCAGATGGCCGACACGTTCCAGGACTGGTGCGCGCTCTACCGCAAGCTCACCGCATGGGAGGTCGAACTGGCGGAATCCACCGACCAGAGCATCAAGGAGGTGCTGACCTACCAGAAAAGCGAGGCCAATCAGGAGTTCTGCAAGTTCGTGCGCCGCAACTACTACAACTGGATCAACAAGCGCTCGGACGACACCCCCGTGATGTCGCACACGCTCATGCGCACCAACATCTTCCCCGTCGTCGACGAGAACCCCAAGACCACGCTGCTGCTGATCGACAACTTCCGCTACGACCAGTGGCGGTCGATTTCGTCGCTGCTGCGGGGCTGGTACGACGTGGCGCAGGACGACTTTTACTGCGCCATCCTCCCCACCGCCACGCAGTACGCCCGCAACGCCGTCTTCGCGGGGCTTATGCCGCTGGCCATCGACCGCCTGATGCCCAACAAGTGGCTCAACGACAACGAGGAGGGCGGCAAGAACCAGTACGAGGAGGAGTTTCTGAAGCGGCTGATGAGCCAGAACGGCAAGAACTGGAAGTTCTCGTTCGACAAGCTGGTGCGCCCGGAGCAGGGGCGCAAGCTGGTGGACAACATCCAGAAGGTCTACGACGCCGATTTCTCGGTCATCGTCTACAACTTCCTCGACATCCTTTCGCACGCACGTACCGAGACCGACATCATCCGCGAACTCACGGAGGACGACGCGGCGTTCCGCTCGCTGACGCGCTCGTGGTTCGAACACTCCGACCTGCTGACACTGCTGCGCCTGCTCTCGGAACGCGGACACACGGTAATCATCACCTCGGACCACGGCACGATCCGCATCGACAACCCGGTGAAGGTGACCGGCGACCGCGAAACCTCGGCCAATCTGCGCTACAAAACCGGCCGCAACCTGGCCTACAACTCCCGCGAGGTATATGAAATCACCCGCCCGGAAGACATCCAGTTGCCGTCGATCAACTTATCGTCGAGTTACATCTTCGCCTACAACACCGATTTCCTGGTCTATAACAACGACGCCAACCGTTACATACGGTACTACCGCAATACTTACCAGCACGGGGGAATCTCGATGGAAGAGATGCTCGTTCCCTACATCGTACTAAAACCCAAACAATAAATCATGCAGACCATCCACATCGACTCTCTGGACGAATTGCCGCACGCAGCGGCCGCCGTCATAAACGCGCTCGAAGGACGCTCGGTCGTCGTTTTCCGCGGCGAAATGGGGGCGGGCAAAACCACCCTGATCCGGGAAATCGTCGCCCGGCTCGGAGCCGACGACACGGTGACAAGTCCCACTTTCGCCATCGTCAATCAATATACGACCCGCGAAGGGAAGAATATCTATCACTTCGATTTCTACCGGATCAACCGGCTCGAAGAGGCTTACGACTTCGGCTACGAGGAATATTTCTACTCCGGGGATCTCTGTCTGGTCGAATGGCCCGAGAAGATCGAAGAGCTGCTGCCCGAAGAGGTGATGACCGTGCGGATCGCCGTCGGCGACGACGAAGAGCGCACGATCGAAATCGACTGACTCCCGATTCGGCCCAATATCCCTGTATAGTACTTCTCAACACAGACTTCCCGCCCTCCGGCTCCAGCAGGCGAGATCATCCGGCACACGGTTGCAACAGAGAGTGTGTGATCCAGCCCGGCTCGAACGATCGACTGCCGAAACGAATATCGGGCGTAGTAAGTTTCCCCACCCCGCAACGTGAAACGGAAAGGAGTCGGGAACCCGCCGGTCAGATTCGGCTCGCTACACTTTATCATCCTTGCAGCAAATAGGGGGGGGGCAGGCCCAAACGACCGACATTCGAAGCATACGCAGAGGACACTTGTGAACTCTACCATGCAAGGAATAGGAAAACAGAAAGTTAAGTTTGGATTAGCGTTCGGCTTTCACTATCTTTGACATAGTCTTAGATAGGATGCGCCTCGGAAAACCGGGAACAAGTTCCCGTTTTCTCCCAGTTTTCACTATCTTTGGCCCCGAAAAATAAGGGCTTCGAAAAACAGTCGCCCGGAAAAAGCGAAAAATTTGCAAAAAAAGACAACCGCCGCTTTTGACGACAAACACACGACAATGGAAAAATACGAATCGAAACACCAACAGATACTCCGCTCGGCGGAACAGATTTATACGGTCATCAGCCGCTTCGACAATCTCACTCCTGCGGTGCAGGACAAGGTCGAAGAGTGGCGGGCCGACGAAAACAGTTGTTCATTCAAAGTCAAGGGCTTCACCGTCAATCTGCAAATCGTGGCCAAGGAAGCTCCCAAATACGTCAAGATACAGAGCGGCGAAGGCGGCGTCCCCATCGACTTCACCTTCTGGATCCAGTTGCAGCCGGCAGGTCCCTACGATACCCGCATGCGGCTGGTGCTGCACATCGAGCTGAACATGATGATGAAGATGATGATCGGCGGCAAGCTCCAGGGCGCCATCGACCAGATCGCCGAAGGCATCGCCCGCGCGATGCAGGCGCAGGCGTAGGACGCCTGCTTCAGGGGCGACCCCAGGCCGACAGGCCTCCGATCCCGACCATTGCACTCGCAGCGTAGGACGCCTGCTTAAAAAAGCAATCGCAGGACGACACGGCCTCCGACCCCGACCGCCGCTTCCGCAGCGTAAAAATTTTCAGAAGACAACCGCAGATATGAGACCGACCGACTACATCGCTTCGCTGTTCAAGCCTTCCGGAGGTCCCGGAGGGGAGTCTGCGGCATATGACTTCGATCCGATCGGCAGTTATTTCTACAACTGCCCGGCCGAAGAGGGAGTCTTTCAGATCGTCGACGCCGAGACGACGGCCGACCTCGACCTGAACGCCGTGTTCGAAAAGATCGACCGCACGACCTCACGTGTCGGCCAGCAATACCTCTACGCCCGGCTGCGGACGCTGCGGGGCGAGGAGGACGCCGCGGATTTCGACCGCCGGGTCGGTGCTTTCGAAAACGACGACGAACTGACGCAACGGTGCGCCGGACACCTTGCACGCCTCGCGGGCGACGACGCCTACGACCTCTGCCGGCTGATCTTCGACACCCCGGTCCGGGTCCGCCGCATCGGACTGATCTACGCGCTGACCGCTGCGGCCGCGGCCGCGCTGCTTCTCGCGCCGTTTTATCCGGCGCTGTTGCTGCTCTTCATGGCGATCTACGCGGTCAACATGTATATTCATTACAGCAACAAAATCAACATCTCCCTCTACACATCGGCCGTAAAGCAGCTTTCCACGGCCCTGAAAACCGCGCGGCACCTTGCGGCAGAGGGGGTTCCCGGCTCGGACGAAGCCGCACGGCCGATCCGCCGGGTCGCCGAGGTCGAGCACCGCAGCCGCATCGTCGGCACGCAGGGCGACGGAGGCAACGAACTGGCGGCCGTCGGATGGCTGGCATTCGAGCTGGTGAAGATCGCGTTCAACATCGAGGTGATTCTTTTCCACCGCTTCACCGGCAGCATCGCGACTCACCGCGACGCCATCCACGACGTGTTCCGCTTCATCGGCCGGACCGACGCGGCCATCTCGGTCATGCGCCTGCGCCGCGCCGCGAAGACCTGCCGCCCGACGTTCACCGACGGCAAATACCTCGAAGCCGTGCAGGTCGTGCATCCTTTGATCGAGGGCTGCACAGCGAACACCCTGACGCTCGACGGCACGGGGCTGCTGCTCACCGGGTCGAACATGTCGGGCAAAACCACCTTCATCCGGACGGTGATGCTCAACGCCCTGTTGGGCGAGACCCTCTGCACCTGTTTTGCGGAGCGGTTCACGGCGCCCTACATGCGGCTCCACTCGTCGATCCGCATTTCGGACGACATCACCGAAGGGACGAGCTACTATTTGCAGGAGGTGCTCACCGTCAAGCGGCTGCTCGAAGACGCGGACCGGCCCGCGGCGTGCCTCTTCGTGCTCGACGAACTGTTCAAGGGCACGAACACCACCGAACGTATCGCGGCCGGGAAAGCCGTGCTGGCGCGCCTCAACCGCGGGCCGCACATCGTGCTGGCCGCCACGCACGACATCGAACTGGCCGAACTGCTGCGCGGCGACGGCTACGAACTGCACCACTTCCGTGAAGAGGTGGCCGACGGGCGGCTGGTATTCGACTACTGCCTGCACACCGGTCCCCTCACCACGCGCAACGCCATCCGCATTCTGGAGCTGTACGACTACCCGCCCGAACTGATCGCCGAGGCGTACGACACGCAGCAGAAACTGCTCGGCAACGGTTAAATCGCGCCCGTTTTATAACCGGGCGCGATCCGTTCAGAAACCGGAAAGGGCGCAGAACCGGACCGGAAGCCCGGCTGCCATCTTCCGCCCATACGCCCCGGTTCCTAACCGGGCTATATCCGCGGCTTCTGCAACATGCGGATCACCAGCGAGGCGGCATAGATCAGCAGGGCGTAAATCAGCGATATGAATGATACCTTCAAGCCGCCGGCAACCAGCGTCAAAGGAACGTCGCCTACCTGCTGCACGACTTCAGCGGCATTGAACATCCCTTTCAACTGCCAGATCAGGTCGGTCACCAACACCAGCAGGCCGATCTCTCTGACCCATGCCGGGGCTTTCCACGCGGCAAACAACAGACAAATCAATTCCACGGTCAGGATCGACATGATCCATGTCCCGCCCTGAAGAAACAAATCGAACATAACGCAAAAGTTTTAAGTCATCGCGGGACCATTCCCGTATGGCAAAGATAGGCTGCCGCAGGCCGAAACCACAAAAAAACCGCCCGTCGAATCCCGTTCTTACGCCGTCGAATCCCGCCGATCGGCCCCGGGAGCGTTTTTTGCGGGACCGGGCGGGGACACCGGAGACTGATTTTACCTATATTTGTAAAAACGGAAATTCCGCATGAAACAGTTTCTGCCCGTCGTCTGGTGGCTCACGGCCACGCTCGTCATCGCCTTTGTCCTCGTGGGGTTGGGGTATCTCTTCGCCGACGCCCTCCTGCTCGGAGTGCTGTTCCTGCCCGGAATGCTCACGGCGCGTTACTTCGTGCCGCAGCTGTCGTTCGAAAACCGACGGCAGGGAATCCTCGACACCGTCTACCTTGCGCTGGCGATCCTCGGCATCGAATACCTCTCGCTGATGCTGGGCCATGCGGTGGTGCTCGGCGCCGACGAAGGCGGAATGCCGGGGCTGCTGCTCAACCCGCCCTTCATCCTGCTGGTCCTGACGGCCCTCATCGCTCCGGAAATAGCTCTCGAAAAACACCTCGAACGCCGCTGTCCCTACGCCCGTTCGATCAGTTTCGTCTCCGACCGCCGCAAAATCACGCTCGACCCCGCGGAAATCAGCTACGTCGAATCGAACGACAGCGAAGTGTGGATTCACACCGCCGGGGGCCTCGCCTACCGCACCAAAACCCGCATTTCGCAATGGGAGACACAGTTGGACAGCCGTTTCCTGCGCATCCACCGCTCGTTCATCGTCAACACGGCGCGCATCGACCGCTGCTGCCCGGCACACGTGGAGATCGGCGGAATGACCATCGAGATTTCGCGCAAATACCGGGAGGCCGCGCGCCGACAGCTCACAGAGCAGGCCGCAAACGCCTAATTTCGGCCCATAGCCGCCGCCACGCAGCGGATCGTCGGGAAAGCGTCGCGCAGATTGTCTGCCACCTCGCGGGGCGCACACCACACCGCGGAGTCGATCCCCTCCTCGGTCTGGGGCGTCAGACCGGCGCACCCGGACGCATGCAGTTCGTACCAGTGGGTCCGTTTCAGCTCCCAGCGCGCCGTCTTCGGGAACCAGTAGGCATGCAGCGTCTCGCACAGCGGCCGCACGACCCGAGCCGCCACGCCCGTCTCCTCTTCGACCTCACGCGCAGCGCACTCCTCGATGCGCTCCCCGCACTCCAGATGCCCTTTGGGCAGGTCCCAGCGGCCGTTGCGGTGGATCATCAGCCACTCGCCGCAGTCGTTCACCACCACGCCGCCCGCCGCCTCGACCGGCGTGAACTCCGCAGCAAAGGCCGCGAAAGCCCTGTCGGGATCGTCCGAAACGACGGCCACGGAGTTGTGCGATTCGAGAAAATTGAGTATCTTGGCCCGTGATATGCCGCCGCAGGCTTCGGCCGCAACGGCGTACCACGCCCCGCCGGGAGCTTCGGCCGTGAACGCCACGGCCCTGTCGGCGAAATAAACGGTACGGTTCATCTTTTCATCGGAAATTTGTGAACAAATATACGTAAGAAACCTCAAAAAATGAAAAAAATTCTCCTGATGACGGCTATTGCAGCTATGGGCCTCGGCGGATGCGACAAGCGTCCCGAGCCTCTGAAGATCGACAATGCGCTGACGGCCGAAGAGATCGCCGCCGGACGCCTCACCCCCGAGGTGATGTGGAAGATGAGCCGCGCGGGCGGCTCGTCGCTCTCGCCCGACGGCCGGACGCTCCTCTACCAGCAGACCGACTACAACATGGCCGAGAACCGCGGCGTGACGACGATCCGGGTCGAGGACATGGACTCGAAGGCCGTGACATGCCTGACGGACTTCACGTCGAACAGCCTCTCGCCGAAGTGGAGCGCCGACGGACGGCACATCTATTTCCTCTCGGACCGCGGCGGTTCGATGCAGGTGTGGCGGATGAACGCCTCGGGCGGCGACGCGACGCAGATCACGGGCAGCGGCGACGGCGAGGGCGTTCCCGACGTGGAGGGCTTCGGCGTAAGCCCCGACGGAAAGCACATCTGGTGGGTGCAGACCGTGCGGACGGCCGACCGCCGTTCGTCGGACATCTACAAGGACATGGACAAATCGAAAGCCCGCATCTACGACGACCTGATGGCCCGCCACTGGGACTACTGGGACGAGGGCGAATACCGCCACATCTTCGTCGGCGAGCTGGGCAAGGGAGTCGTGACGGGCGGCAGGGACATCATGCCCGACGCGCAGTGGGACGCCCCGCTGGCGCCCTATTTCGACATGGCCGAGATCGCCTGGAACAACGCCGGGACGATGCTGGCCTACACCTGCAAACCGCTGACGGGCACCGCCTACGCCGTGTCGACCGATTCGGACATCTTCGTCTACGACCTCGAAAGCGGCGCGACGCAAAACATCTGCAAGCCCACCAACTTCAATACCGGCAAACCCGTCAACGATCAGGCGGCCATGCGCATCACCACCGGCATGCTCAATAACGTCCTCGCCGACGCACAGGCGCGCGTCCAGCCGCCGACAGATAAGGGCAGAAGACTCAAGATATTCTATATGACTCAGGCCTCAACCCGTCCGCCGACATTCGTCTGCTTTGTCAACCGCAAGGATCTGTTCCATTACAGCTATCAGCGATATATCGACAATCAGATTCGCTCCGTCTTCGGTCTTGAGGGCACCCCGACGCGCATGATAATCAGAGAAAGGGAATCAAACAAGAAATGATAGTTCTCGGTATCGATCCCGGATATGCAATCGTCGGCTGCGGCGTTGTGGAATATAAAAACAACCATTTCACCATGCTCGATTACGGCGCGGTGACAACGCCCGCAGGAATGCCGTTC
>OHIX01000629.1_pt1 | contig 10515 bp, 9 predicted proteins | sample 1568391 | NCBI WGS metagenome assembly OHIX01 (sample SAMEA3879541, study PRJEB24766) | human gut metagenome | biome: human-associated habitat; feature: feces | place: USA | collected 1985/1987 | reverse complement strand
ACTGTGGTTGGAGCCTTTCGTGAACCGTCTTGCGGTAGGAGCTGATAACCAATCCACAGCATCCCTTACAGTGTAGCATACGCCCTTGGAGAGGGGCTCTAATAACTACTACTTTATAATACAAGGAGCTGATTCCATTGGGCGAATGAAAAGTCCTTGAAAATCATGAGCCGGACAAGCACATCGCCATTTGACGATGCAGATTCACAAGGGCTTAAAAAACATACTTGTTTCTAAATTAGCACTTAAGGATTCTGAAAGGAGAAACAAATGAAAAAGTTTGTATTTTTTATGATTGTTATGCTAATGTTTTTATCGGTTGTTTCCATAGCATTTGCTGATTCTACATACCCTAACTATCAGTGGAGGTATAGGATGCAAATTCAGCAGCAAGGCGACCAAAATGCACAGGTTGGTGCAATACAGCGTGTATTACATCAACTCAACTACGGCATTAACGTTGACTGGAATTTTGGCAGTACTACCAAAGCGAAGGTAAAGTCATTCCAGACAAATTCTTCTTTAACCGCTGACGGCATTGTAGGTGGCAGAACATGGGAGGCCTTGCAGGACTATCTCTCAAAAACCCGTCGAGATAGCAATGGATTTGATTATTATAAAGTGTCTTCTACTGAATACTTTGCGCATGGAACTGATGGCACATGGTGGCTCCTGACTGACAGCGGAACTTTTTCTAAGATAAGATAATGTAACCTGTTCTGTTAGCCGCATACCTGCCGGTATGCGGCACTTTCCTTTGGAAGAGGAGGCTAAAATGAAAAAAATCATAAGCACGCTATGGTTGGTCATAAGTTGTATATTGTTATGTGCCTGCCAACGCACTCCGGATAAGCCGGCGGTTATTGTTGGCGATGAACGCCAATACTTTGAACCCGCTTCTCAAGGCGGCAATCCGCTTACCGATGATCTCCCCGAAAGGTATGAGGGCATAATAGACGTAGAAAATAAAAATGTAAAAATCAAAATCGATGCTTCTGTAATATCCCCTGTATTGGAGCGGTATGCCGTTTTTTCCGCAAAGCCGGAGTTTCTTTCCCAGGCTATGGTAGATAAGGCAAGGGCGGCGCTTATTGGCGATAAAACCATGTACGATCCGCTGTCCGTTACCGACCTTACACAGGAAGAAGTGCTTATTCGCCTGAGCTCATATAAACAGGCGCAGGCGGAGCTGCAAGGCAGAAATGAAAGCAGCCCATATATAGATGATATGATAGCTTTCTATGAGGAAAAGCTGAAAATCGCCCCAATGACTATTGATAGAACGGTTAATGACGGAAAATTCGGCGATAAACGATCCGTCGCCGAGCAAAAATCCGATTCGCCGCCGGTTCCTACGCTTCTGCCTCCCGGCAACGACTATAACCGGATAACGGCCTCTGTTGATCTTGGGAATGAAACCCTTGCAACGTTTTCCGCTTACCGCTCGGACAGCGGCAAGTTGAGCTATATACGTTTAGAAAATACGGGTACGGCATATCTTGCAAAGCAATATAGGGTAAACAGGGCGGACATAGAGGAGCTGAGTACCACTTTTTCTAAGGCTAAGAGCATGGCGCAGGAGGTTATAAAAAATATCGGGCTTGACTATATGGAGGCTTTTGCAGAGCTGTCCGTAACGGCAGTAAACCCCGTGGAAGGCCGGAATAGCCATGACTGCTACTTGTTTATATTTACAAGGGGATTTAACGGCCTGCCTGCCATGTACCATAAGCCCATGCTGGCGCGTGGCGAGGCTTCCGCCGCTTATGCCGAGCCTTGGGCGGACGAGTACGCCGCCGTTACTATTGATGATGCCGGAATAGTGTATTTCACATGGGAATCGCCCACCACGGTAAAAACGGTGAACGAAAGCGTGGCCTTGCTGTCCTTTGACAGGATTATGGAATTTCTTGCACAGCATTGCAGATCCTCCCTTTCATGGATAGATGAATCCATAAAGTCGATCAGCATCGAAATAACGGAAATACGCCTATGCATGGCGAAAATCAGCACGGGCGCAGACGAATACCTGTACGTTCCCGCATGGGATTTTATCGGCATTTCCCAAAGCGACATGGCCGACGGGACAACGGCAACGGAAAATGGCGCAGAACAGAGCTATTTCACCATCAACGCCATCGACGGCAGCATAATCGACAGAAATTTAGGCTAATAACCGCTAACTGACAAATTTACAACCCGTTTATACCTTGCTGCGGACTTGTTTACCGCGCATACCCGATAATAGGAGCATGAGGAAGAAAGGAGGTGCAACCCGTGCGGACGGTAGGTACTGACTGACAACGGAACTTTAAGATAACATAACCTGTTCTGTTAGCCGCATACCTGCGGATATGCAGCACTTTCCTTTGAAAGAGGAGATTAAGATGAAAAAATTTATAAGCACACTATGGTTGGTCGTAAGTTGTATATTATTGTGCGCCTGTCAGCCCACACCTGAGCAGCCCGCCATCACGGAAAAACAGAATACGGGCAGCTTTTTGGAGCAGGCCGGCATGCAGGAAAACGGCAAGCATTTTAGGGATATGGATATTCCCGACGGCAAGTATGTGTTTAGCACAACAGGGCTCGGCGGAAGGCTGAGTATAGACGTGTCGGCAGAAATAGACCGGCCCGATGTGGACAGCATAGCCATCTATCGGGTAAAGGCGGGCGGTTTCACGCAGGACGTAGTATCAAAGGCGTTTAACTGCCTGTTCGGCGGCAAAAGAGTGTATGCAGCTTACGATGCATCGGTCGATGAGCTCATCCCTTCCGACGGTACTCTATCCGCACAAAGGATAGAAGGCTTCGGCGACCGTTTGGTTTTAGACGCCGATGCGCCGGACAACTCAACGGAGCCAAAGGATTTATACTGGAATATGTATGTTATGACGCCGAAAGCCGGTGCCGAGAACAGCAGCGGCCTCGGCTGCCTGATGCAGTTCGACTACCACACGAGAATAAAGCCCATACCGGCTTATAATGAACAAAATTGCATCAGGATAAGCTCAAATGGCGATACAAGCCCCGAAGCATTGGACAATATCGGATTTGGCCTTGCGGAAGCGAAGAAAAGGTGCGACGGGTTCTTTGAGGCGATAGGGATGGCCGGTGAATATGGCCTGGGATATTCTTTTTTGGTGGACGATACCGGCATGGGAATATACAGCGGGGACGGCAGGAAGCTGGGGGCGCCGGCGGAAAACTACGCATACAGGCTATATTATACCCGGGTCGTCAATGGTGTAAAGTGCCTTGTGAACGAGGGCAAGAGCATCGACGACATGTCCGACGGCATTCCCTGGCCCTATGAAACGGTGTGCTTTACTGTGGACCGCAGAGGGCTGCAGCTTTGCTGGGAATCTCCGCTGGAAATAATAGATACCGTGCATACCGATCCGGTGTTAAAGCCGTTCTCCGAAATATTGAATACATTTGAATCCATGATGAAGATCAAGTTCGAAGACGTTACAAACCGCATGACCGACGGCACCGGTAGGATGGATATAACCATTGATACGATGCAGCTGGGCCTCGTAAGGGTGCGCGAAAAGGATGGCGACGGCCTTACTGGGTTGTTAGTACCTGCATGGATATTTTACGGAAACAACAGGATAATCTCGGAGGATGGATTCACTCGATACGATTACAGCGACGGCTCGGCATCCTCCTGGAATAAGGAACCTTTTCCCATACTTATTATCAACGCCATCGACGGCAGCATAATCGATTTGGCAAGGGGCTACTAAGGAGGCAATTATGAAAAGATATATAGCACTTCTGCTTTGCATGGCTGTGGCAATTGGCGCTGCCGCCTGCCAGAAAACGCCGGAGAGCCCGATAGTAGTTGGGAAAAATGCGGATAATCTGATCGAGCAGGCGACCGGAGATGACGGGTCGACGGTATTGCCGCTTCGTGAGCAGTTGTCCGCACCAGACATGATGGACGTCACGGTGGAGGAAGATCATTTTACAATCCTTGCACATGCTGCCGTCCGTCTGCCGGAAACGGATACCATTCCCATGATTACTGTAAAGGCGGGATGCTTTTCGCAGGAACTGATAAACAGGCTGTGGGATTTACTCATAGGAGATAAACCCATGTATAAGCCATTTACAGAGGCCGACAGAACGAAAGCAGAGCTTGAGCAGGCAATTCTCACCCTTCAGGGTGATATGGAAAGAATTGAGCAGAACGAGTATTACGAGGAGAACAAGGCCCTGCGGGAGGCTGAGCTTGCGCATTTGCAGGAACTGTACAGCACGGCACCGGATGCCTATGAGCCGACGGTCGTTACACCGGAAATCGAGCAATATATGGATTCCGGAAATCCGTCAAGATGCTTTATGGGTGTGGATGCAACAGATAACGCCGGAACCGTCTTCCGTGTTTCCAACGAGTCGTGGTACGAAGCGCTTGGGAAAGGGGGTATCCAAAATAGCACGTTTGTCTATCGAACGCCGGGATACAACGGTATTGTGCAAGGAAAAGCCAGCACAAAGGAAGTAAAAGAGAACGATACGCTCGACAATGCGGAGTATACAGGCTTGTCCATGCTGCCCAAACAGGCAGCGGAGATCGTGCGACAGTTTGTATCAGAGTTGAACATCCCGATGCGGGTGGAGCGCATTGCGCTATATGATAACACCGCAACGGAAGGGGACGTGACGAAGGGCACGTCAGACTGGTGCTATCTCATCACCTGTCAGCGTATGGTGGAGCAATATGCGTGCGCGGCAATATTCGGCTATTCGGGAACCCCGGGCAGCGACAGCGAGTTTGGCTCAGCATGGGTCTATGAGCGGCTGGTGTTTCTCGTAAATGACAGAGGAATTGTATATGCTGAATGGGACTCCCCGTTGGAAATCGGCGATATCAAGGTGGATTCCTGCAAGCTGTTGCCATTTCACGAAATACAGCCGATATTTGAAAAGATGATGCGTGTGATCTGGCAATACCAGTCCCAGGATTACCAGAACCTCACCTGCAATATCACGGAAGCCAGGCTGGAACTGATGCGTGTGTTTGAGCAGGGTTCTGCGGAAAACGGGCTGCTGATCCCCGTCTGGAACTTCTATGGCACGCGGCAGCGAACTTTTACAAATGGTGAGACAGACGAAACGATCCCCGGCGTCATGCTTTCCGTCAACGCCGTTTCAGGGGTTGTGATAGATTCTGCCAAGGGCTACTAAGGAGGCAATTATGAAAAGATATATAGCGATTCTGCTTTGCATGGCTGTGGCGGCGGGCGTTGCCGCATGCCAGAAAACGCCGGAGAGCCCGATAGTGATAGGAAAAAACTTAGACAGATTACTTGAAAAAGCTCAGGGCACGGAAAATATGTCTGAAAAAACCACGCAACCGCGTACCGAAACCTCTGAGTATGAAATCAATATTTTCATAATGAATCTTGGAATACCACAAAATCTGAAACTTGAGTCCATTAGTGCAAAAGGCAAACTGCTCGTACATACGGATGCTTCGATAATCCTTCCGCAAGCCGATAAAATGCCCATTGCACGGGTAAAAATGTCCCGCTTGGCAAATGATACGGTAAAGCGCCTTGTTGAAGTATTGTTTGAGGGTGCTAGGCCTGTCTCTGACGATCTTAGCCTGTTGCCACAAAAATACTACGATAATATCATTGAAGACCTTACGACCAATGTAAATAACGATACCTGGTTCGGTGAACGATATTTGGAACAAGCGGAATATGATGCTTCGCTTGCCGATGCCATGCAAAGTCTTGAAAATGCTCCGTCCCAGGCAACGTATGAGCCGCTCCAATACCAGTTTGACAATCCCGCTGAGGATGGCAAATATGTTCACTATTATGCGCTCCGAGATAATGGCAGATTGTCAAGAATCAATGTTTATACCGAGTCCGGTTCTGCGCGATTGGAGTATTATAGAAATCTTGATGACAGTTGTCTTGACATTTTATTAAACCGTGCGATTCCCTCGCCTGATAGCAGCAGCGTGGAATCTCTGCCTTTACATACAACTCAGGCAGAGGCATTAGATATGGCGGAAACTTCCCTACAAAAAATGGGGCTTAACGGCTTTACATGTACTGGAATGAGAAAACATGTAGCAGAAAATATTTGTCCAACCGGCGTTTACGAATTCATGTTTACGAGAGAAATCAATGGTGTAGCAGTTACTTATACCGATGACGGAGGCGGCGACAGGAAAATACGGTATGAGGATGAGCAATTTGCAAAGCCGTGGCTATATGAAAGAATCCGCGTTTTCATAGATGATAATGGAATTGCTATGTTTGAGTATCGTTCACCGCATGAACTGACAGATATAGAGGCAGAGGGCGCAAGGCTACTACCGTTTTCATCAGTCCAAGCAATATTTGAGGAAATGATTGTCATTGTTGATAACGAATATGATATGTCTGACGAAGAATGGACTTGCGAATATTTTATCGACCATGTAACTTTAGGGCTGATGCGGCTAACTGAAAGAAATGTCGGTTCACAAGGTTTACTTGTTCCTGTGTGGGACTTTTTCGGACATTCGGTTGACAGCTATGGCATCCAACGTGGAACAAGCGGTTATACAAGTCTACTTACTATAAATGCGATTGATGGCAGCATCATTGATAGATTCGCAGGATATTGATACTATGCAAGCGTTGGGAAGGCATGACCGCATGGGAACCCGCCATGTCTGCTTTCTCTTTGCCACAAACAGCCTGAAATTACAATTCGATTACATTTTGCTGCGGACTTGTTTACCGCGCACACCCGATAATAGGAGCATGAGGAAGAAAGGAGGTGCGATCCGTGCGGACGGTGGCTTCAAATCTCAGGCAGGCGGTGGGCTCGTGGGGCTTTTTGCTCTCCCTCGCGGGCGCGGCGCTCATTCCGCTCCTTTCCTCAGTTCAGGGGATACTGGCGGGGTTCCGTTCGGCGGAGCTGCTTTCCCCCGGCTACCACAGCGACCTTATCATGGGCGCGCTGTCGTCGGACGCCATGGCGCTGGCCCTGCCCATACTCGCCGCGCTGCCGTATACCGCGTCCTTCATTGACGATGTTAAAAGCGGCTTCATAAAGGAATACCTGCCCCGCACCACCGTGCCGCGGTATATCGCGGGGAAGGCCGTGGGCTGCGCCGTTTCCGGCGGGCTGACGCTGGCATTGGGGATATTCATAGCCTACGGCTTTGCCGCGCTCATGTTCCTGCCCATGGAAGCCTACCCTAAGGCCGGAGAAACCGTGCCGAATTACTTTGGCAATCTAATGGAGACTGCGCTCATGTTCTTTGCATCGGGGGCCTTCTGGTCGCTGACGGGCATGACCTTTGCCGCGCTTACCGACAGCAAATACATGGCCTACGCCTCGCCCTTCGTACTGTTCTATCTGCTCATAATCCTGTATGAGCGGTACTTCGATAAGCTCTTCGTGCTGTACCCCCGGGAATGGCTCAGCCCGTCCTCAAGGTGGGTGTTCGGCAGAATAGGCGTGGCTGTGCTGCTCATAGAGTTCAGCCTGCTGATGGCCCTTGCCTTTGCATACGCCGCGAAAAGGAGGCTGGAGAGGATATGAAGCCGAAACAGATTTTTGCCGTAACCCGGTATAACTTCCGCCGTTGGCACAAAAACCCAAGAATAGTAATCACCTTCTGCCTCGCCTTCGTGCTTTGCTTCCTGCTGTCCGACAAGGCCGTGAAGTTCGCCAAGGAATACGATACCACCATGCAGCTTGTGGAAGCCTTCGTGTGGACATTCGGGGACAGCAACTCAATATTGCTCTCCTCATTGCTTCTCCTGCTGCTCTTTGCAGACATGCCGTTCATATCAAGCGCCACGCCCTTTTACCTTATGCGCACGGACCGCAAGACCTGGCTCATGGGGCAGGCGGCGTATATCGCCTTGGCAACGCTTATATACCTTGCGTTTATACTGATTTCCACCTCCCTGGTCTGTATGCGGCAAAGCTTTGTTGGGAACATGTGGAGCGAGACCGCCGCAATCCTCGGCTACTCCGGCGCGGGGCAAAAGGTAGCCCTGCCCGCGCTGGTGAAAACGCTGGAGATGAGCCGCCCGTATGAGTGCATGGCGACAATATTCCTGCTGATGCTGCTTTACACGTTGCTGATGGTGTTCATAATGCTCTTATTCAATTTAAGGCGCGGGCAGCTCGCGGGGATAGCCGCCGTGTTCGCGTTCAGCCTGTTCGGCTTTTTACTCAACCCCCAGACTATAAAGGCTATATTCAAACTGCCGGATGCGCTCATGTACAAGGCCAACGTTGCGGTGGGCTGGCTTTCGCCGCTGAATCAGGCCACATATCACATGCACAACTTCGGCTACGATCTTTTGCCAAGGCTATGGCAGACGTATTTTATATTCGCAATGCTCATCGCCCTGTGCTTTTTCCTTTCCCTTCGGGCGGTGCGGAATTACAACTTTAACTTTGGCGGTACTGAAGCATGAACATTATTTCGGTCAAAAACCTATCCAAGGACTTCGGGCAGGAGCGGGTATTAAAAAGCGTCACCCGCGATTTTGAAAGGGGAAAGATACACGGCATAGTGGGCAACAACGGCAGCGGCAAAACCGTGCTTATGAAGTGTATATGCGGCTTTCTGATACCAACGGAGGGCGAAGTCATAGTCAACGGCAAGCGTGTGGGCAAAGACGTGGACTTCCCGCCCGGCCTCGGCCTGATAATCGAAACGCCGGGGTTTCTGCCCAATATGACCGGCGTGAAGAACCTTGAGATATTGGCTTCGCTGAATAAAAAGATAGGACTTGAACAGATCGCGGCTGCTATCCGCCGCGTGGGGCTCGACCCGCTTATGAAAAAGCCCGTCGGCAAATACAGCCTCGGTATGCGGCAAAGGTTGGGCATAGCCCAGGCCATAATGGAGGATCCCGCGCTGCTCATTTTAGACGAACCGCTCAACGGCCTTGATAAGCACGGCGTTCGGGAGATGCGGCAGCTCATAAAGGGGCTCAAGGAGCAGGGCAAGACCATACTGCTTGCCAGCCATAATCAGGGGGATATAGACGAGCTTTGCGATACCGTGTGCGAGATGGACGCGGGAGTTATGACCATGATACGGGAGGAAAGTATATGAACCGACTATTCGCGGCGCTGCTGGCTATATTGCTGCTTGCGCTGCCCATCGCCGCTTTTGCTGAGGGAACGGAAACGCCGCCCGCAGAGACCCAAGCGCCTGTAACTACGCCTGAACCCACGCCGGAGCCTACCCCGGTGGCGGACAAGCTGATAATAGACAGCTGGAACCTGTACGACGGCATGGATAAAACATACCAGCAGGGCTATGTGCCCCGCATAGTGAACGGCTGCTGCTACATTATATTCCCGCTTATAGGCGAAACCTATGACGGCAAGGTGACGGTTACTGCCGACCTCGGCACGACGGCGGACAGCCCCTTCGTATTCGGCAACTATTCCCAGACCGCAGCCGGCTGGGGGCGGTATGTGTTCATGTTTGAAATACCGCTTGTAAAGGGGCGGATAAACGGCTCATATCCCGTCACGCTGAAGGCGGACTACCTCGACGTGCTGGGGCAGCAGAAGCAGCAGAGCTTCACCGTGTTCGTGACGGTTGCAGACGGCAAAAAGCCCAAGGACCCCGACGCCAAAGAGGCAGCCGAAAAGCCGGAGCTTTTCATATCCGCCTGCGAGATAACGCCCGATACCGTCGGCGGGGATGGGGAGTTTTCCGTGAATGTCAAAATAGACAACATAGGCAGCATACGCGCAAGAAGCGTCAGGCTTACATACGGCAGCGAAGCCGAGGGCATACTGCCCTACGACACCAACAACGCCATACTGCTCGATAACATAGCCTCCGGCGAAAGCGCCGAGGCCGCGTTCAAAATGAGGACCACAAAGGACGTAATAGCGGGGAGCAGGGCGTTTTTCATAACATTGGATTACGTCGATCTTTACGGCGGCGTTTACACCGCCACGCGGCAGTTCCTCGTGAACGTCACCCAGCCTGCGGAAATGACATACGACGCCATATCCCTGCCCAAGAGCGTCACCGCGGGCGAGACCTTCACCCTGCCTGCCAACGTGTTCAACGTTGGCAAAAGCCCGCTCAGGAACGTCACCGTGAACCTGACCGGCGCGGGGCTTTTCCCCACGTCAAGCGTGTTTTTAGGGGACATTCAGCCGGGGCAGGCGGGCTACGGGGAGATGAAGGTGTTCGTGGGTATGCTCTCCATGACGGAAGGCTACACCGAAAGCTACGGTAAGACAAGCGCCGTCTACACCGTTACATACATCGACGACGCGGGCGAAACCCACACCGCCGAGCAGCAGCTTTCCACCGAGATAAAGCAGCCGGTGATCGCCGGAGAAAAGACCGACGCCGAAAAGCAGGCCGAGGAGGAGCAGAAGCGCGCCATGAGCCAATGGTGGATAAGCGCCCTTGCGGCCTTCGCAGTTATTGCGATAATCGTCGCGGTGATTGTGGTGAGTAAGTTTGCAAGGATGATGAGGATGAAATAGCCGTATGGC
>OHIX01000623.1_pt1 | contig 10570 bp, 9 predicted proteins | sample 1568391 | NCBI WGS metagenome assembly OHIX01 (sample SAMEA3879541, study PRJEB24766) | human gut metagenome | biome: human-associated habitat; feature: feces | place: USA | collected 1985/1987 | reverse complement strand
GCTGCCGGAGCGGTGCTTAAGCCGCAAGGCGGGAATTGTGCGGTGTTGCCTTAGCATAGAAACCAGACAAGGCCCCGGCGGGCTCATGTGACCCCGCTCTACCTCAAATTCCTAATTTCTCATTCCTAATTTCCAATCAAAGCACTCCCTGCTCCATCTTTGCCTTTACCTCAAACAGGTCCTTGCAGCAATCGTCATACAGGCTGCGCATTTCGTCGGTTACGGGCAAAAGGTCGGGCACCATCACGGTTTCGGCACCGCTGGCGTGGCCGGCGCGGATGCCGTTGTGGCTGTCCTCCAGCACCATGCAGTCATGGATGTCCACCTTAATGCGGCGGGCGGCTTCCAGAAAGATATCCGGCGCGGGTTTGCAGAGCTTGACCTCGTTGCCGCACACGATATCATGGAAATAGCGGGCGGTGCCGGTGGTCTGCAAATTCAGCTCGACCATGGTGCGCGGGCTGGAACTTGCCACAATGCGGGGCATGCCCAGATCTTCCAGGTAGGACAGCAGTTCTTTCAGGCCGGGCTTGCAGGGCACGCCCTTTTTGATCTGCTCGCCGCCGTATGCCCACACGGCATGCAGCAGTTCCTCGGCTTTGTCGCCGTAATAGCCGGCAATGTACTGGAGCTGGTGCTCCCCGGCCAGGCCGCGGCCATTGGAATAAAACTCCGGCGGCGGGTCCGGCAGGCTCATCTTGCGGCAGCAGGGGCTCCAGAACTGGTCCCAGATGCGCTCCGTGTCAAACATCAGGCCGTCCATATCAAAAATAACGCCTTTTACTTTCGGTGCCATAGTGTGTGATCCCTCTTCTTGTCTTTGCAAATGCTGCCCGGCGCTGTGGCCGGGCGCGACTTATGCTATTATTGTACCCCATAAAATGGGGTGGTGCAATCAAAAAGTAGTCAAATTTTGCATAAAAGCTGCAAATGTGTGCAGAAAGCGGAAAAATAGCTCTTGTATTTGCCACTTTAGAGCGTTATAATAATTACAATTTCGCACCACAATCAGGTTTGTGCGAACCTTCATGCGGTGCTGAATAAGGAGAGTAGGAAATAATGTTGGATATCAAAATTGTTCGTACTACTGAACCGAAGGCAAAGCCGCAGGACGAAAGCAAGCTTGGCTTCGGCAAGATTTTTACCGACCATATGTTCCTGATGGACTATACCGCCGGTGAAGGCTGGCATGACGCCCGCGTTGTGCCGTATGCCTCCCTGCCGATGGACCCCGCTACCGTGGTGTTCCATTACGCACAGGAAATTTTTGAGGGCATGAAGGCCTACCGCACTGCTGACGGCAGTGTGCAGCTGTTCCGCCCCGATTGCAATGCAAAGCGTTTCCAGGATTCTGCTGACCGTCTCTGCATCCCCAAGATCCCGGTTGAGGATTTTGTTCAGGCTGTTGAGACCCTGGTTGACGTTGACCGTGACTGGGTTCCCCACAGCGACGGCGCAAGCCTGTACATCCGCCCGTTCGTGTTTGCAAACGATGTCGGCCTGGGCGTGCATGCTTCCAAGCATTACCTGTTCTGCATCATCTGCGCACCTTCCGGCGCTTACTATGCCGAGGGCCTGGATCCCGTCCGCATTTATGTTGAGGACGAGTACATCCGTGCAGCCCCGGGCCTGACCGGCTTTACCAAGTGCGGCGGCAACTACGCTGCTTCCATCAAGGCTGGCGAGCTTGCCGAGGAAAAGGGCTTCAGCCAGGTTCTGTGGCTGGATGGCGTTGAGAAGAAGTATGTGGAAGAAGTCGGCTCTATGAACATCATGTTCAAGATCGACGGCAAGATCTACACCGCTGCCTGCACCGGCACTGTTCTGCCCGGCGTTACCCGCCGCTCCATCATTGAGCTGCTCAAGGATTGGGGTTACGAGGTTATCGAGGGCAAACTGGCCATTGCTGATGTGATGAAGGCTGCCGAGGAAGGCAAGCTGGAAGAAGTGTTCGGCACCGGCACCGCAGCTGTTGTCAGCCCCGTTAAGGAGCTGGATTGGGAAGGCAAGGTTGCCAACATCAGCGGCGGCAAGATCGGCCCCCTGACCCAGAAGCTGTACGATACCCTGACCGGTATCCAGTGGGGTAAGCTGCCTGATACCAAGGGCTGGACCGTCAAGGTTGAACCGAAGGTCTGATTCGGCCCGGAAGCTATGCTTTTTAGCTAAGGCAACACCGCACAATTCCCGCCTTGCGGCTTAAGCACCGCTCCGGCAGCTGCGGCACGGCATCTGCCGCACCTCGCTCGCCGTATCGGCACTTAGAATTATGCGGTATTGCCCTGAATAAAAACAACAGCGCACGGAACGGCACAAATTGCAGCTCCGTGCGCTGTTTTGCTTTGTACACCACGCGAAAACACATGGTAAAACTGCACAAAAATGCAGTGCATAATTTTTGCATGTTGTACATTGAACCCCTTGCATTTTGTGCGGGAATATTGTATTATACTAGCAAGAAGCAAAGGCGCTTTGGAATAGCAGATCCGCTGCTTCCAAGGCGCATTTTGTTTTTTAATTAAATATTTCCCTAAAAAGAAGAGGCTTGCCAGAGCGCCCCGGATTGAGCTTACGAGCTCATCAGTAGAGGGGTGGGTTATCGTTTTAAGGCAAAAATCGGGGACGCTCTGTTTTTCTCCTTCTTTTTAGTAAAACCCGAACGGGGCAGTGGCCGTTCGGGTTTTATTTTTTGCCTTTTTTATTGTGCGGTATATTGGATCACCATGGCCGCGCGGGTTGGCGTGCTGCCGAGGTTATGGTAGGTGTGGCACTGGTCGGCATGGTAATACGCGCAGCTGGGGCTTGAAAAGCCCAGCGCATCCTTTGCCACCCCCACAGTGGAACAGCTTGCCGCGTGGCGCAGAATGGCGAAAAATGAGTACCACATCAAAGTGGTATCTTACCAGTAAAAAAAACAAAAGCAAACGGGCACCATGCCGCGGGATAGGCGACTGTGGTGCCCGTTTTAGTTTGCTAGTAAACAAAAGCACCGCCAACCCCAAGGGGGGCGGGCGGTGCAAAGGGTTATGTGTTATTTGCCGGCCAGCAAAATGCCCAGCACGGCTTTTTCTACATGCAGGCGGTTTTCGGCTTCATCAAAAATCTCGTCTGCGTGGGTTTCAAAAACGTCGGGGGTGATCTCCTCGCCGCGGTGGGCGGGCAGGGGATGCTGCACGATACAGTCCGGCTTGGCCAGTGCCATGCGGGCTGCATCCAGGCAGAAGCCGTTGAAATCCCGGCGGCGGCGCTCGGTTTCGCGCTCCATGCCCATGCTGGTCCACACATCGGTGAACAGCACATCGGCACCGCGGGCGGCTTCGTCCGGGGCGGTGGTCAGCTTAAAGTGGTCGCCATATTCCCGCGCAAAGAAGAGCACATCGGCGGAAGGACGGTAGCCGTTCGGGCAGGCAATGGTAAAGTCCATGCCCATCATCAGGCAGCCCACGATCAGGCTGTTGGCCATGTTGTAGCCATCGCCCACAAAACCGGCTTTCAGCCCGGCCAGTTTGCCCTTGTACTCCCGCACCGTCATCAGGTCAGTCAACACCTGCAGGGGATGGGCGTAATCGGTCATGCCGGAAACTACCGGCACGCCGCTGTATCTGGCCAGGGCGTCCACATCACTCTGCTTAAAGGTGCGGTACACAATAGCATCGTAATAGCGGCCCAGCACGCGGGCGGTATCCTGGATCGGCTCGCCGCGGGCGATCTGCATGTCAGCGGCGCTCAGATAGGTGCCAAGGCCGCCCATCTGGTAGATGCCGACCTCCAGGCTGGTGCGGGTGCGGGTGGAATGCTTGCCAAACATCAGGGCAACGGCCTTGCCCTGCAGATCCTTGGGGTCAGTGCCTGCTTTGTGCAGGCGCTTGTATTCATCGGCGACATCCAGAATGTGGATGATCTCATCGGGGGTCAGGCTGCTTAACTTGAGTAAATGCTCCATGAAAACCCTCCTGATCAGTTACATGGATGAAAGCACGTCATCCAGAATAGCCAGTGCCTTGGCAACGTCTGCTTCACTCAAAATCAGCGGGGGCAGCAGGCGCAGGCGGGTCTTGGCGGTCAGCACCAGAAGGCCCTTGCGCTCGCAGGCAGCGCGCACATCGGCGGCTTTTACGTCATCGGCAAAGGCAATGCCGACCATCAGGCCCATGCCGCTGACAGATGCGACATGCGGCAGGGAGGCAAGACCCTCCCGCAGCTGGGCGGCGCGGGCGTTGACGTTGCGCATGAATGCATCATCCATGGCATCCAGCACAGCGCAGCCGCCTGCACAGACGACCGGGTTGCCGCCAAAGGTGGAACCGTGAGAGCCGGGACCCATGGTATCGGCAACCTTTTTGCTTGCCAGCACGGCACCGATGGGCAGACCGCCGCCCAGCCCCTTGGCCAGGGTGACGAGATCCGGCTTCAGGCCGAACTGCTCGCAGGCCAAGAAAGTGCCGGTGCGACCCACGCCGGTCTGTACTTCGTCCACAATAATCAAAATATCGTGGGCGTGGCAGTAGTCGGCAACGCTCTGCACATAGTCGGCGTCCAGCGCAACCACGCCGCCTTCGCCCTGTACCATCTCCATCATAACAGCGCAGACAGAATCATCCACAGCGGCCTTGAATGTGTCAAAATCGTTGGCGGGGATGTAGCCGAAGTTAGCGGGGAAGGGGCCGAAATCCTTGTGGAAAACATCCTGGCCGGTGGCGGTCAGGGTGGCAAGGGTGCGGCCATGGAACGAGTTGACCAGCGTCAGAACTTTGTTGCGGTCGGGACCATAGGTGGTCACACTGTATTTGCGGGCGCACTTGATGGCACCTTCGTTGGCTTCGGCACCAGAGTTGCCGAAAAACACCTGGTCAAGCCCGGTGCGGGCGCACAGCCGCTTGGCCAGCTTGCCGCAGGGGGCGGTGTAATACAGGTTGGAAGAATGCTGCAAACGGGTGGCCTGCATGGTAACGGCCTGTACCCAGGCCGGGTGGCAGTAGCCCAGCGCGTTTACGCCAATGCCGGAGGTAAAGTCCAGATAGGCTTTGCCGTCTGCATCATAGGCATACATGCCCTCGCCGTGTTCCAGCACCAGCGGGCTGCGGGCATAGGTGTGCATGATGTATTTCTGGTCACGTTTGATGACTTTTTCGGTATTCATGTTATTCCCTCCTTGGGAGGTCTGGAATGGTTGGCAGCCGAATTATTCAGGAATAAACCTAAAAAATAGGCGAATGAATAACTGTGCCGTAAGTACATGCTATGTACCCACGGCCAGCTTGCACTATTCTTATATTATAATATATTGGAAGTTTTTTCGGTACCTTTTTTTCAAAAAAGGTACAAAATCCCCCGTAAATCCCCGTAAAATTAAATCATCGGTTGCCGCGGCGGTAGAACAGGGTGCCGGAACCACGGTCAGAGAACATTTCCAGCAGAACAGAATGAGGAACACGGCCATCAATGATAACAGCCTCATGCACACCCTCATAAATGGCATCGGCCATGCCCTCGATTTTGGGGATCATGCCGCCGGAGATGACGCCATGTGCCTTGTAGCCCTCTATCTCGGAAATCTCCACTTCGGGAATCAGGGTGGATTCATCGTCCTTGTCATACAGCAGGCCGACAATATCCGTCATGGAAACGAACTTTTCGGCGTGCAGGGCAATAGCAATGGCGGCTGCAGCAGTATCGGCGTTGATGTTGTAGGCAATGCCGTTTTCATCCATGCCAACCGTGGCAATGACCGGGATAAAGCCATCGTTGAGCAGGTGCTCAATCAGGGTGGTGTCCACTTTTTCCACGTTGCCCACATAGCCCAGGTCTACATCACTCTTGCGGGAGCAGGTGATGGTGTGGCCGTCCAGACCACACAGGCCAACGCCGCGGCCCTTGAGCAACGCAACCAGATCCTTGTTGACCTGACCGGCCAGAACCTGCTGCACAATGCTCATGGTTTCTTTATCGGTATAACGCAGGCCGTTGACAAACTTGGATTCCTTGCCCACGCGGTTCAGCATCTGGTTGATGGCCGGGCCGCCGCCGTGTACCAGCACAACGCGCACACCCAGCAGGGTCAGGGTGACAAGGTCGTTCATAACGGCCAGTTTCAATTCCTCGTTTACCATGGCATTGCCGCCGTATTTGATCACCAGGGTTTTGCCGTGATATTTCTGGATGTAGGGCGTGGCTTCCGAAAAAAGCAGCGCCATTTCCTCGTTTTTCATAAATCGCTCCCCAAACGTAAAAGTAGCAAGATTAGTTAGGAGTTAGGAGGGAGGAGTTAGGAGTTGGCGGTGTGCGCACAAATTAAAAGTTACAAGCCTAAACGAGCCGTTCATTGCTCATTCCTCATTCCTAATTTCTAATTGCAAAATCAGGTCCGGTAATCGCCGTTGATCTTAACATAGTCATAGGTCAGATCGCAGCCCCAGGCTTTGCCGCTGGCTTCGCCGGTGCCCATATCGACTTTGACCAAAATGTCATGCTCGCCCAGAACCGCATAGGCTTCGTCCTCGCTGAACGGATGGTAGGCGGCGTTTTCGCACACAAACACCTCGCCTGCCTTGCTGGCAATGCGCACGCTGACCTTGTCGATGGAAAAATCCCCCGGCGTATAGCCGATGGCGCACAGGATGCGGCCCCAGTTGGCGTCGCGGCCAAACACGGCGGCCTTGAACAGGTTGGAGCAGACAACGCTCTTTGCCACGGCGCGGGCAATCTCGTGGGTGGGGGCGTGGGTCACTTCGCAGGTGATCAGGTGGGTGGCGCCCTCGCCGTCTCCGGCGTGCTCGGCGCACATATGCTCTGCAATAGCAGTCAGCGCTGCCACAAAGGCGGCGTAGTCCGCGTTCTCCTCGCAGATCTCCGGGTTGCCCGCAAGACCGGACGCCATGATGATCAGGGTATCGTTGGTGGAGGTGTCCAGATCCACGCTCATCTGGTTATAGGTGCCGGGCACAACGGTCTTGAGCGCCTTTTCCAGCAGCGCGGGCGAGACGGCAGCATCCGTGGTGTAGAACGCCAGCATGGTAGCCATGTTGGGAGCGATCATGCCGCTGCCCTTACCGATGGCACCCACGGTGCACACCTTGCCGCCCAGTTCGAACTGGATGGCGTACTCCTTTTTATGGGTGTCGGTGGTCATGATGGCGGTGGCAGCGTCCGTGCTGCCCTGCGCGGTGGCGGCCAGCTTTTCCGCCGCCGCCGGGATGCCCCGGGCAAAGGGGTCGATGACCATGGGCTGACCGATGACGCCGGTGGAGGCGGGCAGAACGTCCTTTTCGTCCATGTTCAGCGCCTTGCCCACCAGCGCACAGCACTCCTCGGCCAGCGCCACGCCGTTGGCGGCGCAGGTGTTGGCATTGCCGCTGTTTACCACAATGGCCTGTGCATAGCCATCGGCCAGATGGGCGCGGTCCACCTTGATGGGCGCACCGCAGACCTTGTTGGTGGTGTACACGCCCGCAGCGGCGCAGCGCACCTCGGCCTTGATCAGTGCCAGATCGTATTTTTCGCTGTGATTTGCCCGGATGCCGCAATGGACACCGGCGGCGGCAAAGCCCTTGGGCGCGCAGATGCCGCCCGCAACTTCCTTATACTGCATAACGATTTTCCTTTCCCACAAAGAAAAACAAGTTTATTCCAACCCTTTGGTCTCTTCCAGACCCAGCATCAGGTTCATGCACTGGACGGCGGCGCCGGAGGAGCCCTTGCCCAGATTATCAAACAGCGAGACCAGCATCATCTGATCCCCGGCGGCGTTCACGGTCAGGTACAGTTCCATGCGGTCGGTGCCCGCCATGGCATTGGAGTACAGGCCGTTTTCCGGCAGCGGCTCGTTCAGGCCATGCACTTTGACGGTGGCGGCATCCTTGTAGTAGTCCGCAAGGGCGGCAGCCACGGCTTCGGCGGTAGTGCCCGCAAGGGCAAGATCCAGCGGCACCAGTACCTGCATCCCGCAGTAGTAGTCACACACCACCGGCACGAACATCGGCGTGTGCGCAAGGCCGCTGATCTTCTGCATCTCCGGCAGGTGCTTGTGGCCAAGGCTCAGGCCGTAGCTTTTGGGCGCATCCAGCTTGCTGTGCGCCGGGCGGTCGGGGCTTTCGTAGTCCGCGATCATCTTTTTACCGCCGCCGGAGTAGCCGGAGATGCCGGTGCAGCTGAAGGGGTATTCCTTTACCACCAGCCCCAGCTCCACCAGCGGGCGGGCAATGCTGATAAAGCCGCTGGCATAGCAGCCGGGCACTGCCACGCGGTAAGAGTTCTGAATTTTTGCCTTCTGCCCCTTCAACTCCGGGAAGCCGTAGTCCCATGCGGCGGCGGTGCGGAAGGCGGTGGAGGTGTCCAGCACCTTCACGTCCGGGCGCAGCAGGGGCATAACTTCTTTAGAAGCCGCATCCGGCAGGCAGAGGAAGGCAAGGTCGGCAGAATTGATGACCTTTGCCCGCTCGTGCACATCCTTGCGTCCTTCGGCAGAGATGGACAGCAGTTCGATCTCCGGCCGTTCAGCCAGACGGTCGGCAATGCGCAGGCCGGTGGTGCCGGAAGAGCCATCAATAAATACCTTTACCTTCATGCGTTTTCCTCCTCCCATGCGTCCAGCCGTGCCGTTGCCAGTGTGATCTGGCGCTGGACGCTGGCGGCGCTGGGTCCGCCGTAGCTGGTGCGTCCCTCGCAGCAGTGCACAAGGTCGATGGCATCATAGATATCGGCCTCAAACAGCGGGCTGTAGGTCTGGAACTGGGTCAGGGTCAGTTCCTCCAGCGTTTTGTCGGCGGCAATGCAGTCCGACACCATGCAGCCGGTCAGCTTGTAGGCATCCCGGAAGGGCATCCCCTTCTTGGTCAGGTAGTCGGCGCAGTCGGTGGCGTTGATAAAGCCCTTTGCGGCGGCGCGGCGCATATTGGCGGGCAGGGTCTTCATGGTGTCCAGCATGGGGGTGATGGTCTTGAGGCAGAGTTCCAAGGTATCCACCGCGTCAAAGATGGCTTCCTTGTCCTCCTGCATATCCTTGTTGTAGGCCAGCGGCAGGCCCTTCATCATCACCAGCAGGGTGTTCAGGTCGCCGTAAACGCGGCCGGTCTTGCCGCGGATCAGCTCGGTCACGTCCGGGTTTTTCTTCTGCGGCATAATGGAAGAACCGGTGGTGAAAGCGTCGTCCAGCTCAATGAACTTGAACTCCCAGCTGCACCACAGGATGATTTCCTCCGAAAGGCGGGACAGGTGCATCATGCAGATGGAGATGGCGCTTGCCAGTTCGATGCAGAAATCACGGTCGGACACGCCGTCCAAACTGTTGGCGCAGGGGGCGGAAAAGCCCAGCTTTTCGGCGGTGAAATCCCGGTCCAGCGGGTAGGTGGTGCCCGCCAGAGCGCCAGAGCCCAGCGGGCACTGGCTGTCCATGCGGGCGGTGGCGTCCTGCATGCGGCCCAGGTCGCGCAGCAGCATCCAGGCGTAAGCCATCAGCTGGTGGCCAAAGGTGACCGGCTGGGCACGCTGCAGATGGGTGTAACCGGGCATAACATAGGAAGAAGATTTTTCTGCCTGGTCGCAGATGGTCAGGATCAATTCCTTGATCTGCCCCTGCAAGTGGAGCGATGCTTCCCGCAGGTTCAGGCGGATATCCAGCGCAACCTGGTCGTTGCGGCTGCGGCCGGTGTGCAGCCGCTTGCCAGCATCGCCCACGCGGGCGGTCAGAGTCTGCTCCACAAAGGTGTGCACATCCTCGGCATTGGGGTCAATCTCCAACGCGCCGCTGTGCAGATCGTTCAAAATGGATTGCAGGCCCTTGTGGATATCGTCCACATCCTGCTGGGAGATGATGCCCTGCTTGCCCAGCATAGCAGAGTGTACCATGCTGCCGTGGATATCCTGTTCGATCATCCGCGCATCAAAGCGGATGGAAGAGTTAAAGTCGTTCACGCGGCTGTCCACCGCTTTGCTGGAACGTCCCTGCCAAAGTTGGGGCATAAGAAAACCTCCGGTGTTATTGTAATGAATAGAGAATAAAGAATAATGAAACATGTTGGTGTGCGCCGCGCGCGCAAATAAAATAGATACAGCCTTTTAATGGGGGCTCAGTCTGATGTTTGCTGCGACCTTGGCTTTTTTTGAGCCGTGCCGCAGGCACGGCGAGCCACCATCATTATTCTTTTTTCTTTTTATAGTATATACTGGAACGCCAAAGCCGCCAAGGGGGTCAATGCCTCCCTGGCGGCAGTTTTGTTAATGGAAAAATGCGATTACTTTACTTCCGGCCAGTTCTTTGCCAGCTTGGCGCGCTCAGCAATGGGCAGGCCAAACAGGTTGATAAAGCCGTTTGCATCAAACTGATCGTAATCCTCATCCTCGCCGAAGGAAGCAGTCTGCTCATCGTACAGGGTGAACGGGCTGGTAACACCAGCGTTGATCAGGTTGCCCTTGTACAGCTTCAGTTTCACATCACCGGTAACGGTCTTCTGCAGGTCGTCGGTGAATGCGCTCAGGGCTTCACGCAGCGGGGTGAACCACTTGCCATCGTAAACCAGCTCGCCCATCTTCTGAGCAACGGACTCCTTGAAGTGGAAAGCATCCTTGTCGATGG
>OHIX01000619.1_pt1 | contig 10603 bp, 7 predicted proteins | sample 1568391 | NCBI WGS metagenome assembly OHIX01 (sample SAMEA3879541, study PRJEB24766) | human gut metagenome | biome: human-associated habitat; feature: feces | place: USA | collected 1985/1987 | reverse complement strand
AAAGCTGTCCCCTACGGTGACTTCCAGCGTTTCCCCTATGGCGTTCCCGTTCTTGCCGCCGAAAAGGTTGTTAACCAGCTTATCCGAAACTACGGCTATCCTGCGATCCCCCCCGAGCTCATCGGCAGTGAGCATGCGCCCGGACAGCACGGCGGGGGCGTTAGAGAGAAAGTAATCACCGTTTATGCCCATCACGGTAACGTTAGTGTAAAGCTTTCCCTTTTCCGCCTTGCCGGTTCCTACAGTTTCGCTCAGGGCTATTCCCAGCATTTCGCTGTCGTAGTTTTCCCTGAGGGAACTGAGCATGTCGTCGGTAATGTAGTCATTTTCCGTGGGTACCTTCTGGTTTTCCGCGGCCATGAACATCATGCCCTGCGCCGCGTCTCCGTCTTTATCCTCGTCTGCCTTTTGCTGTATCATGACGGTGACATTGCTCGCGCCAATGGACTGCATCGAATCGGTGAATTTATTGGTCACGGACTGGCCCAGCGTCATTATGGTAATGACGGCACATATGCCTATGATTATGCCCAGCATGGTAAGGAAGGTGCGCATCTTATTGCTGCGAAGGCCGTTGAGCGCCAGCATTATGTTTTCAATTATCAGCAAGCGTACCACTCCTTTCGCCTATTATCTCGCCGTCCATCAGGGTGAATATGCGTCTTGTTTCCTCTGCAAGGCTGTCGGAATGGGTGATAAGCACTATCGTCATGCCCTGCTCGCGGTTGAGCTGATGGAATATGTCCATTATCAGCCTTCCCGTCTTGCTGTCCAGGGCGCCTGTGGGCTCGTCGGCCAAAAGTATGGCCGGATGGTTGGCCATGGCGCGGGCTATGGCTACCCTCTGCTTCTGCCCGCCGGAAAGCTCGTCAGGATTGTGCTTCATGCGGTCCTCCATGCCTACCAGCTTCAAAAGCTCCTTTGCCCGCTCTGTGCGCTCGTCTCCCGGAACCTTTGCGTAAAGCATTGGCCGCTCCACGTTCTTGAGTGCGCTGATGCGGGGGATAAGGTTATAGGTCTGGAACACGAAGCCTATCTTTTTGTTGCGTATATGTGAAAGCTCATTGTCGTCCGCCTGGTTTATATCCACGCCGTCCAGCAGATAGCTTCCCTCGCTTGCCCTGTCCAGCGCGCCTATTATGTTCATGAGGGTGGACTTGCCTGAGCCTGACGCTCCTACTATGGATACGAACTCCCCTTCGTAGACCTGCAGGTCTATGCCCTTGAGCACCTCTATCTCGTTTTCGGTCCCCTCGAAGAAGCGCTTCTTTATGCCCTTCAGATCAATTATAAGCCTGCGCTCTTTATTGTCCCTCATATCAGCTGCCCATTGCCATCATCTGTGAAAAGTCAAACTTCATATCTGATGGCATGGATACCTCCATACCTTCCTGTATGTCACCGGTGACCTCCACATAGTAGTCCCCCTCCACCCCTACTGTAACGAGTACGGCGGCCTTTGTAATTCCGCCGGACTCTGTGCGGGTAACTACGTATACCACATCGTTGCCGTTTTCGTCCTGCTGCACCGCGTCGTAGGGAACAGTAAGCACATCTGCCGTCTCCCGGAGTATTATGTTCAGTTTTGCGTTCATGCCGAGGCGCAGCCTGTCTGTGGGGCTGTTTATTTTTACCTTCACCTGATAGGTGACGTTGCTGCCCTGTGTGGGAGTGGGGGAGATGAATATCACCTCTCCCTGAAGCTGCTCGTCACGGGTGGCGTCGGTCTTGAACACCGCCTTCATGCCAAGTTTGACGTCCGCTATGTCGTATTCGTCTATCTCTGCGGATACCACGAATGCGCTGCAATCCTGTATTGTAGCTATCACGCCCCCGGCGTAGGTGTCCCCCTGCTTTACGTTTATGGCGGTCACGGTGCCGGAAATGCCGGCCTTAAGGGTACCCTTTTCTATCTGTTCCTGATAGGTATCCACGGCGTTTTCCTGCTGCTGGGTGGCTACGCCCGCGCTCGCCCTGGCGGATTTAAGGTTATCCCTGCTGCCCTCGTACTGGTTCTGCTGGGAAGACACGGTGTATTCGTATGTGGCCTGGGCATTGTCCAGCGCGGTCTTGGCGTTGCGGAGGGCGGACTCAAGATTTGACATGCTGGAATCGAGGGAATCGTAGGTAGCCTTGGCAGATTTATAATTTGCCTCAGCTTCCGCCTTGGCCTTCTCATTTGCCGCCGTCTGATTGTATTCAGGCGTTGCTTTGAGCGCTGCTTCCGCTGCGTTCAGTTCAGCAGCGGCGTTTATTTCTTTTGCGCTCGCCTCGTTCAGCTGCTCCGCTGTGGAATTAGGATCCGCCTTTATTGAGTTATTCTCCTGTACGGCGATATTGTAGGCTTCCAGCTTTGCCTGATAATCACTGTAAGCCTGTGTAGTTTTGTAATCCGCGTCTGAATACGAAAGCTCATCGAGTTTTTTCTTTGCACTCCGCATTTCGTCATAGGCTTCATCGGCCTTGCTTTGCGCCTCATCATAGGCTTCCCTTGCGCTGTTATAGGCCTCTCCGGCAGAGATCACGTTCCTTGCGGCGGATTCTATCTGGTAGTTCTGCGTCTCTATGGCCTGCTCCAGCGCCCTTTTCGCGTTGTTTACCGTAACGCTGGTCTGGGTCTTCGCGGCTGAGAGTGACTTTTCCGCGTCCTCAAGGTTATCCTCGAGCTTTGATGTGTCGAATGTGCATATTGTGTCGCCCTCCTGCACCACGTCTCCCACCTCTACATCCACTCTCAGCACCTCCATCCCGGTAAGAGTGGCGGTAATTGACCGCGTTTTGTCGCTTATTATGGTGCCGGTGGAGGACACGCTGCTCTGTATGCTGCGTTTTTCCACTACGGCCGTCTCCTCGGTAAGCTCCGCAAGCTGAGCCATGGCGGCCTGAGCCTTATGCCGTATCGTCAGCACGGCGGCGGCTATGATTATGGCTATGCAGAGGAATACCGCCAGCTTCTTGTGCTTCTTTATCCAGACCGTGAATTTCTTCATTTTTTCTCCTTACGCCAGCATTCCGGTATAAAGGGTGTAGTATTTGCCCTTCTGAGCCATGAGGTCGTCGTGGTCGCCCCGCTCTATTATGCGGCCCTGGTCCAGTACCATTATGGCGTTGGCGTTCTGAACGGTGGAGAGCCTGTGGGCTATTACGAATACCGTCCTGTTGGCCATGAGCTTATCCATGCCGTTCTGGACTATTGCCTCGGTACGGGTATCGATAGAGCTGGTGGCCTCATCAAGTATCATGACAGGGGCGTTCTCGCAGGCGGCGCGGGCTATGGAGATGAGCTGCCGCTGACCCTGGGAAAGGCCGCTGCCGTCCCCCTCCAGCATTGTATCGTAGCCCTTGGGCAGCCGCATTATGAAGTCGTGGGCATTGGCGAGCCTTGCCGCGGCCTCCACTTCCTCGTCGGTAGCGTCCAGTCTGCCGTAGCGTATGTTCTCCCGAACGGTGCCCGTGAACAGGTTCACTTCCTGCAATACCATGCCGAGGCTGTGGCGAAGATCCGCCTTCTTTATATCTCTGACGTTAATACCGTCGTAGGTTATCTCGCCCTTCTGTATGTCGTAGAAGCGGTTTATAAGGTTGGTTATGGTGGTCTTGCCCGCGCCGGTAGCGCCCACGAAGGCTATCTTCTGCCCCGGCTTTGCGAAGAGGCTCACATCGTGGAGAACTATCTTATCCGGGACGTAGCCGAAGTCCACGTCCTTCAATCGAACATCGCCCTTTACCTCGGTAAGCTCGCCCGTGGGCTTCTTCCACGCCCACGTTCCGGTGTGCTGGGGTACTTCCGTCAGCGCGCCGTTTATGTATCCGGCGTTGACCAGAGTCACCTTTCCCTCGTCCTCCTCGCTCCTTTCGTCCATCATTGCGAATATGCGCTCCGCGCCGGCCAGGGCCATTACTATGGAGTTGAGCTGCTGGGAAACCTGATTCACCGGCATATTGAAGCTCTTGGAAAGCTGGAGGAAGGAGGCTATGCCTCCCAGCGTCATGCCGCCCACGCCGCCTATGGCCATCATTCCGCCGATGACCGCCAGCAGCACATACTGGAAGTGACCGAGGTTGTTGTTTATGGGGCCTATTATATTTGTAAACTGGTTGGCAGCAGAGGAATTGAAGCGCAGCGCTTCATTCAGCTGGTCAAACTCCTCCTTGCTCTTTTCCTCATGGCAGAATACGTTGACTACCTTCTGGCCGTTTATCATCTCCTCGATGTAGCCGTTGGCATCGCCCAGAGCCTCCTGCTGGAGGGCGAAGAACCTTGCGCTGTTGCCCGCCACCCTGGTAGTTACCTTCAGCATGGGGTACATGGTGAGCAGCGCCACTGCGGTGAGCAGCGGGCTTACCACTACCATTGCCGCCAGCACGCCTATTATGGTTATGGCAGAGCTGAGCATGTTGGGTATGCTCTGTGAGATCATCATCTCCAGCGTGTCTATGTCGTTTGTGTACCTGCTCATTATGTCGCCGTAGGCATTGCTGTCAAAGTAAGCTACGGGCAGTGTCTGCATGTGGTCGAACAGATCGTCGCGTATGTTCTTCTGTATGCCCTGTGACACTGTGACCATTATGCGGCTGTATATAAATGTAGACAGCATGCCTGCAAGGTATATGCAGGCCATTGTGGCTATAGCCCTGAGCAGCCCCGTAAAGACTGGGTCCGGCTGGCCTATCAGCGGCTCTATGTAGTCGTCGATAAGGGTCTTTGTGAACATGCTGCCCTTTATACCCGCCAGGGCGCTGATGATTATGCCAAGGAACACCGCGGCCATGTGCCATTTGTAGGGCTTGAACATGGCGGAAAGGCGCTTGATGGTCTTTTTGCTGTTTTGGCCAAGGTTCTTCAGGTCATGGGCGTTGAGCGGCCGCCGGGGTCCGGGGCCTTCCTCCTGCTGGTTGGCTCTCCGCCTGCGTTTTTTCTCATTTTTATCCTTCATTTCCACATCTGTCTCTATATCCGCGCCCTTTTTCCTATTATCCTTACTGCTCATCGAAATCGCCTCCTCCCTTCTGTTGGGATTCGTATACCTCGCGGTAGATACAGCACCGGTTCAGCAGCTCGTCGTGGGTGCCGAAATCCGTTATACGGCCGTTGTCCATCACTATTATCCTGTCCGCGTCCTGCACGGAGGATATGCGCTGGGCGATGATTATCTTTGTGACGTCAGGCATCTCATTCCTGAAGGCGTCCCTTATGGCCCTGTCGGTGGCGGTATCCACGGCGCTGGTGGAATCGTCAAAAATCAGCACTTTGGGGTGCTTGAGCAGGGTGCGGGCAATGCAGAGCCGCTGCTTCTGCCCGCCGGAAACATTCACGCCGCCCTGGCCCATGTCGGTATCCAGGCCGTCCGGCATCCGCTCCAAAAATTCATCGGCGCAGGCGGCGCGGCAGGCGGCCCACAGGGTTTCGTCATCGGCGTTGGGATCACCCCAGCGCAGGTTGTCACGGATGGTGCCGGAGAACAGCAGGTTCTTCTGCAGCACAATGCCCACAGCATCCCGCAGGGCAGCAAGGTCATACCGGCGCACATCCTGCCCGCCGACCTTGACGGTGCCGGAGGTGGCATCGTACAGGCGGGGAATCAGCTGCACCAGCGTGGTTTTGGCGGCACCTGTTCCGCCGATGATGCCCACGGTGGCACCGGCGGGAATGTGCAGCGTAACGTGGGAAAGGGCATCCCTGGCCGCAGCGACGCTGTATTTGAAGCTGACGTCCGCAAAATCAATGCTGCCATCGGTAACGGCGGCAACGGGGTCAGCCGGGGTGGCCAGCGCGGGCTGTTCCTCCAGCACGGCACGGATGCGCCGGGCGCTGGTCAGGGAGCGGGTAAGCTGCAAAAACACGCCGGAGAACATCATGACCGAGTTGAGCACCTGCAGAACATAGCTCAAAAAGGCGGTCAGCTCGCCGACCGTCATCCGGCCGGTCAGGATGAAATTGCCGCCGTACCACATGATGCAGACAATGGCGGTGTACATGACAGCCTGGAATGCGGGCAGGTTGAGCACGGCATACCGGAAGGTGTTGGTGCTGGCGGCGGCCAGCTCGTCATTGACGGTTTCAAACTGCTCATTCTCGTAATCGCCGCGCACAAAGGCTTTGATGGCGCGGATGGCGGTTAAGGCTTCCTGTACGCGGCCGTTCAGGTGGTCCACAGCAGTCTGCTGGTGGTCATACAGCGGGCCGACCTTGGTTACGATCCAGGCCAGAATAGCGGCCAGGATGGGCGTTGTAATAAGGAAAACGATGGTCAGCCTGGCATTGAGCAAAAACGCCATGCCCAGCCCCATGAACAGCATGACCGGGCTGCGCACCAAAGGCCGCAGGCCGGTGGCCACGGCGTTGAGCATGACCGTGACATCGGTGGTCATGCGGGTAACGAGGGACGGGGTGGAAAAATGGTCCAGGTTGGCAAAGTCGAACTGCTGCAGCTTGCGGTACTCAGCTTCGCGCAGAGCAGCGGCAAAGCCGTTGGCGGCGCGGGCGGCAAACCTGGCGTACAGCAGGCCGGTGATCAGGGCCAGCACAGCGCAGATGATCATCTTGCTGCCCTGCAGCATAATGACCTGCATATCATGGCTGGGCACGCCCTGGTCCACCAGGTCAGACATCAGCATCGGAATGACCATTTCAAAAATACATTCCACAAAAACCAGCCCGACGGCAAGGAATAAATCTCGCCGGTAGGGCTTTAAGTAAGAAAAAACGTGTTTGAGATCCTGCATGTGATTCCAGCTTTCTTGAACGGGCAGCGGCCCGGATGATGAAATACTACCCTTATAATTATAATCCGCGGTGCGGGGCAGGTCAATCAAGAGCAGGCGACAGGTTGGATACAGCGTATACTTGCGCAGAAATGCAAAACAGGGTATACTAATATAATACAGGGCAAGGCTGCGCAAAGCCCCCTGAAAGCTGAATTTACATTCCCGCCCATGCTGCGGCAGACCGGCGGCGCATGATGATAGAAAAGGAAAGTTGAGGCTGCATTTTTTATGAAAAAGGCATTGATCACCGGTGTTACCGGCCAGGATGGCTCTTACCTTTCAGAGTTTTTGATCGAGAAGGGCTATGATGTACATGGCATCATCCGTCGTTCTTCCGTTGACTACCGTGAACGCATTGCCCATCTGGAGGGCAACCCGCATTTCCACCTGCATTACGGCGATATGGGCGATTCGATGAGCCTGGTTGCCGTGATTGGCTCGGTGCGCCCGGACGAAATTTATAACCTGGCGGCCCAGAGCCATGTGCAGGTCAGCTTTGATGTTCCGGAGTTCACGGCCGATGTGGACGCTACCGGCGTGCTGCGCGTGCTGGAAGCCGTGCGTCTGTGCGGGCTGGCGGATACCTGCCGGGTATACCAGGCTTCGACCTCGGAGCTGTACGGCAAGGTGGAGGAAGTGCCCCAGAACGAAAAAACGCCGTTCCATCCGTACAGCCCCTATGCGGTGGCCAAACAGTACGGTTTCTGGATCACCAAGGAGTACCGTGAAGCATATAACATGTTCTGCTGCTCCGGCATTCTGTTCAACCATGAATCCGAGCGCCGCGGCGAAACTTTTGTGACCCGCAAGATCACGCTGGCCGCCGCCCGCATCAAGCAGGGCAAGCAGGACAAGCTCTACCTGGGCAACCTGTCCAGCCTGCGCGACTGGGGCTATGCCAAGGACTATGTGGAGTGCATGTGGCTGATTTTGCAGAACGATAAGCCGGATGATTTTGTCATCGCCACCGGTGTGCAGCATTCCGTGCGGGAATTCTGCCAGCTGGCGTTCCACTATGTCGGTATTGAGCTGGAATTTGTTGGCGAGGGCATGAACGAAAAGGGCGTTGATAAGGCGACCGGCAAGGTGCTGATTGAGGTAAGCCCGGATTTCTACCGCCCCACCGATGTGGTCAACCTGTGGGGTGACCCCACCAAGGCACGCCAGGAACTGGGTTGGAACCCCACCAAGACCAGCTTTGAGGAACTGGTCAAGATCATGGTGGAGCATGACATGGAAAAAGTAGCTGTAGAGCGCGCAGAGGAAAACATCCGCTGCAACCTGGAAGAATACCTGGAAAAAGGCGTTGTAAAATAAGAAAGAAGGCCATTTGTTATGATGGAAAAGAACGCTAAGATCTATGTGGCAGGCCACCGCGGTATGGTAGGTTCCGCCATTGTGCGGGAACTGGAACGCCAGGGATATACCAATATCATTACCCGGACCCATAAAGAGCTGGACCTGTGCCGCCAAGATGCCGTGGAAGAATTTTTTGCCGCCGAAAAGCCGGAATATGTCTTTTTGGCCGCAGCCAAGGTGGGCGGCATTGTTGCCAACCAGAACGCTTTGGCGGACTTTATGTATGACAACATGACGCTGGAAATGAACGTGATTCATTCCGCATGGAAAAACGGCTGCAAAAAGCTGGAATTTTTGGGCTCCTCCTGCATTTACCCGCGCATGGCACCGCAGCCCATGAAGGAAAACTGTCTGCTGACCAGCGAGCTGGAAAAAACCAACGAAGCTTATGCTCTGGCTAAAATCAGCGGCCTGAAATACTGCGAGTTCCTGAACCGCCAGTATGGCACCGACTACATCAGCGTGATGCCCACCAACCTGTACGGCCCCAACGATAACTACCATCCCACCCATAGCCATGTGGTGCCCGCGTTGATCCGCCGCTTCCATGAAGCAAAGGTCAACGGGGTGACCAGCGTGACCTGCTGGGGCGATGGCAGCCCGCTGCGCGAGTTTTTGTATGTGGACGATCTGGCAAACCTCTGCGTATTTTTGATGAACAACTACTCCGGCAACGAAACGGTGAACGCAGGCACCGGCAAGGAGCTGACCATCAAGGAACTGACCGAGCTGGTAGCCAAGGTTGTGGGCTATACCGGTGAGATTAAGTGGGATCCCACCAAACCCAACGGAACACCGCGCAAGCTGCTGGATGTTTCCAAGGCAACGGGCCTGGGCTGGACCTACAAGACCGAGCTGGAGGACGGCCTGCGCCTTGCCTATGAGGACTTTTTGAATAACCCCATGCGTGCTGAGCGCTGAGAAAGGCGAAACCATTATGAATATTGTGCTGCTTTCCGGCGGGTCCGGCAAGCGCCTGTGGCCGCTATCCAACGATATCCGTTCCAAGCAGTTCATTAAAATTTTCAAGTGCCCGGACGGAAGCTATGAATCCATGGTGCAGCGGGTGTACCGCCAGATCAAACAGGTAGACAAAGGGGCGACTGTGACCATTGCCACCAGCAAGACCCAGGTTTCCGCCATCCACAACCAGCTGGGGGAGGAAGTGGGCATTTCGGTGGAACCGTGCCGCCGCGATACCTTCCCCGCCATTGCGCTGGCAACGGCCTATCTGGCCGATGTGCAGGGCGTGGACCCGGAGGAGCCGGTGGTGGTCTGCCCGGTGGACCCCTATGTGGAGGATGACTACTTTGAGGCACTGAAAGCCTTGAGTGAGCAGGCTGCCAAAAGCGAAGCCAACCTGGTGCTGATGGGCATTGAGCCGACCTACCCCAGCGAAAAATACGGCTATATTATCCCCAAAAACAGCAGCGCCGTGAGCGATGTTGCAACCTTTAAGGAAAAGCCGGACGCCGAAACGGCAAAGGCTTACATCGCCCAGGGGGCGCTGTGGAACGGCGGCGTGTTTGCCTACAAGCTGCGCTATGTGCTGGATAAGGCCCATGAGCTGATCGACTTTACCGATTATAAGGACCTGTTTGATAAATATGCTGAGCTGAACAAAATCAGCTTTGACTATGCTGTGGTGGAAAAGGAACCCAAGATCCAGGTTATGCGGTTTGCAGGCCAGTGGAAGGACCTTGGCACTTGGAACACCCTGACCGAAGCGATGGGCGAGCCCAGCGTGGGCAAGGCCATGATGAACGATACCTGCACCAACGTGCATGTGGTGAACGAGCTGAACGTGCCGGTGCTGGCCATGGGCTTGCATGATGTGGTGATCTCTGCCAGCCCGGAGGGAATTCTGGTATCGGATAAAGAGCAGTCCAGCTACATCAAGCCCTATGTGGATAAGATCGACCAGCAGATCATGTTTGCCGAAAAATCCTGGGGCAGCTTCCGCGTACTGGATGTGGAGGACGAAAGCCTGACCATCAAGGTGACGCTGAACCCCGGCCACAGCATGAATTACCACAGCCACATGAACCGTGATGAGGTGTGGGTGGTGATTTCCGGCACAGGCCGCACCGTGGTGGACGGCGTGGAGCGCCCCGTGCATGTGGGCGATGTGGTGCAGATGCAGGCTGGCTGCCGCCATACCGTTCTGGCAGACAGCGAACTGCAGCTGATTGAAGTACAGCTGGGCAAAGAAATCAGCGTGCATGACAAACAGAAGTTCCCGCTGGAACAGGAAACAACAAGATAACACGAAGATACAGCAGAGCACCGTGAGCTGATGCCGATAAGGCAGCTTACGGTGCTTTTGTGATGCTTCCTGTACTGCCAAAGAGACAAAATATCCGGTGGAGACGGCTTGTGAGATATTTCATATCATATACGGCATACGGCAAAATCTGAGTAAAGGCAATACCGCATAATTCTAAGTGCCGATACGGCGAGCGAGGTACGGCAGATG
>OHIX01000618.1_pt1 | contig 10615 bp, 6 predicted proteins | sample 1568391 | NCBI WGS metagenome assembly OHIX01 (sample SAMEA3879541, study PRJEB24766) | human gut metagenome | biome: human-associated habitat; feature: feces | place: USA | collected 1985/1987 | reverse complement strand
AAATAGTATTTCCAACGTCTGTTACTTTAGGAATCATTATAATACCTAATGCCATTGAAATACCAGCAAGAATAAAAGCTATGATTGCTCTAAATAAATTTTTCTTCATTTTATCACCTCAATTTTATTATAAACATTTTTTTAATCTTTAAACTGATATTGGTATAAATTTGCATAAACACCATTTTTTTTAATTAATTCATTGTGATTTCCTTGTTCAATAATTCCATTTTTATCTATAACAATAATATTATCAGCATTTTTAACAGTGGATAAACGATGAGCAACTACTAAAGTTGTTCTTCCAATACTCAAATTTTCTAAAGCTTTTTGAATTTGCATTTCCGTTACATTATCTAAAGCACTAGTTGCTTCATCTAATATCAAAATTGGTGGATTTTTAAGAAAAGCTCTTGCAATAGATATTCGTTGTTTTTGACCACCTGAAAGTTTTACTCCTCTTTCCCCAACATACGTATCTAATCCATCGGGAAGTTCTTGAATATATTCCCAAATATTGGCTTTTATTGCAGCATCAATAATCTCATCCTCACTTGCATCAATTTTACCATAAGCAATATTTTCTCTAATGGTTCCTGCAAACAAATAAACATCTTGTTGAACAATCCCAATATTTTTTCTTAAAGAAAATCGACTATACTTTTTAATATCGATATGATCTATTTCGATTTGACCACTATTGATTTCATAAAATCTCGGCAAAAGATGACAAATGGTTGTTTTTCCTCCCCCTGATGGTCCTACTAAAGCCACAGTTGTGCCTTTATTTATTTTAAAAGTTAGATGTGATAATACCAAACTATCATAACAATCCGATTCATTATTTACATAACTAAAACTAACATCATTAAAACTTATTTCTTCTTTAATATCATCTAAATCTATTGCATTAGGATTATCTTCTTCCTTTTTATAATTTAAGACTTCCATAAATCTTGCAAAACCAGTCATGCCACTTTGAATTTGTTCAAAGATTGAAATAATTGTTCTAATTGGCATAATAATATTATTAATATATAAAATTAAAGCGGTAAATTCAGCTCCATCAATATAATTTTTAGAATAGAAAATACCACCAGAAACTAAAGCAAGTAAATATAAAAAATCTGTAAAAAAGGTCATACCAGATCCAAAAATACCCATTTGTTTATATGCACTTGATCTTGCTTTTTTAAAATTTTCATTTCGTCTAGCAAATTTCTCGTTTTCATATTTTTCAGTTACATAAGCTTTTGATACTCTAATTCCTGATACACTACTTTCTACCTGAGCATTGATTTTACCGGTCTCTTCACGCATCTTAGTAAAGGCATTGCGCATTCCTTTTCTTGTAAAAACAGCATAAAAAATTATAAAGGGAACAACTGAAAAAATAATCAGTGTTAACCAAGGATCAACCGAAAGAATCATCAAAATACAAGAGCCTATTAAAGTTATTGTTGCAATAAAAATATCCTCTGGACCATGGTGTGCAAGTTCTGAAATATCCATTAAATCATTAATTAATCTTGACATAATTGTGCCCGTTTTATGATCATCGAAATAGGCAAAGGGAAGTTTTTGAAGATGTTCAAACATCTCCTTTCTCATATCGCCTTGAATTCTGACACCAACAATATGACCCCAATATTGAATAATAAAATTTAAAATAGCTTTTATGATATAAATAAAAAATAAAAGTCCTCCCAAAGCTAAAATTAAATTTATTTTTTCTTTTTGTCCTGCTAACTCCTCAATAATATATTTTGCAATGAGAGGATACACTAAATTACATATGGATAGCAATAATGCACAAAGCAAGTCAAATAAAAATAATTTCATATGGGGTTTATAATAAGAACAAAATTTTTTAAACATACATTTCTCCTCGTATTTACTAATTATCTTACTATTCTACTTTATGATTTATATGTATTATACCATATTATGGAAAAAACTGTGCAAAATAGCACAGTTTAATTATTGAATTATTATCATAAAAAACATTGCAGAGAACTAATATCTTTTATAAAGAGTTGTTAAAAAAGCAATGTATAAGGCTAATTCACTCGATAAATATTTTTTTTCAATTCGATAAGTCCAATTTCCATTGATTGTCGAAGGAGTATTTATTCTTGATTCAATACCAAATCCTAAATAATCTTGAATCGGTATTATTACCAAATCACTAACACTTCCAAGAGCGACTCTTATCATTTGATCACAAATTTTATCATCATTTTCAAGCATTATATATTCTCTTACCAAATGTTTCTTTTCTTGAGTTAAAGAATGAAACCAAGCACGAAGCGGCATATTATCATGTGTTCCTGTATAAACAACACAATTTTTAATATAATTATGAGGCAAATACATATTGTCTTTATCATCGTCAAAAGCAAATTCTAATACTTTCATTCCTGGAAAACCAGTTTTTCTTAATAATTGAAAAACATTTTTTGTCAAAAATCCTAAGTCTTCCGCAATAATCCTAATATTTGGTATTTCTTCTTTTATTGCTTTAAAAAGGGAATAACCAGGTCCTTTTTCCCATTTACCATTTTTAGCAGTTTTATCTCCTGATGGAATCGCATAATACGATTCAAAACCTCTAAAATGATCGATTCTAATGACATCATATAATTGGGTTGCTTTTTTAATTCTATTCGTCCACCATTTATAATGGTCAGTCTTCATTATCTTATAATTGTATAACGGATTACCCCATAGTTGTCCTTCTTCACAAAAAGCATCAGGTGGACAACCAGCAACTTTAATTAATTTTAATTCTTTATCTAATTGAAAAAGTTTCGTGTTTGCCCAAACATCACAACTATCTAAAGCAACATAAATGGGCACATCTCCAATAATTTCTATTCCACATTGGTGAGCATAATTTTTCAAAGCTTGCCATTGTTTATCAAATTCATATTGAACAAACATCCAAAAATGAACATCATCTTGATGATTTATATAATACTTCTCTAATATTTTTTGATTATAATAACGATATTGAGGTTTCCAATATTGCCACGATACATCATTATGATAAGATTTTATACTCATAAATAGAGCATAGTCATTTAGCCAAGTTTTATTTTCATAAATATAATTATCCAAAGAAATTTTGTTCTTTGGATAATTTTTATTATGCAAAAAATTATAATATGCTTTTCGCAAAATATTGTATCTTTTTTTATATAAATTGGCATAATCAATGATGAATGGAGCATCATTTAAACAAGATAAATCTTCATCATTTAATAATCCATCTTCTTTTAAAAGGTCCAAATCAATAAAATAAGGATTACCCGCATATGCACAAAATGATTGATAAGGTGAATCACCATAAGATGTAGGTCCAAGTGGGAGAACTTGCCAATAACTTTGTTTTGCTAATTGTAAAAAATTTATAAAATCGTAAGCTTCTTGTCCAAAAGTACCAATCCCATATTTACTTGGTAATGCACTTATTGGTAATAAAATTCCACACTTCCTCATCATATCACCTTTTCAATCAATTATATCTATATTTTAAGTATGATTACATCTTTTATATCATTTAATAATACGCGGTTTGTTTCTCCATTTTGAATGGTTATCAATTCGTCATTTTCAATTTTGGTTGGTACTCCTTCAAAAGATTCATTGTTTCTAGTTTCAATTAAGCAAGGTATTGGATGCCCCTTTTCATACATTTGAATTATATTTTGAATCTTTTGATAAAGTAACCGATCAATGGTTCTACCCCTATTTCTTTCTAGTAAAACCTCATCAGGAATAATAGTTGGAATGGTTGAAGCATTAGTTTTATTACTTGCTTCTCTACTATCATAATATTCAATATTACAATCTTTATCAAAATCATATAATTTGACAATTACATGATTTTTCATAAAACAACCGAGCCCATTAACATTTTTAAATTTATTATTAAAAACTTCTTTTGCATTATCTATATCATCAGTACAATAATAAAATTTAGTAATTCCATCGATAATAACTTCTACAGCGTAATTATATAATAGAACGTCTAACATTAGCTAATTTCTTTTTATCAATTTTATAAATAATAATACGTTCAGGTTTACCAATTAAACAATGATTAAATTGAAGCCATTTAATATTATTAGTAGTTTGATACCACTTAACCTTATTTTCTTTTAAAACAATAGTTCCTTTATCATAATTAAAACCAGAATAAACAAAACTATTATCATTATCCAATAAATGAAAACGATTAAGTATATTGCAATCTTCTTCACTATTGAAGTTAATTTCACCATAGACATATATATCTTTTCCGTCAATAATTTGTCCATCTTCTTTAGTATGACGTATAGAACCAAAATATTGTTTAGATTTATCAATACGAGCTTCTTGTTCTTCAGTAATAGCTTCCATAACAACTATTCTATTACCTTTACTCGAATCAGTAAGGCATAGTCTCGTCATATTGAAGATTCCCAGAATCTTTATTTCTTTGTCTTTTATCATAATTATAAATATATTTAATTCCTTTTTTAATAATAGATTTAAGTTGTTTAAGTGAATTATTAGAAACTAATTCTGCAAAATCTTTACTTTTATATCTTTTAGGAATAATAACAGGAATAATATTAAAATTTTCATATAAATGGAAAGTTTCAATAATCTTATCAATTTTCATAAAATTTATTCTTATATTGTTAAAATATATAATTACTCCTTTCCTCTCTTCTTTCACTTATTATATCATAATTTGAGAAATTTTTAAAGCATTAAACAAATATCTTGTAGAAGTTTGGAGATTTTTCTCAAATTTAGTCCACATCGTCTTAGACCAACCGCCCCTGTTCATTTTTACCCTCTTCCAAAATAAAACTCTGGTACAGCCGTTAAAATACGTGCTTAAATTTGCAACACCTCTTATATGAAACATTATAGAAAAGAAATATAGCTAAAGCAACTATAAATTATCTAGCTACATTACCATTACGCTCTCCATTCACTATATACACATGTTCCATCTTTTAATAATTCATATTTTGATAATGTTCCATTAACTGTATCAATTACTAATATTGCTTTATCAGTTAATAACTTATTAATAACTAAATCAACATTATTTGCTAATACACTAATATCTAATATATTATCCATAGTAATATTTTTCATAGTATCTTCACCTCCTTTAATTCCTGGTAATATAAAATGACTACAAGTAAAACTACTTATGAGCATAATGTTCTTTATTTAGTTGTTGATTCTATTCTTATAGGTTCGAATCCCATAATCCTCTATGGTCCAAGACCCGTTAAACAATGGTTCGAGTCCGTGGTCAGTCTCCCCTAGTGTTTAATACAAAAAGTCTTTTATTTGCATAAAAAAATAGGGTATTCAAACAATAATTGGCTAAATTACCCTATAAAATTGAAAAAAGCAAGCCTTTTTAATAGAAACGCAATGTTTCTATAAAAGACTTACCGATTTACTTTAATGGTGATTCGTACGGGATTCGAACCCGTGAATGCATGCGTGAAAGGCATGTGAGTTAAGCCACTTCTCCAACGAACCATAAGCAAAAAAATGGCGCCTCTTCAGGGACTTGAACCCCGGACACCATGATTAACAGTCATGTGCTCTAACCTACTGAGCTAAAGAGGCGCGTTTTCTATTAAAAAGAATAGAAAGGAGATGGCAGCTACCTATTTTTGCAGTTGCTCTACTATCGTCGGCGTTAAAGTGCTTAACTTCTGTGTTCGGCATGGGTACAGGTGTCTCCACTTTGCTGTAACCACCACTCTCTCTTTCAAAATTGGATATACTTGCCTTTCTTAAGGTTAAGTCCTCGACCTATTAGTATCAGTCAACTCAACACCTCACAGTGCTTACATCTCTGACCTATCTACCTCATCATCTCTAAGGGGTCTTACTTATTTCTAATGGGAAATCTCATCTCAGGGGGGGCTTCACGCTTAGATGCTTTCAGCGTTTATCCCGTCCGTACGTAGCTACCCAGCTGTGGCCCTGGCAGGCCAACTGATTCACCAGCGGTACGTTCATCCTGGTCCTCTCGTACTAGGGACGACTCCCTTCAAATTTCCTACGCCCACGACAGATAGGGACCGAACTGTCTCACGACGTTCTGAACCCAGCTCGCGTGACGCTTTAATGGGCGAACAGCCCAACCCTTGGGACCTTCTCCAGCCCCAGGATGCGACGAGCCGACATCGAGGTGCCAAACCTCCCCGTCGATGTGAACTCTTGGGGGAGATCAGCCTGTTATCCCCAGGGTAGCTTTTGTCCGTTGATCGACTGCCTTTCCATTCAGCACAGCCGGTTCACTAAGCCCAACTTTCGTTCCTGCTCGACCTGTCCGTCTCGCAGTCAAGCTCCCTTCTGCCTTTGCACTCTTTGAATGATTTCCAACCATTCTGAGGGAACCTTTGGGCGCCTCCGTTACTCTTTGGGAGGCGACCGCCCCAGTCAAACTGCCCACCTAACACTGTTCTATACCCAGATTATGGATACTAGTTAGATACTAAATGTATGAAGGGTGGTATCCCAACGTTGACTCCACGAATACTAGCGTACTCGCTTCTTCGTCTCCCACCTATCCTGTACATCACACACCCAATATCAATATTAAGCTGCAGTGAAGCTCCATGGGGTCTTTCCGTCTGATCGCGGGTAACCTGCATCTTCACAGGTACTATGATTTCACCGAGTTTCTTGTTGAGACAGCGCCCAAATCGTTACGCCTTTCGTGCGGGTCAGAACTTACCTGACAAGGAATTTCGCTACCTTAGGACCGTTATAGTTACGGCCGCCGTTTACTGGGGCTTCAATTCAATGCTTTGCCTTGCGACTTACATCTCCTCTTAACCTTCCAGCACTGGGCAGGCGTCAGCTCCTATACATCAGCTTTCGCTTTAGCAGAAACCTATGTTTTTGTTAAACAGTCGCTTGGGCCTATTTTCTGCGCCTCTATCTCTAGAGTCCCCTTTATCCCGAAGTTACAGGGTCATTTTGCAGAGTTCCTTAACAAGAATTATCTCGCGCGTCTTTGGATTCTCTCCTCGCCTACGTGTGTCCGTTTACGGTACGGGCACCATAAAGTACTCCTAGAAGCTTTTCTTGGAAGTGTGGTCCATTAGGCCTTGCGGTTTACACTTCAAGGTTTCAATACGCGGCTTTTCCTACGTATCCCTCTTTGTGCTTCATTAGACTATTCCACCAGTCCATCCTAACTTCCCTCCTCCGTCACTCCTTCAGCTCTACGGTGGTCCAGGATTATCAACCTGATATCCATCGGCTACGCCTTTCGGCCTCACCTTAGGTCCCGACTTACCCAGGGCGGACGAGCCTTACCCCTGGAACCCTTAGGCTTCCGACGGATGGGATTCTCACCCATCTTATCGCTACTCACACCGGCATTCTCACTGCTAAACTCTCCAGCTGCCCTTCCGGTCAACCTTCTTCGCGTTTAGTACGCTCCCCTACCGATTAGACTCTTTGTCTAATCCCGCAGCTTCGGTATTATGCTTAGCCCCGATACATTTTCGGCGCAGAATCACTCGACTAGTGAGCTATTACGCACTCTTTAAAGGATGGCTGCTTCTAAGCCAACCTCCTAGTTGTCTATGCGACTCCACCTCCTTTCCCACTTAGCATAATTTTGGGACCTTAACTGGCGGTCTGGGCTGTTTCCCTTTTGACTATGAACCTTATCACCCATAGTCTTACTGCTATGTATATTATACGACATTCGGAGTTTGATTGAGATCAGTACCTCGAGATGAGGCCCTCACCCATTCAGTGCTCTACCTTCGTATAACTCTTCTCCATAACGCTAGCCCTAAAGCTATTTCGGGGAGAACCAGCTATCTCCGGGTTCGATTGGAATTTCACCCCTAGCCACAAGTCATCCAAGTCTTTTTCAACAGACCCTGGTTCGGTCCTCCACCTGGTTTTACCCAAGCTTCAACCTGCTCATGGCTAGATCACCCGGTTTCGGGTATACGTCAATCTACTATTTCGCCCTCTTCAGACTCGCTTTCGCTTCGGCTCCGTCCCTTAAAACTTAACCTCGCACATTAACGTAACTCGCCGGCTCATTCTACAAAAGGCACGCTATCACCCTTTGACGGGCTCTAACTGTTTGTAAGCACACGGTTTCAGGTTCTTTTCACTCCCCGCCAGGGGTTCTTTTCACCTTTCCTTCACAGTACTGGTTCACTATCGGTCACTAATGAGTATTTAGCCTTATGAGATGGTCCTCACTTATTCAGACAGAATTCCTCGTGCTCCGCCCTACTCCGACACCGAGATCTCTTTATTTCGTATACAGGGATTTCACCTTCTTTGTCTTGCTTTTCCAATACAATTCTACTATAAAAAGATTTTCTAACTCTTCATGGTGCTGGGCTCCTCCCCTTTCAATCGCCTCTACTTAGGGAATTACTTTTGTTCTCTTTTCCTCCGGGTACTTAGATGTTTCAGTTCCCCGGGTTCGCCTTGAATAACTATCTATTCATTATTCAATACTAGCTCTTCTAACTAGTGGGTTTCCCCATTCGGATACCTACGGATCTTTGCCTACTTACTGCTCCCCGTAGCATTTCGCTGTTAGTCGCGTCCTTCTTCGCCTATTAGTGCCTAGGCATCCACCGTGCGCTCTTGCTTTCTTAACCTTACTTTTCCTTTTTTGAATCCAAAAAAATTTCTTGCTTTCTTTTTTTGTCTTTGTCAATCTCTCTAGATTGCTCTTCTTCTTACTTTGCGACAAGTATTATCCAATTTTCAAAGATCTATTCTTTTTTAAAAATCCCCCCCAATGTTTTTTTACCTTAGCCTTATAGCTTTATGGTGGGCCTAAATGGACTTGAACCATCGACCTCACGCTTATCAGGCGTGCGCTCTAACCAGCTGAGCTATAGGCCCCCTGGGGTTTTCTTTCTGAAAGATTCTATCTTTCAAAACTAAACATAACAGTTTGGAGTATCTCTTTTTCCTCTTTTTTTCCTAGGTTTCTTCTCCTACGGTTCTTTGCTTGAAGGCTCTTTTGCCTCCTGCCTTTCTCCTTAGAAAGGAGGTGATCCATCCCCACGTTCTCGTAGGGATACCTTGTTACGACTTCACCCCAATCATCTGTCCTACCTTAGACGGCTCTCTCCTTGCGGTTAAGCCACCGGCTTCGGGTATTACAAACTCTCATGGTGTGACGGGCGGTGTGTACAAGACTCGAGAACGTATTCACCGTAACATGCTGATTTACGATTACTAGCGATTCCAACTTCATGTAGTCGAGTTGCAGACTACAATCCGAACTGAGACTGGCTTTTTGAGATTTGCTCCACTTCACAGCTTTGCTCCTCTTTGTACCAGCCATTGTAGCACGTGTGTAGCCCAGGCCATAAGGGGCATGATGATTTGACGTCATCCCCACCTTCCTCCAACTTTTCGCTGGCAGTCTCATTAGAGTGCTCATCTGACTGTTAGCAACTAATGATAAGGGTTGCGCTCGTTGCGGGACTTAACCCAACATCTCACGACACGAGCTGACGACAACCATGCACCACCTGTATCCGATGTACCCGAAGGTAACTCTCTATCTCTAAAGACGTCATCGGTATGTCAAGGCCTGGTAAGGTTTTTCGCGTTGCGTCGAATTAAACCACATGCTCCACCGCTTGTGCGGGTCCCCGTCAATTCCTTTGAGTTTCAGTCTTGCGACCGTACTCCCCAGGCGGAGCACTTAATGCGTTAACTTCAGCACCGAACTTACGTCCGACACTTAGTGCTCATCGTTTACGGCGTGGACTACCAGGGTATCTAATCCTGTTTGCTACCCACGCTTTCGTGCATCAGCGTCAATTCTAGACCAGTAAGCCGCCTTCGCCACTGGTGTTCCTCCATATATCTAAGCATTTTACCGCTACACATGGAATTCCACTTACCTCTCCTAGATTCAAGCCTCTCAGTTTCCATCGACCCTCCACAGTTAAGCTGTGGGCTTTCACGACAGACTTAAGTGGCCGCCTACGCACGCTTTACGCCCAATAATTCCGGATAACGCTTGCCCCCTATGTATTACCGCGGCTGCTGGCACATAGTTAGCCGGGGCTTTCTAGTAAGGTACCGTCAAATATTAGCCATTTCCTTCTAATACCTTTCTTCCCTCACCACAGAATTTTACATTCCGAAGAATTTCTTCATTCACGCGGCATTGCTCGGTCAGGCTTTCGCCCATTGCCGAAAATTCCCTACTGCTGCCTCCCGTAGGAGTCTGGGCCGTGTCTCAGTCCCAGTGTGGCTGTTTTGCCTCTCAGCACAGCTACGCATCGTCGCCTTGGTGGGCCTTTACCTCACCAACTAGCTAATGCGCCGCAGGACCATCTCATAGCATTCCCAGAAGGACTTTTAAATATACTAAGATGCCTTTGTATATCCTATCCAGTTTTAGCTACCGTTTCCAGTAGTTATCCTCGTCTTTGAGGTAGGTTTCCTACGTGTTACTCACCCGTTCGCCACTAGAGTATTGCTACTCTCGTTCGACTTGCATGTATTAGGCATGCCGCCAGCGTTAATCCTGAGCCAGGATCAAACTCTCAATGTGTTCTTTCCTTGCTCC
>OHIX01000613.1_pt1 | contig 10695 bp, 9 predicted proteins | sample 1568391 | NCBI WGS metagenome assembly OHIX01 (sample SAMEA3879541, study PRJEB24766) | human gut metagenome | biome: human-associated habitat; feature: feces | place: USA | collected 1985/1987 | reverse complement strand
CAGGACGAAAGTTTTGACCTGTACGAAATCGACCTGTCGGATGAAGATGCAGCCGAATAATTTTTATTTTGAGTGTCGCAGAATAAGCGGCAGAAAGTGAGGACCTTATGGAATTTTTCAACAGTGCAGTCGATACTTTGCAGACCATCGTGGTCGGTCTGGGCGGTGCCCTGTGTGTCTGGGGCGGCATCAACCTGTTGGAGGGTTATGGACAGGATAACCCCGGCAGCAAGAGCCAGGGCGTGAAGCAGCTGGTCGCGGGCGGCGGCGTTGCCCTGATCGGCGTGACCCTTGTCCCGCTGCTGTCCGGGCTGCTGGGCTAAGTCCTGCATCGCTGCCCACAATTTTCCGAACAACTAACACTTAAAATCCTACGCCGCGCTCTCCCTCTCACATGGGAGGGCGCGGGAAAGGAGGTATCTTTGCTTGATTAGTGAGATCATCGAGAAATGGATAAAAGGCATTTTGATAGATGGCATCACGGGCAACCTCTCCGGCCTGTTCGATAACGTGAACGCCAAGGTGGGCGAAATCGCTTCGGATGTCGGCTCTACCCCGCAGGCGTGGAACAGCGGCATTTTCAATATGCTGCGTAGTCTTTCCGAAACGGTGGTGCTGCCCATTGCAGCGGCTATCCTTGCCCTTGTGATGTGCCATGAGCTTATCCAGATGATTACCGAAAAGAACAATATGCACGACTTTGACACCTCCATGTTCTTCCGCTGGATTTTCAAGTCTGCCTTTGCCATCCTCATTGTCAGCAACACATGGAACATCGTCATGGGCGTGTTCGATGCCACCCAGAGCGTTGTCAACCAAAGCTCTGGCGTGATCATCGGTGAAACATCCATCCACTTTGACCGCCTGATACCCGGACTGGAATTTCAGCTGGAAAGCATGACCATTGGCAGTCTGCTTAGTCTGTGGTTCCAGACCCTTGTAGTGGGCCTAACCATGAACATCCTTTCCATCTGCATCTTCCTTGTGACCTACGGCCGCATGATTGAGATTTACGTTGTGACCGCACTGGGGCCTATCCCGCTGGCGACCATGGGCAGCAGCGAGTGGCGCAGCACCGGGCAGAACTACTTGAAGTCTTTGCTGGCACTGGGTTTCCAAGCGTTCCTGATTATGATTGTCGTGGGCATTTACGCGGTGCTGATACGCAACATTTCGGGCGCGGCGGACATTGCCGGGGCTATCTGGGGTTGCATGGGCTATACCGTTCTGCTCTGTTTCTGTCTGTTCAAGACCGGCAGCATCAGCAAATCCGTGTTTGGTGCCCATTGAGAAAGGAGCGTTTGAATGGCGTATGTGACCGTTCCCAAAGATTTGACCCATGTAAAATCCAAAGTCTTATTCGGGCTGACCAAGCGGCAGCTGGTCTGCTTCGGCGGTGCGCTTCTCACGGGCGGACCGCTTTATTTTTTGGCCCGGAACTATCTTTCCAACAGTGCAGCGGCCCTGCTGATGATTTTTGCCATGCTGCCGGGGCTGCTGTTCGCTCTGTTCGAGCGGCACGGCCAGCCCCTTGAAGTAGTGATTCAGCAAATGATTCAGTGCTGTTTTCTTCGTCCCAAGGAAAGGCCCTATCAGACCAACAATGCTTACGCCGCCCTTGTGCGGCAATACCAAATGGAACAGGAGGTAAAGGCTATTGTCCAGAAAAACGATACCCCGCGAAACCGAAAAGCCCAAAAAACTCACCCGCGCCCAGAAAAAAGAAATTGATGCCGTTCTCCGCAAGTACAAGGGTGACGGCAAGCCCCGCACGGCGCAGGCCACCATCCCGTATGAAGCCATCTGCCCGGACGGTGTGTGCCGCATTGACCGACGCACGTTCTCCAAGTGCATTGCCTTTGAGGACATCAGTTATCAGCTGGCCCAGCCGGAAACAAGAACCGCCATCTTTGAACACCTGTGCGACCTGTACAACTATGTGGATGCTTCCATCCATGTGCAGCTTTCGTTTTTGAATCGCAAGGTTGACCCGGTACAGTACGCAAAAAGTTTTGAGGTCGCACCGCAGGGGGATGATTTTGACGACATCCGCGCCGAGTACACCGCCATCCTGCAAAAGCAGCTTGCCAGCGGAAACAACGGCATTGTCAAAACCAAATATCTGACGTTTACCATTGAGGCCGACAGCCTGAAAACCGCACGGGCGCGGCTGACCCGCATTGGCCTTGACCTGCTGGGCTACTTCAAGACCATGGGCTGCGTGGCGCACGTTATGGACGGGCAGGAGCGTTTGGAGGTGCTGCACGGCATCTTCCACCCGGACGGGGAACCGTTCCGCTTTGACTGGGACTGGCTGGCGCCCTCCGGCCTGTCCACCAAGGACTTTGTGGCCCCGTCCTCCCTCTGCTTCGGCACGGCCAAGACTTTTGGACTGGGCGGCAAATATGGAGCTGTGAGCTTTTTACAAATCCTTGCGCCGGAACTTTCGGATGAAATGCTGGCCGATTTTCTCAAAACGGAAAGCGGCATTCTCGTCAATCTCCATGTGCAGGCCATCGACCAGAGCGAGGCCATCAAGACGGTTAAGCGCAAGATCACCGACCTTGACGCCATGAAGATTCAGGAACAGAAAAAGGCTGTCCGTTCCGGGTACGACATGGATATCCTCCCCAGCGACCTTGCCACCTACGGCGAGGATGCCAAAAAGCTGCTGAACAAATTGCAGACCCGGAACGAACGGCTTTTCATGCTGACTTTTTTAGTACTGAACGTGGCCGACACCAAGCAAAAGCTGGGCAACGATGTGTTCCAAGCGGCTGGCGTGGCGCAGAAGTACAACTGCTCGCTCATCCGTCTGGACTATCAGCAGGAGCAGGGCCTTGTGTCCAGCCTGCCGCTGGGCATCAACCAGATAAAGATTCAGCGCAGCCTTACCACCTCCAACGTGGCGGTGTTCGTGCCCTTTGTGACGCAGGAGCTTTTCCAGAGCGGGGCAGCCATGTACTACGGCATCAACGCGAAATCCCACAACATGATCATGCTGGACCGCAAGCAGGCCCGGTGTCCCAACGGCTTGAAGCTGGGCACTCCCGGCAGCGGCAAATCCATGAGCTGCAAGTCCGAAATCGTCAGTGTGTTTTTAACGACCGCTGACGATATTTTTATTTCAGACCCAGAGGCCGAGTATTATCCGCTGGTCAAGCGGCTGCATGGGCAGGTCATTAAATTGTCCCCCACCAGCAAGGACTATGTGAATCCGCTGGACATCAACCTCAACTACTCCGAGGATGATAGTCCGCTTGCCCTGAAATCGGATTTTGTGCTGTCGTTCTGTGAGCTGGTCATGGGCGGTAAAACAGGTCTGGAAGCGATTGAGCGCACCGTGATAGACCGTGCCGTGAAAGCTATCTATCGCCCCTATCTGGCGAATCCCAGCCCGGAGAATATGCCGATTTTGTCTGACCTCCACCAAGCCCTGCTCGACCAGCACTTGCCGGAAGCGGACCGGGTAGCGCAGGCACTCGACCTGTATGTGTCCGGCTCTTTGAATGTGTTTAACCACAAAACGAATGTGGACATCCACAACCGGCTCGTGGCCTTCGACATCAAAGAACTGGGCAAACAGTTAAAAAAATTGGGGATGCTGATTATCCAAGACCAGATATGGGGCCGTGTCACCCAGAACCGCAGCCAAGGCAGAGCCACATGGTATTTTGCGGACGAGTTCCACTTGCTCTTGAAAGAAGAACAGACCGCCGCATACAGTGCCGAGATTTGGAAACGCTTCCGAAAATGGGGCGGTGTGCCCACAGGTGCCACCCAGAATGTCAAGGACCTTCTTTCTTCGCCGGAGATCGAGAACATTCTGGAAAACAGCGACTTCATCACACTGCTGAATCAGGCATCCGGCGACCGCAAAATCCTTTCGGAACGGCTGAACCTCTCCGCAGACCAGCAGAAGTACATCGACAATTCGGAACCGGGCGAAGGACTGCTGATTTTTGAAAATGTGGTGCTGCCGTTTTCCAATCCCATTCCGAAAAACACCCAGCTCTATAAAATCATGACCACCCGGCTCAACGAGGTGGTGGAGCTATGAGCTTAACGCATTTTAGCTTGTTTTCCGGCATCGGCGGCATTGACCTTGCCGCAGAAGCAGCGGGTTTTACTTCGGTCTGCCAATGCGAGTGGGCAGCCTTCCCCGCCGCTGTGCTGGCAAGCCACTGGCCGGAGGTGCCCCGCTTTCAGGACATCACCACCGTAACAAAGGAGGCTTTCTTTGAAAAAACAGGACTTCGCACCGTCACCCTCATTTCAGGCGGCTTCCCGTGCCAGCCGTTCTCCACCGCAGGGCGGCAGCGCGGCTTCCACGATGAACGCTACCTGTGGCCCGAAATGCTGCGCGTTATCCGGGAATTGCAACCCCGTTGGGTGCTTGGAGAAAATGTTGCTGGCTTCCTCCGTATGGGGCTCGACAAAACGCTCATTGACCTGGAGCTGGCAGGTTACGATGTTCGGGTTTTCGTATTACCTGCTGCTGCCGTTGGCGCGTGGCACGAACGGAAACGGGTATTCATCATCGGCTCCGCTGCTTCCCACACCCCTTGCCAGCGACACCGGGGATGTGGGCAAGGGGCTGGACATCCAAATCTCTGCGAACGGCAGCTACCGCAAGATGAACAAGGATGGCAAGGCGTGGACAGCGCGGCTTTCCCATGTGGTCTACCGAATGACACCCACCACGCTGGAAAGGCCCTACCTCAACCCGGACTGGGTAGAGTGGCTGATGGGTTTCCCGCGCAAATGGACGGACATTCCCTTTGGGCCGAAGAACCCGCCGACATCCCGCGCCTGACCGAAGAGGTGCCGAACCGCAGCAAGCGGATGAAAACACTGGGCAATGCAGTTTCGCCGCCGCAGGTGTTCCCGATTCTCAAATACATTGCGGACATTGAAACGGGCCGCTGTCCGATGGGAGGTGAAGAACCTTGAAAGAATTGCAGGCAAAAGCCAAAGTCACCCAGACCATGACCCGTGACGGTCTGGTGGTGGAAAATCAAGCGGACGGCACTGTAGAGAATGTTTCCAGTCGGGAAGCGGAACAGGACTACTCCACGGATGCCGAGGGCAAGACCGAAAAAATTCTGGAACGCGCCGAGGACATCAAGGACGGTCATAAAAATAAAAAGAAAGCGAAAAAGGCAGCAGAAACAGCGGCCACCGCCAAAAGTGAAGATGGTCTGCACCGTTCCGCTGCCCGTTTGGAATTGACCGAGGACGAACGGGCAGACCCGGCGTTGCAGCCGTACATCCAAAAGGCGGAAGCGAAAGCCGACAAGCTGGATGCAGCCCGCGCCGCTCTGCCGAAGAAGCGTGTCCCGGTCAAGGAAAAAGTTTACGATGCAGCCAGCGGCAAGGCAAAATCCACCTTGCGTTTTGAGCAGCAGGACAAAGGCCCACCCAGCCTGAAACCAAACCCGGCCAGCCGCCCGCTATCGGAAGCGTTGCTGTTCGCTCACGGAAAAATCCATGAAGTCGAACACGAAAATGTGGGTGTGGAGGGTGGCCACAAGGGTGAAGAACTGGTGGAGCATCAGACCGCCAAGGTCATCCGCAGCGGCATCCGGCACCACAAGATGAAGCCCTACAAGGCCGTGGAAAAGGCAGAGCGTCAGCTCATGTCTGCCAATGCAGAATACTTTTACCAGAAATCCTTGCGGGACAATCCGCAAATTGCACAGGTGGCCAGCAACCCCATTTCCCGGATGTGGCAGAAACGGCGTATCAAACAGCAGTATGCCAAAGCTGCACGGCAGGCCGGACAAACCGCCGCGCAGGGTGCAGCCGCCACCGCAGAGAACGGTTTCCGGGTAACAAAGCTGGCGGCCGAGGGCGGCGAACGGGTAGCCGAATTTGCGGCCCGGAACTGGAAAACCATTCTGATCGTGGCCGTGTTCGGTCTGCTGGCTCTGCTCTTGATAACGGGTTTGCAGTCCTGCACCGTGATGGCGGGCACCGCTGGAACCGGCGTGACGGCATCCTCTTACTTTTCCAAGGACAAGGATATGCTGGGTGCAGAGAAAGCCTACGCCAAGCTGGAACAAAAACTGCAACGGTATCTCGACACCTACGAGGCCACCCACAACTACAATGAATACCATTTTTATCTGGACGAAATCGAGCATGACCCCTATGTGCTGATCTCGATTTTGTCCGCGCTGCATGACGGCGTGTTCACACTGGCCGAGGTGCAGGGCGAACTTGAAATGCTCTTTGAAAAGCAATACATCCTGACCGAGACCGTGACCATGCAGATACGCTACCGTACAAAAATGATGGTCATTATTGGCCCGTATGGTGTGCCGCAAGTTATCACCTACCAAGAACCGTATGAATACTACATCTGCACGGTCAAGTTGAAAAACAAGGATTTGTCCCATTTGCCCGTGGAAGTGCTGACCGAAGAACAACTCAGTGCTTATTCGCTCTATATGCGCACGCTGGGCAACCGGCCGGATTTGTTCGGGCAGGCACAGTACCCCAATGCGTCCACCATCAAGCAGCCCACCTACTACGATGTTCCCCCGGAAGCTCTCAAAGATGATAAGTTCGCTGCCATGATGGAGGAAGCAACCAAGTACATTGGCTACCCGTATGTGTGGGGCGGCAGTTCGCCCAGCACCAGCTTTGATTGCAGCGGCTACATTTCGTGGGTGCTGAATCACTCCGGCTGGAACGTGGGCCGCCAGACCGCACAGGGCCTTTACAACTTCTGTACTCCTGTTTCGGCCGCACAGGTCAAACCGGGCGACCTTGTGTTTTTCAAGGGAACCTACGATACCCCCGGCGTGAGCCATTGCGGTATCTATGTAGGCAATTCCATCATGCTGCACTGCGGCGACCCTATCTCTTACACAAACCTCAACTCAAAATATTGGCAGGAACATTTTTACAGCTATGGGCGTTTACCGTGACGCCAGAAAGGATTTTGTATGGCAAAAAGACTTTCCCGCATTGAGCGCGATATTGAACGGCTCAAAGAAAAAATCTCTGAATACCAGCAGCAGTTGAAAGAACTGGAAGCTGCAAAGACTGAACAGGAAAACTTGCAGATCATTCAGCTGGTGCGCAGCATGAATATGAAGCCGGACGAGTTTGCGGCCTTCCTGCGCAGCGGTGCGCTGAACGCTGCGCCCACCGTCACCCCGTACCACAAACAGGAGGATGCCGCCAATGAAACCTGATTGGAACCGCCGTTTTGCAGCTGGGCTGCTGGCTATCCTGCTCTGCCTCTGCTCCTTTTCCATGCCCGCTTTCGCAAGCGGTACTGACCCTGCCCCGGAACCTCTGCCGGAGATTATCGAAGAAGAACCCACTACGGGCGGCATGGAGCCGGAGGGTGTGCCCATCACGCCCAAGGGCAATGCAACACTGGTGGATGACTTTTACGGCGACAAGCAGCTTATCACAGTGACCACCAAGGCCGGGAATTATTTTTACATTCTCATTGACCGTGCCAACGAGGACAAGGAAACGTCCGTTCACTTCCTGAACCAAGTGGACGATGCCGACTTGCTGGCCCTGCTGGATGAAGAACCGCAGGCCGCCGAAGTCTGCACCTGCACAGTGAAATGTGAGGCCGGAAACGTCAACGAAAACTGCCCCTTGTGTGAAAAGAGCCTGCGGAACTGCACGGGCACGGAAGCGGTGAAAACCGACACCGAAACGCCGCAGGAAAAGTCTAAGTCCAACATGGGCAGTCTGATGATCCTGCTGGTGCTGGCTCTGGCGGGCGGCGGCGCGGCCCTCTATTATTTCAAGTTCCGCAAACCCAAGGCCGACACCACCGGGCACGATGATCTGGACGAATACGATTTTGGCGAGGACGAGGATGCAGACGAGGAACCGGCTGAAATCGAGATTCATTCGGAGGACGGACAGGAGGACGAAACATGAGCTTTCAGCTGGTGATCGCCGAAAAGCCCAGTGTTGCCTGCAGCATTGCCACCGTGATCGGGGCCGATGAAAAGCAAAACGGCTACTGGCAGGGCGGCGGGTATCTTGTCAGCTGGTGCATCGGGCATCTGGTATCCTTTGCGGAAGCGGGTCGGTACGATGAAAAATACTGCAAGTGGAAGTATGAAGATTTGCCCATCCTGCCCCAGCCGTGGCAGTTCATTGTCCCGGACGAAAAGAAACAGCAGTTTGAAGTTCTGCGTACCCTGCTCAACCGCCCCGATGTGGACAGTGTGACCGCCGCAACCGACGCAGGCCGGGAGGGAGAACTGATTTTCCGTTTCGTCTACCAAATGGCCGACTGCACGAAACCCGTAAAGCGGCTCTGGATTTCCAGCATGGAGGATGCCGCTATCCGGGAGGGCTTTGCAAACCTGCGCCCGGATTCGGATTATGATGCTCTGTATCAATCGGCCCTCTGCCGTGCAAAGGCGGATTGGCTGGTGGGCATCAATGCAACACGGCTGTTTTCGGTGCTGTATCACAAAACCCTGACGGTAGGCCGGGTGCAGACCCCGACACTGAAAATGCTGGTGGACCGGGATGCAAAAATTCTGCGCTTCCAGAAAGAAAAGTATTACACAGTCGGCATCCAGTCCGGCAACTTGAAAGCGGACAGTGGGCGCATTTCGGATGCAGAAACCGCAAATTCTCTCAAAGAAAAATGCACAGGCACAACTCCCGTTTGTACTTCTGTCAAACGGGAGAAAAAGACAGAACAGCCGCCTAAGCTCTATGACCTGACCACCTTGCAGCGGGAAGCAAACCGCTTGTTCGGATTTACGGCAAAGCAGACCCTTGATTATGCCCAGCAACTTTACGAGAAGAGTCTGCTGACCTATCCCCGCACGGACAGCCAATATCTGACCGAGGACATGGGTCAGACAGCACAACATCTTGTGTCTGATCTGCTGGGGCTGCTGCCCTTTGCCCAAGGACTTGCGCTGACTGCGGAAGTAGGCCGGGTGCTGAACAGCAAAAAGGTATCGGACCACCACGCCATCCTTCCCACGGCCGAATTTGTAAAACAGGGCTTCACCGGCCTTGCGGAAAGTGAGTGCAAGCTGATGAACCTTGTCTGCTCCAAACTGCTCTGTGCGGTGGCCGCACCCAACGAATACGAAACTGTGACTGCCGTGTTCTCCTGTGCAGGGAACGAGTTCACCGCCAAGGGAAAAACGGTGCTTGTCCCCGGATGGAAAGAGATCGACCAGCGATTCCGCGCCACCCTGAAAGCCGATACCGAGGAAGAAGTTTTGAACGCACTGCCGGAACTGGCCGAGGGGCAGAGTTTCCGCGTAACTTCTACCGTATCGGAACACTTCACATCCCCGCCGAAAGCCTACACCGAAGTTATATGCTATGAAAGGGGGATAAGAAATCGCCCATAGAAAGGAGAGTTTTTCAATGAAAGCAAAGAAAACGGACAACGGCAAGATAACCGCACTATACGAGCGTCTTTCCCGCGACGACGACCTCACAGGCGACAGCAACAGCATAATCAATCAAAAGAAACTGCTTGAAGATTATGCAAGGGAACATGGCTTTACGAATTGCGTCCACTTTACCGATGACGGCTGGTCTGGGGCAAACTTCGAGCGTCCGAACTGGAAACGCATGATTGCGGGAATTGAAAGCGGCGAAATCGGCTATGTACTGGTAAAGGATTTAAGTCGTGTCGGCAGAGATTATCTGCAAGTGGGATTTTACACAGATAACAAGCGTTCTCCACGCAAGAGGAATGTCCGGCAAGCATACAAACAGCCATTGTATTTATGGCTATAAGAAAGACCCTAATGACAAAGACCACTGGATTATCGACGAGGAAGCCGCCGAGGTAGTACGCCGGATTTACCGCATGGCGTTGGAGAGCAAAGGCCCGTATGAAATTGCCCGTATCCTTGCTTTGGAAAAGGTTGAAAGACCGTCCTATTATCTTGCACAGCGCGGCGTGGGGAAACATCAGTCTAATTTTAACCCCGCTGAACGGTACACATGGCGTGGCGGCACAGTTGCCGATATTCTATCCAAGCCGGAGTATATGGGGCATACAGTAAACTTCCGCACCTATAAAGAAAGCTACAAAGACAAACGCTCCAGAATGACACCCAAAGAGGATTTAGTTATCTTCGAGGACACACAGGAAGCCATCATTGACAAAGAAACATGGGAGCGCGTACAGTCATTGAGAAAAACAATCCGCAGAACTGACACCATCGGAGAAGCCAACCCCTTAACCGGCTTAATGTTTTGTGCCGATTGTGGGGCGAAGATGTATAACCATCGAGGGAAAGCGGGAAAGGCGCGGGATTGGGCGGGGCGACCAAACGGGAAAAGGCGTCCAGACCGCGACGAATACAACTGCTCCCGATACGATTTAGGAAATCAGCGATATGACACCTACTGCACCACCCACCTTATCCGCACCGTTGTTGTAAATGAACTGCTACTTGAAGCGATAAAGGAAGTATGCAACTACGCGCAGAACAATGAAGCCGCCTTTATTGAACAAGTCTGCTCCGCTTCCGGGGAACGGCAGAAAAAGGCTATCAAGACCATACGGCAGAGGAAACAGCGCAGCGAGAAACGCGCCGATGAATTGAGCCGCTTGATACGAAAGCTCTATGAGGATAATGTCAATGGGAAACTTTCTGATAAGCTCTTTGAGCAAATGCTACACGATTTTGAACTTGAATTGGACGGGCTGAACACAAGCAT
>OHIX01000612.1_pt1 | contig 10696 bp, 10 predicted proteins | sample 1568391 | NCBI WGS metagenome assembly OHIX01 (sample SAMEA3879541, study PRJEB24766) | human gut metagenome | biome: human-associated habitat; feature: feces | place: USA | collected 1985/1987 | reverse complement strand
GTACGTTTACAGCGGTGCCCCAGGAGTAAGGTATGTCGTTATCCCTGCGGTATACGTTGGCACGGGGATTATCCCAGCTGCGGAATACGGCCTTTATGGCATAGAGGAGCTGATCCTTGGGATCGTCGGGGAAATCCTTACCTATCTTCTTCTTGTATTCGCCCTTGAACTGATGGGCAAGGGTCTTGAGGTCATCGGCCGTGAGCTCGGTGTCCATGGTGACTCCGCGCTCTGCCTTGAGCTTATCTATGAGCTGCTCAAAGTACTTTTTGCCAACCTCCATAACTACGTCGGAATACATCTGTATGAAGCGGCGATAGCAGTCCCATGCCCAGCGGGGGTTGTTGGACTTCTTTGCTATCACCTCTACCACCTGCTCATTGAGGCCCAGGTTGAGTATGGTATCCATCATGCCGGGCATAGAGGCCCTGGCGCCGGAACGGACGGATACCAGCAGGGGATTCTCACTGTCGCCGAACTTCTTGCCGGTGATCTTCTCCAGCTTTCCGAGGTATTCGAATATCTCAGCTACGATATCTTCGTTGATCCACTTTCCGTCCTCATAGTACTGAGTGCAGGCTTCGGTAGTCACGGTAAATCCCGGAGGAACAGGCAGACCCAAGCCGGTCATCTCGGCCAGATTTGCGCCCTTGCCGCCCAACAGCTCACGCATCTGGGCGTTGCCTTCGCTAAAAAGGTATACGTACTTCTTCTTACTCATTTGTTTCCTCCATACTAAAATTTTTATATTTAATAATTTTTAGCAAAAATAACATTACCTAATCATTTCAGGCAATATTGTATTATACTCTTTTTTTCTTTGGGAAGCAATAAAAAATATGACGATTTTGACGGAAGAATTGCATTTTTATTTGTTATTTATAAGACAATTGACGGCATTGATGCATTTTTACATGGTGCCTATCCTATAGAAGGACTTCATTCTCCGTTCCAGTATGTGTTCTGCGTAGCCGCCGGCTGCTTGGCGCAGCTCAGCGCGCACCTTCTCCGGAAGCGCCACCCTGTTCATCTCGTCATCCCCGAGCAGCAGCATTCGCCGCATGGCCTCCAATGACAGAGGGCTTATTCGTTTTGAGTCGCCTATCATGCAGTCGCTGCAAATGGCCCCGCCCGCCTCAGGGTCAAAGCCCATGCGGACATGGCCGCGAATATCCTGCCCACAGCATGCGCAGGAGGTTATGGCTGGGGTATAGCCCAGCAGCGCCAAACACTTGATAGTAAAGCATATGGCGAGATCCATGGGGTCTTTATCGGTAAATGCCATGTAGCTCAGCGCATAGTATAAAAGCTTGAGCAGGCCGCCGCTCTTTTCACCCTCTGGGGCAAGATCATTCACCAGCTCCAGCGCATGCATACCGGCGGCAAATCTGTCCATATCCTGTCTCAGCGGGTAAAAGCTCTCCCGTACCTCGCAGGAGTCCACGGTATATTTGCCCTGCCGCTCAAACAATACGAATTCGCCGTAGACAAAAAGCTCGGCGGCGCTTAAAAGGGGGCTGTTCTGCCTCCTGCACCCTCTTGCCGCCGCACCTATGATGCCGTTATCCGTCATTATGTTGACCATTCTGTCATTATCCCGGTAGTTTGCATAGCGGGTGACTATGCCCGAGACCTTCTTTGATGACATATTCGCCCACTCCTTCCATTAATTATCCGGCTTGCAAGACGACCAGATGCAGATACTAAGCTATAATCAAAAACAGGACGGTCGCATCACATGAAGCAGAACGATACCAGCAAAAGTATCACCCAATCCAGGCACGACTCACCATGGCAGAGGTTTCTCCGCACAGGCAGCGTGGAAGATTACCTCGCCTATAAAAAAAGCCTTACGGGGCGGCCGTAAAGCCGCCCCGAGATTTATTCGTAGCCCAGCTCCTTCATTACTGAGGTACTGTTGCGCCAGTCGTTCTTCACCTTTACCCATAGCCGAAGGTTTACCCTGGTACCAAGCAGCCACTCCATGTCCTTGCGTGCCTCGCTGCCTATCCTTTTGAGCATACTGCCTTGGCGGCCAATTATTATGCCCTTGTGGCCTTCCCTCTCGCAGTATATGGTGGCCCATACGTCGTACATGCCGTCGTCCCTGAGAACCATCTTGTCCACGCCGACGCCTATGACGTGGGGAACCTCTTCCTTGAGCAGCGTCAGCGCTTTTTCCCGTATTATCTCGCCGCATATAACACGCTCCGGCTGATCAGTGACCATGTCCTCCGGAAAATACTGAGGGCCTTCCACAAGGCAGGCCTTAAGGGCTGCCTCCAGCTTGTCCATGCCCCTGCCATCGGCGGCGGATATCTTGATTATCTCTTTTATGAAGCCCTCTTTTTCAAGGCGCTCCCTTGCGGTCTCGATATTATCCAGCGTAGCTGCATCCGCCTTGTTTATGGCGGCTATCACCGGCGCGCTAACTGTGCGCAGCTTTTCTATTATGGCCTCGTCCTTTTCGCGTATGCCGTTCACGGCGTCCACCATGAAAAGTATGGCTTCCACCTCGTTGAGCGAATCGTATGCCACCTTTACCATATATTCGCCCAGCTTGTTTTTGGGCAGCGTAACGCCGGGCGTGTCCAGAAATACCATCTGATACCCCTTGCGGCTGACTACGCCCATTATCCTGTTACGGGTAGTCTGCGCCCTCTGGGAAACTATGGACACCTTCTGCCCCACAAAGCGGTTCATCAGGGTGCTTTTGCCTACGTTTGGGCTGCCTATTATGGTCACAAACCCGGAAAGGTACTTTGGTTCAGCCGTCATTTGAGATTCCTCTTTGTAAAGGCCTCGGGCAGCAGCGCGCTCAGCTCCATTATCTTATACTCGCCTTCTTTATTTGCGCATATTACCGGCATATCAGGCGCACAGAATTCAGCCAGAACCTGACGGCACACTCCGCAGGGCACAGCGTAGTCGTCGCCGTCCCATATTATGGCCAGCGCCTCGAATTCACGCTCTCCCTCGTATACTGCCTTGAACATGGCTGTACGCTCGGCGCAGTTGGTAGGGGTATACGCGGCGTTCTCTATGTTGCAGCCAAGATAATAGGCGCCGTTCTTTGCCTTGAGGCAGGCGCCCACATGAAACTTTGAATATGGCACATATGCCCTTTCCCTCGCTTCATTCGCCATGCGGATCATGTTCTTTATTTCGTAATCGTGTATCTCCATCATCTTTCTCCCCCGATATAGTCAAGTATTTCGTCCTGGAGGGCAAACATGTTCTTTGAGTCCTCATCGGTCATATGGTCGTATCCAAGGAGGTGCAGCGTGCCGTGCACAGCCAGAAAGCTTAGTTCCCTCCTTATCGAGTGACCGTATTCTTCGGCCTGAGCAACAGCCCTCGGGTAGGATATCACCAGATCTCCAAGAAATCCGTCGGGAGGCGCCAATATCTCCTCCCCCTCCTCTGACGGAAAGCTTATCACGTCGGTAGGCCGGTCAACATTGCGGTATTCCTTATTGATGCCGTGTATGGTTTCGTCGTCCACAACCGTTACCGAAACGCCGCCCTCTCTATGCTGTTTTTTCAGCGCGCCCTCTATGGCGGCCGATATTATGTCCGCCGCTTCATCCGGGACGTCGGTCCGTATTTGTATCTCCGTCATTCCTTCTTCGCCTCCTCAGGATACTCTATTCTGTCGTGCATAAGCCCGCCGAAGGTGCGTATAAAGCTCTTTTCTATGCTGCTTATATCTGCCAGTGTAAGCGGTACCTCGGAAAGCTGGTTTTCGCCGTCCGTCAGCTTGCTCCATATTATCTTGTGCACCATGGCTTCCCGTGCCTCCCTGGTACAGTCTCCAAGGCTCCTTACAGCCGCCTCGCAGCAGTCCGCCAGCATGACTATCGCCCCCTCCCGGGTGCTGGGCTTGTTGCCGGGGTAGCGGAAGCCCTTGGGGTTTACGTTGGGGTCGGTTTCCGCCGCCTTGCGGTAAAAGTACGTCATCATGGAATTGCCGTGATGCTCCGCCGCTATACGCACTACAGCTCCTGGCAGCTTGTTCTTTGCAAGTATGGTCGCCCCGTCCTTCTGATGGGCGATTATTATCGAAGCGCTCTCCTGGGGAGACAGCGTATCGTGTATATTCTCGGCCTGCTGGTTCTCCTTGAAGTACTGGGGCCGCCTGAGCTTGCCAACGTCGTGGTAAGCCGCTCCAACCTTTGCCAGCAGAGCGTTTGCGCCTATCTTTTCCGCCGCGCCTTCGGCCAGCGCCGCAACGTTCATGCAGTGCTGATATGTGCCGGGGGCATCGTACATGAGCTGCTTTAAAAGCGGGTTGCCGGTATTCAGCAGTTCATTGAGCCGCGCCGGAGTCGCTATATCGAAAAGCTCCTCCCATATCGTCAGCGAGCCTGTGACGAACAGCCCCGAGAACAGCGCCGAAAACAGTACGCAGCCGGCGTATGTGAGTATCTCCCTTACAGTCGCGCCAAGGGCGATATATATCGCCGCCGTAACGGCAGCGCCTGCCGCTCCGCCTATGCCGGAGGCCGCTATCATTCCGCCTCTGGTATTGATGCGTTTGAGCGCGAACACCGAGGCTGCGCAGGAGGCTATGTTTGCCGCCATCATAACTGCGGCTGCCGTTGTAAATATGCCCTCCGTCCCTCCCGCAAGCACGGCGGATTCAAGCCCTAAAAGTACGCCTGCCGCCAGCGCGGTTTTGTGGTTCACGAGCTCGGCTATAAGCAGCACAGCCATAACCATTGGCGTAACATGGGGTTCAAGCATATTTCCGAGCACCTGCATCCACGGCATCAATGCAAGCTGTATACATACCATGGTCATAAGCTTTGCGCCGTCAAAGGTATCCCTCTGGTATACCGCCATGTAAACCGCGAACAGTATATAGGCTGCCGCTACGTATATCATACTGCCTATCTGAGCCTGTGCCAGGTTCATCTCGGTGCCTTTCAACGCCTTACTTACAGCTACCGCCGCGCCGAGACAGGACAGCACCAGCGCCACAAGCAGTACCAATGCCGAAAGCGCGGCCCTCTGCCGCGACTCGAATGAGTTTTTATAATCACGCTGCTGCGACAATACTTTCGCCTCCTTGTGCGGTTTATTCATATGTATATATGCTTTGTTGTATATATGTATCAATCCCTGCTTCTGTGCTCGTATTTATCGTAGGCAGTAATGATCTTTTGTACCATTTCGTGCCGAACCACGTCCTTATATGTTAGGAATACCCGGGCAATACCGTCCACTCCCTCCAGCACGTCCAGCGCGTGCACAAGGCCGCTCTTTTTGTCGCGTGGCAGGTCAATCTGGGTTATATCTCCTGTCACCACTACTCTTGAGCCCTCGCCAAACCGAGTAAGGAACATCTTCATCTGTTCCACGGTGCAGTTCTGCGCCTCGTCCAGTATTATATACGCATCGTTCAGGGTGCGGCCGCGCATGTATGCAAGAGGCGCTACCTCGATCACGCCCCGCTCGCTGAGTGCGTGGAAGTTCTCGCTGCCCAGGAAGTCGTACAGCGCGTCGTACAGCGGTCTCAGATACGGATCCACCTTATTTTGCAGGTCGCCGGGCAAAAATCCCAGCTTTTCGCCGGCCTCCACGGCAGGACGGGTAAGGATTATCTTTTCCACCTCTTTATTTTTATACGCAAGCACCGCCATGGCAACTGCCAGATAAGTCTTGCCGGTGCCCGCAGGGCCTACGCCAAACACAACGGTATTACGCTTTAGGGCGGATATGTACTTCTTCTGGCCCAATGTACGGCACTTTATTTTGCGGCCCTTATTTGTAAAGGCCACCACGTCGTCTATCAGCTCCAGTATGAGATCCGCGTTGCCCTCCTTTGCGAGGTCGATGGCGTACCTTATGCGGCTCCTGTCTATATTTTCCCCCTTGCGGAGCATGGCAAGCAGCTTGTCCAGCACCGTCTCAGCCAGCGCCGCGGCTTCCTCCGGCCCCGTTATGTCTATGCAGTCCGCCCCCGCCTTTATTACGGCACCCGTCTCTTCCTCTATCACCTTGAGGTTCTCATCGAACACGCCGAAAAGCCGTATGACCTCATCCATACTGTCCACGGCTACGGTATGCTTCTGTTCCTGTAAGGTCAATTCCTGCCGGTCCTCGTTCATTTACTTATCATATCTCCGATAACGGTTATATTTTGCTCCGCCACGATGTCCATGACACAGATAATTCCACCCTCGTCTGAACTGTATGCGGTCTTTTTTGATATTATACCCGCGTCCTTGGGCAGTTTCGCCCTGGCAAGCTCCTCTGCTCCCCTGAGCGCCGCAGCCTTTAATGTTTCCTCATCGGCCTTTGCCCGCTTATACACGAGTTCTGAATACTCCGCACGGCAAAGCGTTATAGGCAATATAGCGGCAAATCCGAAGCTTTCAGCCGTGCCTGTTTCATACTCCTCATATGGCGCTACACACGGAATTATTGTTTTTCCCTTCAGCTCTATCCAGAAGCCTGTCTGTTTTCTGCCGCTTGGCATCAGCATATCCTGCATCTCGTCCGCTCGGTATGAAAACCTGTGCAGCACCTCGGCAGTTACCTTGCCGCGGGCTTCCGTATATATGCCGTTGCCGAGGTCGCCGGATATCAGCAGCTCCCCCTTTTCCACAGCGTCACCCGCGTTGTGGTTAGCCTTTCCGGAAAGGGCGGTTATGGAGGTTATTATTCCGCTTTCCGCCGCGTATATGCTGCAGGGCTCGCCCGGAGTATACACCGGCACGTCCTCTTTTGCCTCTTTTACAGATATCTGCAGCACTACGCCCGTGAGCTCGGCTCCCGCCCATGCTATGCGGCTGTCGGAATTCTTTACGCCTTCGGCTATAGCGGCAGTATCCAGCTTCCCGCGCCCCGTTCCCGGCGATACGCCCATCTTATCCAGAGTCTTGTCTATCTCGCTCTGCTCTATCCTTCCGCAGCCCTCTATATCTATTATCCACATGAACCGGGAGGCTATAAGCAATGCCGATAGCGCTATCACCCAGCCGAAGGCCATAACGTACCTGCTGCCCATATGGCACAGCGCTACCGTCAAACCGTGCTTTTCCACTATCCTTATCCGGCAGGGGTACTGGCGCAGTATGGGCCGCAGGCTGTAAAAGCCCCCTATGCTTACGCTGAGGCGTATACTGCCGCGCCTTCGCGAAATATCCCATATCTCGATACCGCTTTTGGTTATGCTGTTTATAAGCCTCTCAAGATATGCTCCTTCGATATCAATAATAACATATCCCGCAATAGAATTCCAGATATTCGCCGCCACTGAGCTCCCTCCCGCCGGCCTTTTTGCCCTTTAATTCACACTTTATTCACTTATTTGGTGGGTTCATTCATAGGTCACTCCGGTAATGTACCCCTCTACCAGCATCTGCTCCCTGTCCAGCTCCCTTATTTCCAAATCTTTTCCATATACCGACAGCATACCTTCAGGCCCGGTCAGAGTAATGCCCTTCTCCGTATATGCATACACGCCGCGATGATTCTCTATCAGCGCCAGCCTGTGCCCAAGCATGGTTACCTTTGCTGTGGAACCGTCCGTCTCCATGGGCAGGCCAACCGCCAGCATCGCGCCCGCAGCAGGATCCCTTCTTCGCCGCTTTTTATGTTTTCGCTTGTCATTCAGGTTCTTTTTCAAGGCATATTTCCCCCGTAAGGCATTCTATGCAGCATACGGCTCCATGATTACAGACAAGCAAAAGCCGCCGCGGTATGCGCGGCGGCTTTATCGTTACCATTGCTCTGCCATATCGAAACCCGATTCCGCCTTATATCCTTCTCTTTTGTATGTTTTTCCATCAAAAAGGCAGTATTTGCTGCCCCCTCCGGTATCCGCAAAGGAACAGTCCACGTAATACTTCTCTCCATCTATCTTTACCATGTTCCAGGCATGACCTTCGCCACCCTGCTCGCCTACTATCACATAGCACTCCAGGTCGAGGTAATCACACAGCGCCTTATACGCCATGGCGTAGCCCGAGCAGACGGTCTTACCTTCTATCAGCGCCCCGTAGGCAGAGCGGCCTATGCGCATCTCCTTTGTAAGATTCTCTGCCTTGGTTGCATCGGATATGCCGTTATCATAGCTGGCGGCAGATATGACCTCACGGTACGCCGCTCTGTAGAGCTTTTCCGTTTCCTTGTGCTTCGCCATTATGCCGTCCCCGCGCCGGGCTATGTCCGCCTTCAGCTCCTGGCGAAGCTCGGCAAGCTCGCTCCCTCTCACCGGCAGCTCCAGCCGGCCAACTATTATGCGGCGGCCATCCTCCTCTGTGTATTGCTTATACCATATTTTATCCGCCTCGCAGGGCAATTCAGCGCAGTTTGTGGAAGCCATGCTTAAAACATCCAGCAGCTCCCCTTCCGTCATGCTGGCTCCGGTATACAGGACAGCCGCCTCCTTCTCGATATCCGTGCTCCATGCCTCTACCATGGCCTCGTACAGGGACCTTTTATCCACGGCTTCCGCCATCTTGCCCAGGGGTACGGCCCCTTCAGTATAATCCACCGTAAGTTCCAGCTCGGTCACGTCGCCGTAATCCGTCATCACCCAGCTTATCCTGTCGGTAAGGTATTCACAGGCATAGTTTTTCTGCTGTATGCCCACTATGGCGTCGTATATAAATTTGTCGAACTCTTCGATTGACGCCGCGCTTTCAAATAGATACAGCGCCTTTTTGCCGCCCCTTTGCAGCATATCCATAACGCAAAGCTCCGCGTCGTCCTCCGTTCGCCGGTATATCGTCAGTGCCGCGCCATCTCTTGGCATTGCAGCAAGCAGATCAGCGTCCTTCAGCACAATGTCATAAGCCGCGCTGAGATACCCTTTATACTGCTCGTATTCGGCGCTCACGCCGTCTACGAACCGCCGGCATACATATCCCCTGCGCCAGTCCTCGTTATATAGCGGATCAAGGCCGGATATGCGGCCGAAGTACAGTGTTTCCAGCTTATTTTCGCCATTCAGAACCGCATTTTCGATATTTGCGGCAAGGCTGTCCGCCCTATACTCCTCCGGATATATGCCCTTTGCGGCAAGCTGCTCAGGGGACACGCCGCAGCCCGTTAGCAGCACCGGAACAATTATCGCAATTAATAGTATTTTTACCCTGTTTTTCTTCAATTTTCCTCCGTTTCGATATGGCGCTACATCACCCTGTCGGCATTTATCTCCCCGCAGTAATCCCATGCCATCATCTGCCTCACCTTATCCATGTCGTGGGTATGCCCCAGCACCCACATCAGCTTCGTCACCGCCGCCTCGGTAGTCATATCCGCCGCGGAGATCACGCCGGAATCCCTCAGCGTATGGCTCACCTCGTATATGTCCGGTGAACTGGCCTCGTAAAGGCACTGTGATGTCAATACCACGGGGATGTCCTCATCTATCAGCTTCTTCAGGCTCATCGCGTGGTCGCGGCGGAAGTTATGCACCCCGCCCAGGCCGAAGGCCTCCACAACTACGCCCTTTATTCCGCAGCTGGCTACGCTTTCGAGGAAGGCCGGGCTGGTGCCGGGTATGAGTTTTATGAGCGCTACCCGAGGATCGATATCTATAAAGCAGGAGAATTCCCCCCTCGGCTCCGGCCTGACGAAGCTTATAAAGCCGCCGTTGGCAACAGCGCCGATATATGGGTAATTTATGGATTCAAAGGCGTTAAGTGAGGTCGTGCGGGTCTTTACCGCACGGCAGCCCTTTATTACCGCGTCCCCGAAGGCTATATATACGCCGCCGGTCAGCTCGCTGGCGGCTATTATGGCGTTATGCAGGTTTTTGCGTCCGTCTGAATCCGGCCTGACTATGGGATACTGGGAACCTGTAAGCACCACGGGTATATCTATATCCCTGAGCATAAAAGAAAGCATAGACGCAGTGTACGCCATTGTATCCGTTCCGTGGGTTATCACTATGCCTGAGCAGCTTTCCCGGGCTTTTATCACCGCCTTGGCCATCTGCTGCCATTCCTCAGGCTGTATGTTCGAGCTGTCCATATGGAACAGGTCGGTATACTCTATCTTATGTCCGCCCGGCACGTATTCAAGCAGCTCCTTTGCACCGAGTCCCGGCATAAGCCCATTAGGTGAAGGTACGCACGCGATGGTTCCACCGGTAGCGATGATATGCAGCTTTTTCATAGTGACAGCCTCCGAAATGAAATTTTTGACGTGTCCTGTTCTGTTACCTTGATTATAGCTTTTGCCGCATCACTTCGCAACGGCAATATTGCAAGCTATGCACCGCATGAGTTATAATTGTTAAGGAAACACAGGCATATCCACTAAAATTTCCGCCCAGAGGTATAGCTTAAATGAAACTCAACAGCAAACGCACCTTTATCATCGGCCTGGCATTCTTTTCCATATGCGCTTTCTGGCAGATGTATGACAATATTGTACCGCTCATTTTAAAATACCGCTACGGCATAAGCGACGGCATATCCGGGCCCATAATGGCTCTGGACAATGTATTGGCACTGTTCATGCTGCCGCTTTTCGGCACGCTCAGCGACAGGAAGGGCGCGAGAATGCCTTTTATAGTCATCGGCACGGCGGGCGCGGTGATACTCACGGTGTGCCTTTCCTTCGCAAAGACATTTTCAATGTTCTTTACGCTGCTTGCGCTGCTGCTGGTCTCCATGAGCATATACCGTTCTCCGGCCGTTGCACTGATGCCTGACGTTACGCCCAAGCCTCTGCG
>OHIX01000610.1_pt1 | contig 10709 bp, 7 predicted proteins | sample 1568391 | NCBI WGS metagenome assembly OHIX01 (sample SAMEA3879541, study PRJEB24766) | human gut metagenome | biome: human-associated habitat; feature: feces | place: USA | collected 1985/1987 | reverse complement strand
CCCCCTCGTCCGGGATCAGGGGCTCCAGCACCAGCCACTGGGGAAAATCCCGTGCCAGGACCACATACACCTCCGTACGCTCCTGCGTGGAGGCCGCGCTGCAGTAGAAATGATCGCAGCACGGCGGCGCGTCATCCGTAAGCACATACATGGCGACGGTATCGGAGACCATATTGACCTCAATATTGTCATGATCCCGGTACCGCCGCTCCGGCCTGCCTTTTTCATATACATGGCGGAATATCATAATGCTTTCGGGGTATCGAACCGGCGCTTTGCCCTGAAAGAAGTTCCTGAGCGCGGGGTACAGGATGCCCCGAATATAGGAGGCGGAGCTCCTCTCCTTTTTGGGGAGCAGCAGAGGCAGCCGGATGCAGAACCAGCCTTCGATGGTAAAGCCCGCTTCTATTGGAACCGACTCTGCTGCAACCGCATCCACATCCTGCAGTGCCCGCGGATTTCCCGTGTAGGCGGGAAGCGCTCTGGTCAGCAGCGTCAATTTTTCGCTTTCCTCAGCCAGCTTCAGCGCCATGGCATACGCCAGCTCCATGCTTTTCCCTCCGGTCAGACAGCGGAGATTTCTTATGGTCATGCCGAGCCGTCGATCCTGCGTCTCTATTTTATCCAGCAGATGAATGAACGAGTTTATCGAGTCCATCGGTTGCAGCCTCCTCTGTGTAAAATGTAATGTCCGGTTCTTCCTGCCCGGCAAAGTTGACGGTTGCAAACAGGCAGGGCGCCTTGGGGAGCATCATCTGGGATGCCATGGCGATATTGGGCAGGACAAAGATATATTTCATCTCGTCATCCTGCGGCTGCAGCAGCTTGCTAAGGTGCTGCTCGCCGTCATACAGCACAACGATCTCATAGCCGGTGTTTTCCTTCAGAAAAAAGATTTGGGACGGGTAGACCGCAGGATAATGCGCCATGGGATCCACATAGTCGATAAACCGCAGCAGCACCCATACGGCAAGGATCGTCCGCTGATCCGGCTTGCATAGTCCATCCAAAGCCAGATAGTAGCCACCGGCCACATCCGAGATTTGATGCTCCCTTTTCAGATTGCGAAGAATTTTCTCCGCCGTCTCCGGGGTTTTGTCCCGCAGCAGTCGGATCACCTGTGTTTTGGTCAGTGCGCCGTACTGCGACAGCCATTTGATCACATGGCGCTCATCATCAAGCAGCATGTTGTTCACCTCCTTCTGTGTGTGCGTATTCTTTGCGAAATGCGTATTCTACGCTGAATGCGTTTTCTCCCTCTGCCGTTCTTTGAGGATTGCCTCCAGCTCGGCGCGATCCGTGGTGATCATTTCCTTTTCCAGCTTGGATGCCTTCACCACCACAGGAACTTTGTTGTTGTTGGATCTGATGAGCGCCTCGCCGCGCTCGAAGCGGGTGATGGCGCGGATCTCCGTGCGGGTGAGCTTCAGCGTTTCCTGTACATAGCGGGCCTCGTCCGGCTCCAGGTTCAGAATGATCTTGTTCTTGGAGTTATTGATGATTGCCCTGCCGTACTTGCCGTCCTCCAGACCGAAGAAATCCGACAGATCCTGCGTTGCGGAAATGGCCGCTCCGCCGAAGCCGCGGATAACCTTGAATATCTCAAGGCAAAACTCTGCGGCCATGCGGTTGGAGCTGGCGCCGATCAGCTGCCAGATCTCGTCGATAAAGATGGCTTTGCGTTTGGTGCGGTCAGACTTTATCTGATCCCACACATAATCCAGTGCGATGAACATGCCCACCGGAAGCAGCTTGCCCTTCAGCTCCGACAGGTCAAGGACGATGTATTTATTAGAGAGGTCTACATTGGTCTGTCTGTTGAAGCTTTGGGCACTGCCGGTGACAAAACGGCTGATGATGGCCGCCAGCCGCTGGGTCATGGGATTCTCCTGCAGGTGCTTATGCAGGTCGCCCAGGATAGGCATCTGCTTCATTTTGGGCGGAGCGGAGGCCATATCCGTATAGATGGAGTCGTTATCATGGGTGATGCCGAAGTCCGCATAGGTTCGGATCAACGCTTCATCCAGCATCTGTTCCTCTTCATTGCTCATATCGGGGATCAGCAGGCCGAAGAAGGTCATGAGCTGCTGAATTTTTCGAGCCAGCATGGAGCCCATCTCCACATAATCGATCTCGTCAATCAGCTCCATCTCCGGCGACATGGTATGCCGTATCTCCATTACATTGATGCAGTGGGGAGAGCCGGGTGCGATCTTGATAAACTCGCCGCCGATCTTATTGCAGGCTCTACGGAATTCGTGTCCCTTGATGGGCGCCAGAATGTAGCACTGAATGCCGCGCATCCGCATCCGAAGCGCCAGCAGCTGCATAGTGAAGGTCTTGCCTGCGCCCGATGTGCCCAGCAGGTTCAGGTTGGCATTTTTATTGATCTTTGTGTTGAACAGATCCACGATGCACAGGGAGTTGTTGTATCGGTTGATGCCCAACAGCACGCCATTGTCGTCCGACAGCTCAAAGCTGGTGAAGATATAGCTGGATGCGGCGCCGCTGGTCAGCACATTGCGCTGAGCCTTTTTCTCCAGCTTGGGCGAGATTTTCAGGAACGGCATCACCGACTGCAGTGCGGCCTCCTGCTGAAAGCTGCACTCGCTGGTGTACATATCCATGGATTTGAGCATATCCACCATCTGCTGCTTGCGCCAAAGCAATTCCTCGTAGGTTTTGGCCGATACGGTGATGAAAACGCTCATGTAAAAGAGGTCCTCGTTGTAGTTGGCGATTCCATTCTTGATAAAATAGCCCGCCTGTATGGAATTGGTCAGCTCCTCATAATCGGTGCTGGTGTCCTGCATGCTCTTGAGCTTGGTGCGGTTGAGCCTGATCCGCTGGGCGACCTTATCTATGGTGCGGCTGCGGTTCTCACGGCGGAGATGGACGTCGATATCCACTCCTTCTCCGGCGTTGATGAGTGAGGACATCCAGCCGGCCCGGACGCGGCTTGGATACCCGCCTGCCTTGATGTAGAGGAAGGAATAGTACAGCCCGTCCATAACGACATAGTTATAATGGCTCAGATCGATGCCGCGGGGCGCCAGAAAGTTGGCCATTCGGATCGGCGGCACCGGGTCCAGACCGATGATTTTCTTCTTTGCCGCCATGGTGTCCACCACGATGCGATCCACACGGGAGGAAAACGGCTCGTCCGTGCAGGAGCGCCGGTTGTAAAACATGTATAGGATTTCGGCAGTCGCTTCATCCGGGTCTTTGGACTGGACGATGCTGTTGCCGCATTGCATGAAATACGCCCGCGCTGTCTGCTCGGCGGTCTGGAGCATGCCATAGATTTTTGCATAGTCGTCGCTTTCGTTGCGGCCTACCGCCTCATACTGGAAAATCAGAAAGAAGCGCCTCGTCAGCGCTTCCCGATTTCCCACATCCTTGATGAGTCCGATATAATCTTCGCCAAGCTCCTTACATTGCGGATTCTCCTCGTGTTCCAATTCCTCGCAGATCATGGATATGTGCTTATCTGAGTCCGCGCGGCGCGTAATGGACTTGAACTGCAGCCGCATGGGGGATATCTTCAGCCAGCTGGCAAAGCTGGAGATGATGTTGAACTGCTCCTCATCGGATCGCAGCGTGAAGTTGATCGGCTCGATCTCAAGGATTTTTATGTAGCGGTTGTCCGTCGTTTCAATGATCCCGTTTTTCAGGTCGCGGATGGGCAAATAATCCTGTACAAACTCAAACTTTTCTTTTCTGCGGTTTCTTTTTCCTTTTGCTTTGGCCATAGCGGTATCCGATCCTCCTGAAGTGTAATTTCCTGCGGTGTGTCCAGAAATGGATGATATGGCCGATGTACTGAAACAGCGACCCGCCATCCACGCCCATTGCAGACACCACCGCCAGCGGCAGCAGCGTGACTGTCATGACCACGATGCGGATGGTGCCGGGCATGGGGATCAGAATCAGCTCAGGATAGCCCAAAGCCAGCACCAGAATCACCGTTTCGATTGCGTTGCGGGTATCGATCATCCCTCCCAGCAGTTTGCCGCTGTCCGTATAGTTTGCGGGGATTGCGTACACGTTGTTGTATTCTCTTTCGTCCAAGTTTTTCACCTGCCTAATCTGTAAATTGTTGCGGTTGTGGTATACCGTCCCATCCGCAGCGCCTTCTGATGGTCCGGCACATAGATATCCACGCGATGGATATTGTTCTCTATGCCCGAGCCGCCCCGGTCTTCCACGGTGTACATGGTACCGTTTATCATGATTTGCGTGCCGAAGGGATAATGGCTGGACATAGCGACCATACCGACCGCTGCCTGTTTGCCGCTGGCGGTAAGCCCCTGCGCATTGCTGCCGCAGCACTTTGCACAGGCGCAGTAATGCGTCACCTCTACCTCCAGCGTATAAAGCGCCTCGCCGGTCGGGGCGTTTACCACCGGTGCATCGTAATCCACGATGCTGAGGCGGCGATAGGAAAGCCTTCCTTCATAGCTTGGCGTATTCAGGATAACGCCGATGCCGCCGGAGGAATGCACCCACATACGAGTCCCTTCCGCATCATATCCGGCAAAAATAAGCACATGGCCCCAGCCGTCATCATCCGCAAGGAATCCCAAATCACCCGGCAGCAGCTCCGCTGCGGAGACGCCGTAGGTATTCGGGTACTGTCCGTTGCAGCCGGCGCCGATCTCAACGCCTACTGCCGTATTGAATACCCATGTGGTGAATCCGCTGCAATCAAGACCGTAGGGCCGAATCGTGCCGGTCGTCGGAGAACCGGCTGACGTCACCAACCGCGGCGTGTTCCAAGCATCGTTCCAACCGGGCGCCGACTTGCCGCCCCAGAAATATGGGACCTTGCCCACCAGCGACAATGCCGTTGTGAGAATATGCTTCCGCATGGGGCTGCAGTTCTGCGCGTTGACAAAGGCGATCAGTTCCGCATCGGTCAAGGGAACCATCTGCCCGTTGCCTAATGTCCCATACAGCGTCATTTTCAAGGCGTTGGACATCTTCTGAATGGCTTCGCCATAGGTTATTTTGAATTGGTCATAGGTGGCGGAGGGATCGATCCCGAAGGCTCGGATGATGACGCTGTTATCAAATGGCTGTATGGTGCATTCCACATACTTTACGACCTCCGTTTCCGGAGTGAGCGTCTCCGTGCCGCCCTGCTCATAATAGATTTCGCTTCGTGTGCCGGTGATTCTGCCTCCGCTGTATATGGGAACGGAAACTGCCACAGGCGTATAGGCTGCCACATTGACCGGCTCCGATGTTGTTATCGTTTCGTCCGGCTCATAGTAGGTGCGACGGGCTGTGGTATAACGGTACTGCGGAACGCCATTGATGGTTCCCGTCTGTGTCTTGGATGTGACGACCGTCACGGTAACGGGTCTGTATGTAGCGTAGGTAAAGGGGACGATTTGCTCCGATTCCTTCTCTACGAAAGATACCGGAAACATACTGTCGGCAACGCTGCGAAGCTTTGCCAGCATATCCTCCTTACCGGTATTGCGTTGTTGAAGCGATGCGGAGTAGGCCGCAAGGATATAGCTTACATCGTACCCGGCGGAACCCTGTGCGTAATTGATAAGTGCATCCATAGACAGATCGTAGTCGTATCCGCCGTCCTCAATGATCTGCTCGACTTTTGCGAGGGCTGCGTCATACCCTTCCTCCACAACTGCGGAAATATCTGCGGCAAGGTCGTTATAGGATTCCAGCAGTGTTGTGGGGTTTTCCATGTCCACCATCGACCCATCCAGCCCAAACACGCTGTTTGTGACAACGCTGGGCAGTGAAACGATCAGGACGATAATGACAAGGAAAAAAAGGCAGATGCAGACAAGTATCTTAAACAGCGTGTGACGCATGGCCCATGCCGCCGATAAAATCGCACCCCACGGTCCGCCCGCAGCGGTTCCTGCGGCTATCTCTGCAACCGCCTTGCCGCCCTCCACACCTGCCTGCACCGTCGCGGCTGCTGCATTGGCGCCGGCTTCAGCGCCTTTCACGGCGGCTTGCTTCGCCGTCTCTTTTCCTGCTTCCTTTGCGGCTTTGGCCATCTGCTTGGCAGCTTCGCCGTAATTATCGCTGCCGTCGCCTATCTGCCGTTTATCCGGCTCAGCCATTTTCTTTTACACCTCCCCGGTGAGTATCCGAAGCCGCGCATGGCGGCTGGTTTCTTTATTCGCAGGCAGGCAAAACAGCCGGAGGGATGTCATCCGCTCCGGCTGTTGCCCGCTGCATTTATTTCCTGCGCTTCGGCGCCTTTATGCCGCTGTCCGGACGCTTTTCCGGCTCCTTAAAGCGGCTGGGCGTGTTCTTGTATCGAACCGACTCCACGGACACCGTGCGGACGTTTTCACCGTCGTAGACGGGCTTTCCGTCCTCGAACACCGGCTTGCGTTCCACAGCGGGGTCTCCATGGATGGCGATCCACTGCTGCCCTCTGACGTCCTCATATACCTGATAATCTCCGCGCGGTGCGGCGAATCTGGCGGTGTCGTAAAAGGCCGTCCCGGAGCCATCGGTATGGCGGACCTCGAAGTGTCCGTCCTCCCGATGCGTGCCGTCCACATGTGCCACCTGCTGCTCAAAGCCGGGCATGAAATTACGGAAGGCCGCCTGATTATATGCGTCTGCGGCCTCTCCCTGTTCAAAGGCAGGCGCTTCCGCGTGCTGCTGCATAGCGTACCAGTCTACGCCGTTTGCCGCCTGCATGACAGTGTGCGGTGCGTCGGGCTCATTGTAATACGCGCTGTTGTACCACAGGCAGTTTCCGCTCTCGCTGCTAGCTTCCATGATGCCTTCGCCCGTGTTGCGAAGGACTGTACCTTCAGCAGCGCCGGGGAAGGCTGCTGCAACCTGTTCGGATTCGGCGGGGCTGCCGGTAAACCCGGGCGCATCGTAGAAGGCGTTTCGGCCCTCGCCGCTGGCCATCTGATACCAGGTGCTGCCGTCAGAGGCAGTTACAACGGAGTGCGGAGCGGCGGGTTTTTCAAACTGCGCCGTATTGAACATCTCCACACTGCTGACCTTGCCGTCTGTGCCGGTCACCGTCGTACTGATATGTCCGCCGCTGATCTGGGTTCCCTTGAGTGTATGGTCCGCAAGCTGAGGCATGTAGTTGCCAAGGCTGCGGTCGGCGATATCGCCGGCAATGGTGCCGGCGGCTTCTGCGGGACGCGCTGCTACGGAGGAGATGGATTCTCCCGTAAGCATCGCACCGTTTCTGGCAGCAACACCGCCAAAAACGCGCCCGACAAAGCCGACGCCGCCGCCCATGCCCATGCGCGTGCCGCCATCAACGACGGCGTCACGGACATAGCTGTTACCCTTGAATCTGCTGGCAAAGCCGGATGCAAAGCCGCTGGCCGCGGCGCCGGTTCCGGTTGCAGTCGAACCGCCTCTGCCGAACACGCTGCCTGCGCTCTTTGCGCTGTGTCCCACGCCGCTGATCACCCTTGCGGCCATCAGCAGCTCCATGCCCATGCTGGAACCGGTCTGCGCTACATTAAGTCCCATAGCGGCCATATAGCTGTCGAATTTCTGCGCGGTCTTTAGGAATGCCAGGGCGCAGAACAGCCATAGAAAGATAGATCCCTGCCCTGTACTCAGCGCGCCGCCGTTTCCGATATACTGGCCTACCGAGGAGTTAAATCCCCGGATAAACCACACGTTCATGACCAGCAGGAGAAGCTGCGAGCCTACCATCCTGCACCAGCTTTTAAAGACCTGATTGGTCGCCTTGGAGCCGCCCATGCAGAATGCCAGCGGGGAGGTATAGCACAGCACACCAACCACGATATACCGTTCGACTGCCTCCAGCAGCAGCTTGAAGTAATTCCATCCGAGCGCGATCAGCAGGATCAGAACCAGTATGGGCCCGACAACCGTCACGGTTGAAACGATTGTCAGCAGTCCGTTGCTCAGCACCTGCTCCACACCGGCAAAGGTGAATTCCTCCGCCGTCATGCTTACATCCATCAGTGCCGTATACGGCGCTCTGGCAATGTCGAGCGCCAGCATGAAAATTGGTTTTGCGTATCCGATCAGCAGCGCGAAAATCGCGCCACGCACAACTAATTGCCATGGGTTTTCGGCTTCGGTAATGGGTCCTCCGAACGCACGGAACAGCTGCCAGACCACAATGAGAAAAAGGACTGCCCAGGCTGTGTACTGCATGACGTCAAAGGCCTTGGTGATGAAGGGGAAATACTCCTCCATGGTCACCATGTCTGTTCCCAACGCATTGAGAAAGAGGCCGGAAACCGCGTCCATGATCTGCGAGGCAATACTGGAGATCCATGTCACGATCCCTTCAAAAATCCAGTCTAAGATAGTCGTTCACCTCCTGTCTGATCCCGAACTGTTGATCATTAACCTGTGTACTGCCCGCCGGCGATCAACGGCTGCAGGTATGCTACGATAAAGCCGAGTGTGTTAAGAATAATCCAGGTCGCAACGACTCGTTTGAGCCAGCCTCGTCCACCGCACGCTGGTTCCGGCTGACCATCCGCACCAACAACGCAATGGCTGCCACGGTCACGGCGACAATGGTACTGATCCCGACCAGTTGTCCGTAGATATCCCGCATGATCGTGGAAAAGCGATCCCAGATCGTTTCAGCCATTACGGGCTGGACGGAGAGGATCGTTGCCGACGCGGCGCCCACTAACGACCAGTAGGTATTTCTGAGCCGATGCTTACCTGATACAAGTTGCTTTGACATGCTTTTACCTCCTGTTTTTCAATTCGGCACATAAAAAGGCACCGCTCTCGGAGGCTGAACTGCCTCGCAGAAACGGCGCCTTTATGGTGTGCTCCTACTATCGGACGCTAACAGTATAGCATGTTTGCATTTACATGTCATCGGCGCGAACCGTGCCATTTTCTCCGCCTTTTTCTGTGCCATCCACTATGCCAGAAGGGAATGGCGTTTGTTCTGTTGCGGAGAAACCGGCAACTTTACAACCGGTAAGACAATCAGCGTCGTGAATTATGAAGCCGCTACAGCAAATGGATACCTCTTTCCAGATTTCTGAGTGCATCCATCACTGTGTAAAAAGAAGGAACATCACCATAGAGCATATCCTTCATGGCTTCGTAATCCGCAGCCAGCGCTGAAAAGCGATACTCCGGGGGAACCAGCTTCAAGGTGCCCGGGACAGCCTCCTGGTACTTTGCCCAGACTCTCGGATAGAACTTCATTTTGAAGTCTACTACCGTTTTCAGCAGGTCCACCCGTGCAAAAGCGGCCTCTTTCACAGGCGTCATAGACATCCGATATAGGTCATAGTAATGCCGGGAATAACGCTGCGGCATTTCCGAACCTTCGGGTCTGTTAGCTTCATGGTGCAGGATCGTCGCCTTTTCCCAGAAGGTCCGCTCCGGCGCAACGGTCAGAATTGCCGTATCCTTTTGTGAAAAAACTTTTGGATAATAGGTTGCTGCATAGGGCTCGATCTGCGCAATTTTTGCAGGCGTCCAAGCAGCCAATGCGCCAATCTCCAAACGAATGACCTGCAAGGTGGCAGGGTTTGTGAACAGGTGCGGATAGGCAAAGATGACGGTCTGTTTGTCCTTTTCGTCTATGTAAATGTTCGCCTCACAGCCAAGCTCCCGAGAGAACTCTGCCTGAACGGTGGGGCAAAACTGTTCTGCGAGGAAAACTTCCGCCCGAGCATTGGCTTCTTTGTTGAATGCATCCTGCTTGGTGTTGGAGCGCTTTTCCCATGGCTCGTCTTTACCATATCCCAACACCCGCCAATCCAAAATCAGATCAATATCCTCGGAAAAGCGGCTGATCAGGTTGAATGCTTTGGAAAGGCTGGTACCGCCTTTGAAGGTAATAGCATCTTTCCAGGGGCATCGGTGGAACAGATGGTCAAGCGTAAAGCATACCCAAAAATCTTTTTCTACGATGGCATCATTCAAGCCCATTTTATCTGCTGTATTTCGGAACAGTTCGCCCCGGTCATTGTCCGGCAATCGTGCTACATTTCTCATTGTGTGTCGCCTCCACACATTTTCCGTATCGTATCATAAACCCAATCCGTAGATTCCGTCGCCTCTTTCAGGCAGGCTTGCTTTTCGTCCTCGGACAGCTTTTCAGAAAGTGTCTGTCTGATCTCCGCCGTCACATTGGTCCTTCCCAAAGTTTTCAGCGCCTGGATCACCAAGCTCGTCATGTAAGACAGACCGGTGATTTCCTTGTTGGTCCTATGCTTAAATTCCAGCTTTGTGGAGTTCCACTCATAGGTCTTATACGGGCCGTCGCTGATATAGGACCAGACCGCCGTTACCTGTGTGGAGAGCCCCAAAAGGTTCAGGGCTGTATTCCCACATGGAACGATGGTCCAATGGTAACTTCGCGCCAATGCTTTTGCAACTGCGTCCGGGTCGGCCGCTACGTATTCATCAAGCAACTTGCTGTACTTCGGCTTTTCGTAAACACCCTTTAATATCCGGCGAAGCATACCGATTTGCGTTAATCTGTTCAGATTGCGCCTGGTTGTTTCCGAATCAGCAATATCCGCGAAATCCGAATTCACGAAGATTGTGCCGTCGTCCGCACCGTTGATTCGCTCCTGTATCTGCTTGGAATATCCAGTTTTCATCCTGCTTCCCTCCTTTGCTCTGTCCCGAATATTATATAATATTCGGGACAGAATTTCAACCGGATTTGCGATCCTTATCTACAGTATCTCCAAACAATCTGCACATAATCAAAC
>OHIX01000597.1_pt1 | contig 10842 bp, 10 predicted proteins | sample 1568391 | NCBI WGS metagenome assembly OHIX01 (sample SAMEA3879541, study PRJEB24766) | human gut metagenome | biome: human-associated habitat; feature: feces | place: USA | collected 1985/1987 | reverse complement strand
AGCTGCCGGAGCGGTGCTTAAGCCGCAAGGCGGGAATTGTGCGGTGTTGCCTTAAGCTAATACACAAAGCGGGTGCTCAGGCGGGCCGATGGTGAGCATCGGCCACTACAAATGGAGCACGCGTCGTGGTATATGGCAATAGTTTGCAGCAGCGCGTTATACGAACTCTTGGGCGGAGAGATTTATCTGGCTGTTTCTAGGTGCACATTTGTGCATTTTATTCTTCATATTCATCTTATTTCGCATTTTTGTGTACCTCGTCTAAAATTTTTAGAGCCAAAATGGAGCCAAATATACTCTTAAAAATATACGTTATAATAATGAACTCACATATCAAAAATACTTAGCTGTGTTTCTTTTAATGACTCAACTTTTCTAATCGTTATTTTGTCATCTTCTTGAACTTGCCCACATAGAAGAGGTGACGAAGGATCATATTTGGCAGCGTTTGTTTCTACACTTTTTGAACTATAATTTGCATAGCAATATGCACATCCATTTTTGCATGTATTATAAGTACCTATTTCAACGCTTTCAACGCATCCACATTCTTTACGCTGATTTTTGTCTTTGCCAACATTAAGTTTACATCCGATAATTTTTTCAATTAATTCTCTATCTATGCAACAATTATGAATTATACCACATTCATCCAAATCTATTTTTTCTGCACAACTTCCAATCTTAATATTATTATCCGTAGCTATCTTACTTAATTTCTCAGCAAATTCCCGCAGCTCATCATCATTTAATTCATAACTTGACAATCCATCCATATTTTTTTTGTTTTTAGGATATATATCAACAAAACTAATCACGCATTTTTCCGTGTATCCACTTAAAGCCTCAGCAATGCTTTTAAATGCCTTCAAATGATATTCTTTCGTATATCTATCAGAAAAGAATATAGGATCATATCTCCAAATCACTTTTTGCTTGCCAATTTTTTCTGACAGTTCTTGAAATACCGGAATCATTTCTGTTTTTTTATTTGGTAAATTAACCTCAACATCATTTCCATATCCAGTCAATGTGAATTGAAAATAGCAATTATAATCTTTTATCTCGTTTAACCTTTTCATCATTGGCAACGGATTCTTTGTCCAAAACACTATGCAATCTACAACATCTGGAGTAATTTTTATTTCACTTATCTGATGAGCATTCATCGGATTACGAACATATAAAAATCCTTCTTTTATTCTATTATAGAACCATTCCGAATAATAATTAGGAATATCAGTTCTTCTACTTACGCTTAATATCATCTAATTCACCCTTTCAAACATGATTACCTGATATCTAATATGTCCTACTTTTAAAATAGGCCATCTACTTAAATATTTCTTACAATTAGATTGACAATTTTCTTCTTGAATTTTATAATTCGCACATTCCACATTTAGAACAATAAGTGAGTGTGGGTACCGACAATCTATCCCCAAACCTCCCGCAGCGCCGCAATCTCCTGTTCCGCCAGGGTGGGGTAGAGGGGGTTGGCAAAAAGAAAATCATAGCGGTAGAGGGCAGCGCCGCTGGCACCGAGGGAGCGCAGGGTGCGGGTCTGGGTTGCAATGGCATGGCCGGTGCACCACTCGGTGCCGGGACCGGAGGTATCGCCCTCGTCGCCGTCACCGATACGGTAAGCACCAAGGCCGAATGCCAGTTGAACGGATTCTGTGCGCGGCAGCGAGAGCCACTCGGCGGCAAGGCGGCCAAGTGACAGAGCATCGGAACCATTTTTGCGGTAGTTCAGGCCCCAGTACAGCTGCGGGATCAGATAATCACAATAGCCTGGCTTGGCCAGCCAGAGCGCGGCATCGCTGTATTGGCCGTCGCGGCAGCCGCTCAGTGTGCCCTGTGGCGAAACCCCAAAGCGCACATTGAACGCATGGGCGGCGGCGTAACAGGCCCGCATTAGATCGTTTACATTTTGCCGCCGCCAATCGGCCAGCGAGATGGTGCAGCCGCTTGCGGCATAACTGTCGGCATCAAAATCCGGGGCAGTAGTGGGGTAAAAGTAATCATCAAAATGAATGCCGTCAATGGCATAATTGGTACATAGCTCACGGATGGAATCGGCCAGATACTGCTGGACTTCGATGCTGGCGGGGTCCAGATACAGGCCGGTTGCAGTGTGCTTGACCCAGTTGGGATGCAGCAGAGCAGGGCTTTGCGCGCAGAGCTCAGCCGGGGTTCCGTTGGCCTGCAGGCGGTAGGGGTTGATCCAGGCTTCCAGCGTAAGGCCCTGGGCATGGGCGGTTTCTACCAGCACGGCAAGCGGGTCAAAACCGGGGTCCTGCCCTTGGGTGCCGGTGCAAAGGTGGCTGAACGGAAAATACCGGCTGGGGTACAGGGCATCTCCAAAAGGCCGCACATGGGCAAAAACGGTGTTTGCCCCAAGGGAGGCAATGTTCTGCATGATGGCGGCGGCATCGGCACGGAAAGCGGATTCACTGCTGAAATCGGTATGCTGCCATTCCAGAAAGCTGACCCAGACGGCGCGAATCTCCTGCGCGGCAGCAGGGGACGGAGTGGGTGCAGCGGAAAGCACCGGGCTTGCGGATGGCTGCGGCGTGGTAGACGGCCCCCATACGGCGGGCATTATGAAAAGAAATGACATAAGGAAAAACACCCCCAAGGTTGATAAGAATATGCGCATGATACCACCCCTTTGCCGGTTTGCCATACACCCCAGCATATGCGCCGAAAACGAAAATAAGTGTTGGCAAGCGGGTAAAATTGTGATATACTAAACAGGTATCTGACATCATGAGGGCCATTAGCTCAGTTGGTCAGAGCTGGCGGCTCATAACCGCTTGGTCCCGGGTTCAAGTCCTGGATGGCCCACCACAAAGCACGAAGGTTTCGGCCTTCGTGCTTCTTTTTTTGCTCATTCGTACAGTTCCTTGCTCATCTGGTTGCGAATCTCATCACGCCGCCTATCGTAGACCTGCGTGTAGATCGCAAGGGTCGTGCTGGGCTGCGCGTGTCCGGCTTCTACTAGCTTGCATCTATCAGCTTTTTTCTGGATTTCCACTGTCCGTGATATGATGCTTGCGACTGTGATGATATTGCCTTAGCGTAACCGCAGTATCAATCATTTTTTGCCATTTTTCGCATTGCAATCAAAGCTGCCAACATAATTAAAGGAAATGTGCATCCCGTCAACAAACCTACCTGAAGATTATCTCCTGCCTGCTGTGAAAAATATCCTACCATGCTCGGACCAAAAGCACCACCCATATCTCCAGCTACAGCCAACAGTGCAAACAAGGCTGTACCTCCTTTTGGAATCCTCGGAACAGTAATGCTGATACTTCCGGGCCACATAATACCAACTGAGAAGCCACATAGGATACATCCAATCAACCCCAAAATCGGCATTGCAGATAGACCAGCCAAAAGATAGCTCAATACACAAAGAACTCCCGATACCAGCATAAACTTTGTCAAATCTATCTTTTCACCAAATTTGCCGTACAGCACACGGGCAATGCCCATTGTGATTGCAAACAAGCACGGACCCGCCAAATCGCCAACGGATTTGGTTAATCCTAATGCGGATTCTGCAAAAGCTGATGCCCACTGCGCCATTGCCATTTCAGAAGCTCCAGCGCAAATCATTAGGATAATTGCAACTCCAAAAATAGGCATCTTCAGCAATTGACGCAACGACATTCTCTGACCGTCCTCTACCAAATGCTCAATAGGGCAGGTGGCAAAATTGTAAATATTGTACAAAGGAATCATTGCCCACAAATAGGCTAAAATCCTCCATTTGTCAATACCAAAAACGGAAAAGAAAATTGTAGAAAGTAAAATCACGCCCACACTGCCCCAGCAGTAAAAGGAATGCAGTAGGCTCATCACTTTTTCCTTATGGTCAAAGGGACAGGCTTCCACAATAGGACTGCACAACACCTCAACAAGACCACTTCCGAGTGCATAAAAAAACACTCCGATCAGTATTCCGACATATGGAGATATTATATTGGGCAAAACCGCAAGTCCGATCAACCCCAGACCTGCAAACAGCTGAGAAGCCACGATGGATTTTCGGTATCCAATAGAATCCACATATTTTGCACAAATTAAATCTACGCTTAATTGTGTTACATAGAATACTGCGGGAATTAAGGCAATCTGTCCCAGTGAGATGTTGAAATCTGAATGAAACGCCAAAAAAAGCAATGGTGCAAAATTAGCTGCGATTGCCTGTGTGATAAATCCGAGATAACAGGCTCTTAATGTTTTTTTATAGTTCTTCATAGCACAAAGCCCTCCTTTCAAACTACATCGAATGATATCATGCTTTTGTTTGGACAGCAATGGACTTTACCACGTTTTTATTGTATAATATCACAATACAAAGGAGGGGGGCATCATTGGCAGACACCAGCGAATTAAAAATCATTACAGATGAAACTCTCATGGAAAAAAGAACCCACGGACAATCGGTATTTCCGTTTCAATACTATCTAGAAGATATCTGGGACTTCGACTTCCATACAATCGGTTGGCATTGGCATCAGGAAATTGAATTTATATATGTGCAAAGCGGTGAAGTGCAATGTTATATCGGAAAAGATAATTTCTCGTTACCAGCAGGCAGTGGTTTATTTATCAACACGAAAATCATTCATCAATTAACAGCAAAACAAACCACATTGATTCCAAATATTGTTTTTTCCCCTTTGCTGTTGGCTTCAGAGGAGAGTTTGATATACCAGCAATATATTAAGCCAGTGCTTACTTCAGATATTGACTTTTTGGTTTTTGAGCCGTATACCCTGTGGCATAAAGAGATACTTTCTTTACTAAATCAGATATTTGAGACGCAGAAACAAGCAAATTTTAGGGAGCTGACAACCATGCGATTGTTGGCAACCATTTGGGAGTTGCTGTACGGAAATATGGAATCCATGTTTCTACAAAGACAAACCGTTAAAAGAAACAGCGATACGTCTCGCCTTCAAATGATGATGAGTTTTATTCATAGTCATTATGCCGACCAGATCCAACTTGATGACATCGCAGATTTTGCCCATGTAAGTAAGAACACTTGTATGCAAATATTCAAGAATGGTATCCGTCAATCTCCTATTTCTTATTTGATACAATACAGGCTGAAAAAAGCCGCAAAACTACTGGCAGCCACGGAAATGAAGGTTATAACCATATCAGAACAATGCGGCTTTCACGATGCGCCTTATTTTTGCCGTAAATTTAAAGAGGTTTACGGGATTTCTCCTATTGAATACAGAAAAAACAACCTCTAAATTTACATATCAACAGCAAGTTTTATCGCTCCCCCAATTATGCTTGTCATACTCATTCTGCGATACTGTTATGAATAAACCATCACATGCAAATCAATTTCTTCTGCCCGGTTATGGATGTTATTATATCGTTGTACCCATTCCATTTGACAGGTACACTTTAATTCCGCTGTCACGCCCTCGGTAGCTTTCATCTGTTCCATGATAGGAGAACAACTCGCCCGACTGCCCGTAGAAGTAGTCCAGCGTCATTTGGTGGGACCACGGATTTTCAACTGTGAGTGCTTGTTCATGTGGAAAACCTCCCTTCCGATTTTTACAAAAGAAAAAGCTCACCTCCTTTTTTGAAAGTGAGCCATGTAAAAGCAAAATAGTAACAGTAAGTGTCGAGTTTCGTACCCAAAAATTCTTGGGTACGGTTCTGGGTACAAAGAGCCGTTTTAGAGACTAAAAGACACCAAAAGTTACGTCAAAGTACACAAAGATGTTTTTTCGGAATTATGAGATAGTCACAAGATTCCACAAGAAAAATGAAATTTCAAAATTAGCGACGTTCTCATAACCGCTTGGTCCCGGGTTCAAGTCCTGGATGGCCCACCAAAGAAAAGCTTCTGCCGTAAGGTGGAAGCTTTTTTATAGAATGGCAGACAGGAATATAAAAGCAACGACTTTGCCCCTCCCTATGAAAGCGATTGTTTGTGGCGTAGATTGCAGTTTTTTGGCGGTTATGTTACACTAAAATAATAGTGTGAAAATAATAGTGTGAAAATAATAGTGTGAAAATGGTTAGGAGAAAAAATAAATGGAAAAACAACACAGCGGCCGGAGCTCATTTTCCGGCAAACTTGGCTTTGTCCTGTCGGCAGCCGGCGCCTCGGTTGGCTTGGGCAATATCTGGCGGTTCCCATACCTGGCGGCAAAATATGGCGGTGGAATTTTTCTGCTGATTTACATTCTGCTGGCGGTCACCTTTGGCTATACAATGATTATGGCAGAGACAGCGCTGGGACGGATGACCCGGAAAAGTCCGGTTGGGGCCTTTGCAGCTTCTGGAAAGGGACGCTGGCGTGCATTTGGAGGATGGATCAACGCGGTAATTCCCATTTTGATTGTGCCGTATTATTCGGTTATTGGCGGTTGGGTTATCAAGTATCTGGTGGGGTATATTACCGGTCATGGCAGTGAGCTGGCACAGGATGGGTATTTTTCCTCTTTCATCGCCAATGGCGCTTCGGTGGAAATCGTATTCCTGCTCTTTACCCTGCTTACACTGGGCATCATTTTTGCCGGTGTCCGCAATGGTGTGGAGCGTGTTTCCCGGATGATGATGCCGGTACTGGTGGTGTTATCAGTAATTATTGCAGCTTATTCAGTAACACGGCCCGGTGCGCTGGAAGGAGTGAAGTACTTTTTGGTGCCGAATCCGGCCAATTTTTCATGGATGACAGTGGTTACAGCCATGGGCCAGATGTTCTATTCTTTGTCCATCGCAATGGGTATTTTAGTAACATTCGGCTCTTACATGAAAAAAGATGTGTCCATTGAGGGATCTACCAAGAACGTTGAGATTTTTGATACGCTGATTGCAATGATGGCCGGGTTGATGATCATTCCGGCGGTGTTTTCGTTCTCTGGTGGTGACCCGGACACCCTGCAGGCCGGTCCCGCACTGATGTTTATTACGATCCCGAAAGTTTTTGAAAGCATGGAACTTGGTTCGCTGGTGGGCGTGCTGTTCTTTGTGCTGGTGCTGTTTGCAGCGGTGACAAGCTCTATTGCATTGACAGAAAGCGCAGTATCGACTTTTGAGGATGAACTGGGATGGAGCCGCAAAAAGGCTGCGGCAGTGATTGGGATTATTATGGTGCTGCTTGGAAGCTTGTCGGCGCTTGGCTATGGCCCGCTGTCGGGCGTGACCGTTATCGGGATGCAGTTCCTTGACTTTTTTGACTTCCTGACAAACTCAGTTATGATGCCCATTGCGGCCATTGCAACCTGCCTGCTGGTGACCAGCGTGATCGGCGTGGAAAAGATTGAGGAAGAGGTGACCCAGAATGGTCAACCTTTCCGCCGAAAAAAGGTTTTCAATTTTATGATCCGCACCCTTTGCCCGGTGTTTGCTGCCATCATTCTGGTAAGTTCTGTGGCAAATGCCCTCGGGTGGATCTCGATGTAAAAGAATTTGATATTATCATAATCATATCATATGGGGAAATGGATTTGCACCCCCCTCAATATGATTTACAGGCGAAACCTTTGGCGGCCAGCGGTTGAAAAAGGTGTATACCAGAAAACCGGTGAATATCGCTATGCCGCTGCTGCCGCCGATGTGTACCACTTTATCCTGGATAAGATGGTCGATACCCGCCCCGGCAGCGAATGGTTCTGACAGACGGATAAATACGGCACCCCCGCCCACAAGCCCATTGTGGAGCCGTGGAAGTGCCCTTACCACAATGGCCGGATGTGCATGGAACTCATGAGAAGGAACCCCGATGTCAATGTGTAAACTGCACTCTGAATTTTACCGCCAGCAGGCAAAGCTGGACGCCCTGCTGACCCGCCGCTGCCACACCATCACCGAAGGCAAGAACGGCGAGGGCGCGACCTACATCAAGACGGCACAGGGGCTGACTGCACATTGCCCATGGCGTGCGCAACACTGCGAAGGGCCTGCGCTATGTGATCTACCTGCTTGTGACCGATTTGAAAGAGCCCTGGAAAGTGATTGCCGAACCGGCCGGATTTTTGATCGCGCCGCGTGGCTGGGAGCGCGTCAGCGATGTTTCCAACGTGGTATTTACCAATGGTGCTATTGCGGATGATGACGGTAAGGTGTATATTTATTATGCCGCTAGTGATACGCGCCTGCACGTTGCTTCCACGACCATTGGCCAGCTTTTGGACTTTGCATTCAAAAACCCCGCAGACCCTTGGTCTGCCCCTGTCCGGCGATTACGGCCAGGTGCCCGCAAAGCTGTGGTACCTGCACAAAGTGTAATGCGCAAAAATTGTGCGTCAACCTGAAAATGATTCCGCGATATGACCCTATCATTTTATAATGTGCTGTGATATAATGAGGTAAATCGACAATGTCAATTCTAAAACTGACCCCTTCCTGCAAGGATTACCTTTGGGGCGGCAGCCGCCTGCGCACCGACTTTGGCGTGCAGAGCGATTTGAACCCGCTGGCGGAAGCCTGGGTGCTTTCCTGCCATCCCGATGGCCCCAGCTATCTGCCGGACGGCACCATGTTGGCGGACTACCTGGCCGCCCACCCGGAAGCGGCGGGAACAGACTGCAAAAAGTTTGAAATGTTCCCCGTTCTGACCAAGTTCATTGACGCCAAGAATAACATTTCCATCCAGGTACACCCCTCCAACGAGTATGCGCTGGAGCACGAACACCAGTACGGCAAGACCGAGATGTGGTATGTGCTGGACTGTGAACCGGGCGCGTTCCTGTATTACGGCTTTGACCATGAGATCAGCCGGGAAGAACTGGAAGAGCGCATCCGGAACAATACCCTGACCGAGGTGCTGAACGCCGTGCCGGTGAAAAAAGGCGATTGCTTCTTTATCCCGTCCGGCACGCTGCACGCTATCTGCAAGGGTGTTGTGGTGGTTGAAGTGCAGCAGAACTCCAACGTGACCTACCGTGTGTACGATTACGGCCGCGTGGGGGCGGACGGCAAACCGCGCGCGCTGCATGTAAAGCAGGCGCTGGAGGTAATGCGCCGTACCCCGCCGGAACAGCATGATTTCAGCCCCCATCTGGCAAAGTGCGATTACTTTACCGTGGATGTGGTGGCAGGTGGTCACACCGGCACAGCGGACGAGACGTCCTTTGTTTCGCTCCTGATTACCGAAGGGGAGGGGCGCCTGACCTGCGGCGGCGAAACGGTGCAGGCAAAAAAGGGCGACAGTTTCTTTATCACGGCGGGCAGCGGTGCCTATGCTTTAACGGGCAGCTGCAAAGCCCTGCTGACAACCGTTTGATTATTACCAAAGCAGAGTGAACAAGAACCCCAGCCTGCTGTGCAGCCGCGTATGCAGAACGCCGGCTGCGCCAAAACGGAGGCAGGGGAACCATGGACACAATAAGCTGCGTTTCTCCTTCAAATCCCTGTCCGGATGGTTCCCGGACAGGGATTTATTGTAGTTGGAAATAAAACACAAAAAATACAATTTGTATATTTACCGAAAAACAAAACAGAATGAGGGATACGCGCGGCGAAACGATTCGTCACAATATATAAGAAAACGCCTGAATATTTGTCAAACATGTCGAAAATTGACCTTGCCCCCGGTGGGGGAGTCTGCTATACTTGTGAAGCATGAAAAAATGAGAACCGGGCTGTCTGTGCAGCCCGGAAAAGCAAAAAAAGATAACGATAAGGTGTCTTGTTTTGCGCAGGGCGGTAGTGGGGGCACTGCCGGACAAAAGAGGAAAGCATAAATGAAACTGATATTTGAATTTGCCCGCATTGCGGCGTTCTGCTTTGCGGGGGAGGTTTGCCACCTGGTGCTGCCGCTGCCCATCCCGGCCAGCGTGTACGGGCTGATGCTGCTGCTGGCGGCGCTGCGCTTTGGGGTGGTCAAACTGGAGCAGGTGCGCACGGCGGCGCTGTTTCTGACCGGCATTTTCCCGCTGCTGTTTGTTCCGGCGGCTGCGGGCGTGATGGATCTGTGGGCGGATTTACAGGCCATGCTGGTGCCGGTGCTGCTGGCCTTGATCCCCATTACCATTTTGGTCATGACGGTGTCCGGCTGCGTGACCCAGCGCCTGGCAGAGCGGAAGGAGAAAAAGCAATGATCACACAAGTTCTGGAATCTTCCGCCGTATGGGGCGTGCTGCTCACGCTGGCTGCGTTCGGCCTGGGGGTGCTCATCAACAAGCGCACCGGTCAGGCAATTTTCAACCCGCTGCTGTTGGGCACGGCGTTTGTCATCGTGGTGCTCAGCGTGTTGAACATCCCCTATGATACATACGCTGCCAGCGCTTCGCCCGTCAGCTACCTGCTGCTGCCCGCAACGGTCAGCCTGGCAGTGCCGCTGTATGAAAAATGGGATCTGCTGTGCAAAAATCTGGTAGCCATTGTGGCCGGTGTGCTGGCCGGAGTTATGGCCAGTCTGTTCAGCGTGCTGGCACTGGCCCTGCTGCTGGACCTGAACCATGAGCAGTACATCACCTTGCTGCCCAAGTCCGTTACCACTGCCATCAGCATGGATGTTTCCCGCGAGCTGGGCGGCATTGCCACCCTGACGGGCGCCATTGTGATTTTGACCGGCATTGTGGGCGCGCTGGCGGCGGAAACCGTCTGCAAGGTGTTCCGCATTACCAACCCCATTGCCAAAGGCATCGGCATTGGTACGGCGTCCCACGCCGTGGGCACCAGCAAGGCGCTGGAAATCGGCGAAGTGGAAGGCGCGATGAGCGGCCTTTCCGTTGCTGTGGCCGGTATCATGACCGCCGTGCTTTGCCCGCTGTTCTCGGAATTGATTCACTAAGGCAACACCGCACAATTCCCGCCTTGCGGCTTAAGCACCGCTCCGGCAGC
>OHIX01000595.1_pt1 | contig 10857 bp, 8 predicted proteins | sample 1568391 | NCBI WGS metagenome assembly OHIX01 (sample SAMEA3879541, study PRJEB24766) | human gut metagenome | biome: human-associated habitat; feature: feces | place: USA | collected 1985/1987 | reverse complement strand
TTCGGCATAACATTTGGATGCCTAAAATTTATCCCCACTAAATTTCTACTGACCCAAGGATTCCTCGCATTCTCTGACGGAAAAGGAGTGGAAGGAATTACCTAATGCTTTACAGAAACCTTTTGCCATAACACGATTCGGAGAAAAGGAAAATGGTTATCGCTTGTATACAACGATGAAAAACGACAAGGGAGAGACCATAGTAGTTGGCGTTGATGTGAAGAACACAGGTCGGAATTTGGAGGTAAACTCTATATCTACAATATTCGGCAGACGAGGAGATGCAAAGATTACACAAAAAGAGGAAGTGTTGTATACGGACGAAAAAATAGCTCCCGAGCAGCGGTCACTTCTGGGTCAGCCCAATTCTGACCAATATACCGACACTCGGGAGAGAAACGTTTCCGCTGACAAAGGTAGCGAAAAGCCGGAGAAGAAGCAAGAGAAGCAGAGCGTTTTTGACAAGGCTAAGGAGATTGCCGACAAGGAGGAGAAGAAACGCAAGGCTGAGGCTGACAAGCCAAAGCAAAAACCGCTGACTGAGGCGGAGCGCAAGGACGCCGATGAGGTCGCAGGTGCGTTGGGCTATCGTGTGGAATGGGTGGACACGATGGAGGAGAACGGGACGATATACGCGGACAAGAAAGTGATCCGTATCGCAAAGGATGCCGAGAACCCGTTGGTGCAGGTGCTGGGACACGATGTGGCGCACGGAGTGAGGCGGATGATCGGTGGCAAGTTCAGGGCTTTGCAGAAGGCGGCTATGGAGGTCGTCGGCGAGAAGGAATGGAATGAACGCATCGAGAAGAAGCGCGGTTTGAATGCTTATGCCGAGGGGAAACTTGCCGAGGAGGTGACGTGCGACATCGTTGGAGAGGCGTTGAACGACAAGGATGCGTTGAAGCGTCTTGCCGAATCGCTGAGAGGAGAGAAAGGCATTCTTGCCCGTTTGCGTGACGCAGTGGCGAGGATGGTCGAGTATTTCAAGAACAGAGGCGACAGGGAGGGTGTGCGCAGGATGAAGGCCGCCGACAGACTTCTCGCAGAGTTTGAGAGTGCATTGAAGGAGGGCGTTGCACCAGAGCAAGTCAAGCCTGAAGGTGTAGACCGCAGCGTAAGGGAGAGCCGAAGCGAGAAGACGGAGTTGACAGCGGAGGAGCGGGAACTGAGGGACAACCTTGTGGAGCGTATGCGCAAGGGTGGACTTGACGTGGTGACTGATTCGGAAGAGATGCAGAGAGTCATAGACACCGAGAACGAGCGGACAAGAAATAAACGCAGCAAGAAAAGCGAGGCGGCAAGGAAACGGGACGAGGCTCTTTACGCTGTGGATTGGTCTACGGCTTTCGTTTCGGGCAAAAGCCGAGAAGAGGCAGCGGAAATCCGGAGAGAACGCGGACGTAAATTCAAGGAGGAAACGAAAGAATTGTACGGAAGAGTTTTGTCGGGCAATTTCGATGATGTAACTTTGCGTCTGATAGATAAGTTTGTAGACAAATCAACACCGAACAATCCTTATGAACGACCAATTTCTAAACGACTTCCAGCGCGAGCATTACAGAAAATGCGAGGAGGAGAACGCACGGGTAGCATCGATGCACTTTTCTCACGAATATATGAAAGCGCAGTCGGAAAGGATGGAAAGGCTCTGCCAAGAGCAGAGCGAGAAAGAGCGATTGAGGAGAAGAAAAAAGAGCTCCTCAAAAAGTGGGCAATAGCCACAGGCAACTGGCATACAGACATAGCGGACTTCACCGACCAACGCGAGCCTATAGGCAGTGGCACAGACTCCGATGTGTATCTCGGCAAGGACGGCAAGAGCGCAATCAAAGTGTCGAAAGGGAAACCTTACGGCAAACGCTTCCGCCCCGATGTTGACAATGTAGCGTTGTTCAATACCGTGTTCCCAGGTAGTAGATACACCATTGAAGGCTACGGCGAGGTAGACGGCAAATTTGTAAGATTCCTCAAGCAACCGATAGTAGACTTCACCAGCAGCACACCGCTGACGGAAGGAGAACGTGTTGCCTATATGGAAAAACTTGGTTTCAAACCGATAAATAAGGAGAACACGGCATTCTTCAATGGGGAGATTATCGCTTCCGATTTGCAGAAGAGCAACATCGTAAAAGACAAGCAAGGCAATGTCAGAGTGATAGACGCTGATATGAAGCTCCACACGAAAGATGTTGGAGGCACTACTCGTACCCTGACGTGGAGGCGGACACACGGACAGACGGCATGCAGCGGTTTCTGCGGACAGCAGGCGGAGAGGTGTACGGCTTGGTGAAGGACGGACGCATATACCTTGACCCAAAGGTGGCTACATCGGAGACTGCGGTACACGAATACACGCATCTGTGGGGCGATATGCTGAGACGCAAGGATTCCGAGCAATGGAGCCACACGGTGAAGGAACTGAAGAACAGCGTTCTTTGGGAGGAAGTGAAGGAGCTGTATCCGGAGCTGAAGACCGATGACGAGATAGCGGACGAGGTGTTGTCGACGTTCAGCGGACGCAGAGGAGCGGAACGCTTGCGCGAGGAGGCACGCAGGGTTGCCGATGGCGAGGGCGGAGTGTTCACCAAGGCGAAGGCTATCGAGACGTTGGAGCGAGTGAAGGAAGCCATAGCGCGGTTCTGGGAAGAGTGGCGAAAATGTTCGGCATCAACCGCTACCGCAGTGCCGAGGAGTTGGCTGATATGGCTATGAAGGACTTGCTTGACTCCAAGAATCCTATGAAGGACGAGAGCGGAATGAGAAAGCGAGGAGAGGTTGGCGAGACGCTTGCCACGTCAGGCACATATTTCAGCGGAGGCGGACTGCTTGAAGCAGGTCTGAAGGGCGTGATAGACCCGAAGGTTGCGGTTGAGTTCAGCGAGAAGATAGCAGGAGTGTATGCCGACAACCACGGCAACCACATTGTTGTGGCAGACGTGAGGGATGTTGATCCCAAGAAACTTGTAGGCGCGGTTGACGGAGGCGAGGTGCAGTACTTCCACGCATCTCCGGTGTGCAAGAACTTCTCCAAAGCCAAGCGAGAGGGAGGCGAGGTTGAACTTGACAAGGAGACAGCGTTGTCGACAGCCGAGTTTATAGCGAAGACAAGACCGAAGGTGGTGACCATAGAGAACGTAAAAGGCTACCGCAATAGCGAAGCGTTGAAAATCATCACTGACGAGCTTACCCGTCAAGGATATGACTGGGATGCCGATGTGTACAACACGGCAGACTACGGAGGCTATACGAAGAGAGAACGGCTGATAGTGCGTGCCAAGCGAGACGGCAAACTTCCTCCCAAGCCGGAGAAACTTCCCGAAGAATTGAGGAAGAAGGGATGGTATAGCGCGGTGGAAGATTTGATTCCACACCTTGAAGAGAAAAAGACAGGTGTTCCGCAAGGCACTGACGAGCGGTTGAAGAACAGCGGAATAGACTACCGCACCATTGACAAGCCTTTGTATGTGTTCGGACGTGGCTATGCCAACAAGACCGTAGGACACGCTTTTGCCGATGAGCTTCTGCCAACGCTTACCACCGGAGGCGGAGACATCATAATAATGCCTGACGGCAGGGTGCTTAAAGCGTCACCGAGAGTACTTGCGAGAGTCACGGGTCTGCCCGACACGTACAAGATGCCTGAGACAGACCAGTTGTCGCACACCATAGTCGGCAACGGCATCCCAACGCAGTTGACCGAAGGTGTCATCGCTCCATTGCTTGACAATGCCATTCCGTCTGCCGAGCGAGCCACCAAGCGTGAGAGCGTGTTTGACGTGGCGGATAGAGTGTCGCAGAACCTTGAGGAGCGGATGAGGGCGATGGCTGAACGCATTGCAGAACAACCTGTTGAAGAAATAAACAATCGGTTTAATGAGGAGCTGGAGAAGTACCAAAACAACGAATTGCCAAAAGGCCATCGCTTTGAATTAGGTATGCCATCAGCAGAGTTGCAAAGTGCTGGTTTCCCAACGCTCCCAATAAGTATGCGTTCTTCGTTGTTGGCGAAAAAAGCCGGAGCGGAGAGACATCCTTTTGCCCCCACTGACTTACGAGACTTGGTAAACGCAATACAGAAACCTATAGCTATCTTCAATTACTCTAAAAATAATATGCGCAATCTGATTGTAGATGTATCGCGCGGAGGAAAGCATTTCTTGGTTGGAGTGACACTCAACTATAAAGCAGACAATATAGAAATAAACAGTGTTTCTGGATTATTTCCTAAAGAGAACCACGAATGGATAAAATGGATTCAAGATGGAAAAGTATTACGAATAGACCAAAAAGAAAAGGTTCAAGACCTGATTAACAGTCTACGGACTAATCCCGCTGAGTCTGAAAGAATCGGTTTGAACCTTGATGATGTAGCAAAGAAAGTGAAAGATTTTGAAAATCCCAAACTTTTTGGCGAAGAAATTATTGATGACGGCAAAAAGGGTTCAGATTCAATCGACCGCTCCGTCAGAGAGAATCTCAAAAACGAGGATAAGCCACGCTTCAGCAGAAAGCCGGGCGAGAGCATCTTCGACTATGCGTCACGTGTGTCGGAGGACGTGGATAGAAGCGTGTGGGAGGGGCGCTGAGTGCGATTTTACCGGGGAGGACGATGCTCGGAAGCCATTCTATGCTTTTGGGCGCGAATCGAAGGGGTGAAACGACAAGAACGTGGCGACATATTCGTTGAATATCAACGATGCAAAATGCACGGAACTTATTCGTTTTGGGGGAATCAGCCTAATTCATCGGATTTGATTCCCAGAGCCATCATTATCGGAAAAGCGACAATTTGAGTGGCGTATCCATTCCCTTTCGCAGATTTGTCCATGGTGAATCGTGTGGCTATTTTGCCGTTGCTCTCAGAAAGAATTTTGTCAATTTCCTCGCCGCAACGCCCATCAAAGCCAATGACAGCGCCTCGCTTTATCTCCTTTTCTGACATAAGATTGTGAAGAGAGTCAATGAAAAAGTCGTTGGAGTCAACCATCCCTTCATTTGAATATGTGTAGAACGAAAATTCGCCGAGATGTCCGTTGAAAGCCATTCCGTTCAGTCCGGCAATGTCAGACGGGGTGCAGACGTCGAAATTGTCACAACCGTTGTTATATGTAATATAAACGTCAATTTGGTTTTCGCCGGGAGTGACACCCCAGTCCAAAGCAATGTATGTAAACAGCGAAGAGAGATCGATGGTGCTCAGCTCGCGGTTTAGAATGCGCTCAAAATTAGTTTTGAAATCCGATGTGATAAAATTAAGGAATGCCGCATCCACAATGATGGCATTTGGGGCTGGTGTGAAATCTTTAGTCATCTGCTTTTTTATGCAAAGATAACTTTCGATTGCGTATCGGCAAAATTTATGCTCCAGCATTTTTATGTTATTTGTAATATCGTTAACTTTGTGGATATGGAACTTTCAGCAGGAGTAATAAAATGGGTGCATTCCTTGTCGCAGAAAAAGAATCGTGACAAGGAGCGTTGTTTTGTTGCAGAAGGAACAAAATGCGTGGTTGACACACTCGATTATTTTAAGGTTAGATATTTGTTTGCCACGTCTGATTGGGCGGACAGCGTCGGCTGTAGATTGCGCTGCCCCGTGACAGTCGCAACCAAAGCTCAAATAGAGAGGATGTCGATGCTGAAAACGGCGACAGACGTCATCGCTGTTTATGAAATGCCAGATGTCCAGATTGAGAAAGGCTTGGAGAAGCGTCTTGCATTAGTGCTTGATGGAATCCAAGACCCAGGAAACTTCGGAACCATATTGAGAATCGCTGACTGGTTTGGCGTCAAAGACGTGTTTTGTAGCAAAGACACTGTGGATGTTTACAATCCAAAGACAGTGCAGGCTACGATGGGTGCTATTTCGCGTGTGAATGTCGTGTATTGCAATCTTCCGGAATTATTGGCTTCCCATCAGGATATGCCAGTTTACGGAACTTTGTTGGACGGAAACAATATTTACGAAACGCCATTGTCACAGTCGGGATTCATAGTCATGGGCAATGAAGGCAAGGGGATTTCGGAGGAGATAAGACGTCTTGTGACAGGAAAGTTGCTCATTCCGTCATATCCAATCGGCACTCCGACATCGGAATCGCTAAATGTGGGGATGGCGACAGCCATTGTTGTCGCAGAATTTAGAAGAAGAACAATGTAGTATGTGCTATGGCAAAGGATAAAATAGCGTTTTTCTGTAGCGATTGCGGATATGAGTCGCCAAAATGGGTGGGGAAGTGTCCGAATTGCGGAGCCTGGAACACTTTCGTCGAAGAGCGCGTTGTGCAGACTCGAGGCGGGAAATCGCTCCTCCCGGAAACAAAATTGGACTCGAAGCCACTTCGCTTGTCTGAAATCGAAGCTGGGGAGGAGAAGCGCATACAGATGCCGAGCGGAGAGTTGAACCGTGTGCTTGGTGGAGGTTTGGTACAGGGGTCTATAATATTAATAGGAGGAGAGCCCGGGATCGGAAAGTCGACCCTCGTTTTGCAGAACGTAATACGCATTAGAAGCAGAAAGGTGCTCTATGTGTCTGGAGAGGAAAGCGCGCAGCAATTGAAGATGCGGGCTGACCGACTTGGTGCAGACGGAGGAGAGTGCTATATTGTTTGTGAAACGTCGTTGGAGAAGATATTTCAACACATAAAAAACAGCAATCCAGGAATAGTGGTCATCGACTCCATCCAAACTATTGCTTCCGACAATCTTGAATCTGTGGCTGGAAGTGTGGGCCAAGTGCGGGAATGCGCGGCGTCTCTTTTGAAATATGCCAAGGAGAGCGGAACACCAGTGGTGCTGATCGGGCATATCAACAAAGAGGGAAGTATAGCCGGGCCGAAGGTGCTTGAACACATTGTTGACGCCGTGCTGCAGTTTGAGGGCGACCGTCATTATATGTATCGGTTGTTGCGCTCGATAAAGAATAGATTCGGAAGCACGTCGGAAATGGGCATATATGAAATGACACAATCGGGATTGCGTGAAGTGGCAAATCCATCGGAATTGCTGCTGTCCGACAATGATTCTGACTTGTCAGGAGCCGCGATTGGTGTGACAGTGGAGGGGGCGCGTCCATTGCTCGTCGAATCGCAAGCGTTGGTAAGCACTGCGGCATACGGCACAGCGCAGAGGTCGGTGACTGGCTTTGATTCAAAAAGAATGAATATGTTGCTGGCAGTGCTGGAGAAACGTGTCGGATTTAAATTGGCTTTGAAAGATGTGTTCCTCAATATTGCGGGGGGATTCAAGGTCAATGATCCGGCGCTTGACCTTGCTGTTATCAGCTCGATACTTTCTTCCAACGTCGATATGCCGATCGCAAAGACGGTTTGTTTGACAGGGGAAGTCGGATTGTCGGGGGAGATTCGCCCAGTCACCAGGATAGAACAGCGCATAATAGAGGCTAACAAATTAGGCTTTTCCACGATTTATGTGCCAAAGCACAATTTGAAAGGTGTGGATGTGTCTCAGTATAATGTGGAAATTAAAGAAGTGGCGCGTGTAGAGGAAGTATTCCGCTCGCTTTTCGGGTAAATCTGAAATTAATATTCTCGAAATTTTTTTCTTCAGCCGTCTTTGATTAATTTTGTATGACATAAAAACGTATATAGGCAACAAAAAAGAATAACAAGAGGATAAATATGAAAAATGAATTCAGAGATTTCGCAGTGAAACACATGGGACTCAACGGGCTCGCCATTGACGACTATATGAACATCACCAGCAGCTATATCTCTCCGACTATTATTGAAGAACGTCAATTGAATGTGGCACAAATGGACGTGTTCTCACGATTGATGATGGATAGAATTATATTTCTGGGCACACAGATAGATGATTACACAGCAAATGTAATCCAAGCCCAGTTGCTTTATCTTGACTCTTCCGACCCGGGCAAGGATATCTCAATTTATATAAACTCTCCTGGTGGCTCTGTATATGCTGGACTTGGCATATATGACACTATGCAGTACATTTCGAGCGATGTCAAGACGATTTGCACAGGAATGGCGGCATCGATGGCTGCCGTGCTGCTTGTCGCTGGAGAAAAAGGCAAACGTTTTGCGCTTAACCATTCGCGTGTTATGATTCACCAACCGATGGGCGGTGCGCAAGGCCAGGCTTCCGACATCGAAATAACAGCGCGAGAGATTCAAAAATTGAAAAAAGAGCTGTATACAATCATATCAAATCATTCAGGAGTGCCATTCAAGAAGGTTGAAAAAGACAGCGACCGTGATTATTGGATGACATCGGCGGAGGCTAAGCAATATGGAATGATTGATGAAGTTTTGACAAGAGAGACCAAATAAAAACTAATGGCAAAAAAAGATTCTGGAACATCGACAATGCGGTGCAGTTTTTGTGGCCGCAGCCAAAGAGATGCGGCGCTGTTTATTCCAACAATTGACGGCAAGGGAGCTATCTGCGACAATTGTATCGAGCAGGCACATGCTATGATTTCGCAGTATATTGACACAAAGCCCATAAACGGCAAAGGCGGCAAATTCGACTTGGAAATGAAAAGTGTGCCGAAGCCAAAGGAGATTGTTGATTATTTGAATCAATATGTTATCGGTCAGGAACAGGCAAAAAAATACTTGTCGGTTGCTGTATACAATCACTATAAGCGTCTGCTTCAGCCTGTTGATGAAGATGGGGTGGAGATTGAGAAAAGTAATGTGATAATTGTTGGTCCTACTGGAACCGGCAAAACGTTGTTGGCAAAAACAATAGCGAAATTGCTTAATGTGCCGTTTGCGATTGTCGATGCAACCGTACTCACAGAGGCTGGATACGTGGGCGAAGATATTGAGAGTCTTTTGGTGCGTTTGTTGCAGGCTTGCGATTATGACGTGGCACAGGCTGAACGAGGCATCGTCTTCATTGACGAGATAGACAAAATAGCAAGAAAGGGCGACAACCCGTCAATCACAAGAGACGTGAGTGGAGAAGGAGTGCAGCAAGGGCTTTTGAAGTTGCTCGAAGGCTCTGTGGTCAACGTGCCACCACAAGGCGGAAGGAAGCATCCGGAGCAAAAGATGATTCCTGTCGACACAAAAAATATCCTGTTTATTTGTGGCGGTGCTTTTGAGGGAATTGAGCGTAAGATTGCCCAGCGCCTTAACACATATGTGGTTGGTTTCGGAACTGACAATGTGGAGCGCAAGCAGAAACGGGAAAATCTGATAAACTACGTAGCGCCACAAGACTTGCGGTCATTCGGACTAATTCCTGAGATTATAGGTCGATTGCCGATATTGACCAATCTTGAGCCATTGGACCGCAATGCGTTGCGGAGAATCCTCTCGGAACCGAAAAATGCCATAATAAAACAGTATCAGAAATTGTTTGAGATGGATGGCGTCAAGCTGGTTTTTGAGAAAGATGCTCTTGACCTTATTGTTGATAAATCAATAGAATATAAACTTGGCGCGCGCGGACTTCGCTCGCTGACGGAAACCATTGTGGTCGACGCAATGTATGAAAGTCCGTCGTCAAAGAAAAAAGAGTTTGTAGTTACCAGAGAATATGCATTGGAGAAGCTTAACAAGGCAAATTTAGATCTCCTTGTGTGAAAATATAGCGAAAACATTTTGCAAATTGTCGATAGGTCCTTAACTTTGTAAGTAAAGCAAACCTCTAATTATTATGGCAGTCAAAACTGATTTAAAAGCCGAACTGAAAAACTATTTCGGATTCGACAACTTTAAAGGCAATCAAGAAGCGATAATAGAAAATCTGATGGCCGGCAATGACACGTTTGTGCTTATGCCTACAGGCGGCGGCAAGTCGCTATGCTATCAATTGCCATCCTTGCTGATGGACGGCACTGCAATTGTCATATCGCCATTAATCGCCTTGATGAAGAATCAGGTAGACGCTATGCGCAATTTTGGAGAGGACGACGGAATAGCTCATTTCTTGAACTCTTCATTGAACCGTGCTGCAATAGAGAAAGTTAAGTCGGACATTGTGTCGGGCAAAACGAAATTATTGTACGTCGCACCGGAGTCACTGACAAAAGAGGAGAACATAGAATTCTTATCGACGGTGTCGATTTCATTCTACGCAGTCGACGAAGCGCATTGTATATCGGAATGGGGACACGATTTTCGGCCAGAGTACAGACGAATCAGACCGTTGATAAATCAGATAGGCAACCGTCCGGTCATTGCTTTGACAGCCACTGCTACGCCAAAGGTGCAGCATGACATACAGAAGAATTTGGGAATGCTGGATGCTAAAGTGTTTAAATCATCATTCAACAGGCCAAATCTATATTATGAAGTGCGTCCGAAGACCAAGAACGTTGACAAGGACATCATAAAATTCATAAAAAGTCATGAGGGCAAATCGGGCATAATATATTGCCTGAGCAGAAAAAAAGTGGAAGAGTTGACAGAGACATTGATTGTCAACAACATCAAAGCATTGCCATACCATGCTGGCATGGACAGCGCGCAACGCAGTGCCAACCAGGATGCCTTTCTGATGGAGACTGTCGATGTCATCGTGGCAACGATTGCTTTTGGTATGGGTATTGACAAACCGGATGTGCGTTTTGTAATACATTATGACATTCCCAAAAGTTTGGAGGGGTATTATCAAGAAACCGGACGCGCGGGACGTGACGGCGGCGAAGGCTTGTGTGTCGCATTCTATACCAACAAGGACTTGCAGAAACTGGAGAAGTTTATGCAGGGCAAGCCAATTGCAGAACAGGAAATTGGCAAGCAGTTGCTTTTGGAAACGGCGGCATATTGTGAATCATCTGTGTGCCGGCGAAAGTCGTTGCTTTATTATTTTGGAGAGGAATATCAAGAAGACAATTGCGGAAACTGTGACAACTGTTTA
>OHIX01000577.1_pt1 | contig 11003 bp, 3 predicted proteins | sample 1568391 | NCBI WGS metagenome assembly OHIX01 (sample SAMEA3879541, study PRJEB24766) | human gut metagenome | biome: human-associated habitat; feature: feces | place: USA | collected 1985/1987 | reverse complement strand
CTAAAGTTGGTCGTTATAAATTTAATAAAAAATTAAATGTATTAGATAGACTTGAAGGATTAACACTAGCTGAAAGTTTAATTGATGGTAAAAAGACACTTGCTAAAGCTGGTGATGTTTTAACAAAAGAATTATTAGAAGAATTAAAACCTTATTTTGCAAATGGTTTAAATGTTAAAGATATTTTAATTAATGAAGAACTAGATGATTATAAAACTGTTCAAGTTGTTAAAGTTGTAGATCCTATGGATGAAAAGAAAACAATCAATATTATTGGTGTAGATCAAAGTGTTGATACTAAACGTTTAACTATTCCAGATGTTTATGCATCTTTAAGTTACTATATCGGTTTACATGAAAACATTGGTTCTGATGATGAAATTGATAACTTAGGAAATCGTCGTGTTCGTCAAGTTGGGGAACTTATTCAAAATCAATTTAGAATTGGTATGGCTAGAATGGAAAGAGTTATTCGTGAAAGAATGACTACTCAAGAACTTGATACTGTAACACCTAAAACATTAATTAATATTAGACCAGTTACAGCTGCATTAAAAGAATTCTTTGGTTCTTCACAATTGTCAAAATTCATGGATCAAATTAATCCAATAGCAGAACTTACTGATAAGAGACGTTTATCAAGTCTAGGACCTGGAGGTCTTTCTCGTGAACGTGCTGGTATGGATGTTCGTGACGTTAATGCATCCCACTATGGTCGTATTTGTCCAATTGAATCACCAGAAGGACAAAATATCGGTCTTATTACATCACTTGCAGGTTATGCTAAGATTAATGATTATGGATTTATAATGACTCCATATCATAAAGTTGTTGATGGTGTTGTTACTGATGAAGTAGTTTATTTAACTGCTGATGAAGAAAAAGGTCATGCAATTAGTCAAGCTGCTGTAAAACTTGATGATAATGATAGAATTATAGACGACGAAGTAGTAGCTCGTTTTAATGGAGATACTATTTATGTAAAACGTGAAAAAATCGATTATGTCGATGTTGCTCCAAGTCAAGTTGTTGCAATTACAACAAGTTGTATTCCGTTCCTAGAATTCGACGATGCTCATAGAACTCTAATGGGTGCTAACATGCAACGTCAAGCAGTTCCACTACTTACTTGTGAAGCTCCAATTGTTGGTACTGGTGTTGAATGTATTGCAGCTAGAGATTCAGGTTCAACTATTGTTGCTAAAGCAGATGGTGTAGTTGAATATGCTGATGGCTTAAAAATTATAGTTAAAACTGCTGGTGGCAAAGATACATATCATTTAGCAAATTATGAAAGAAGTAATGCATCAAGCTGTATTAATCATCATCCAATTGTCAAAGCTGGGGATGCTATTAAACGTGGTCAAGTTATTGCTGATGGTCCATCTACTGATATGGGTGAACTAGCACTTGGTAAAAACTTAACTGTTGCATTCATGACATTTGAAGGTTATAACTATGAAGATGCTGTTATATTAAATGAAAGATTAGTAAAAGATGATGTTTATACATCACTTCATATATCACATTACGATATTGATTGTCGTGATACTAAATTAGGACCAGAAGAAATTACAAGAGATATTCCAAATGTTGGGGAAGATGCTCGTAAGAACCTAGATAGAAATGGTATTGTAAGAATTGGTACTGAAGTTAGAGATGGTGATATTTTAGTTGGTAAGGTAACACCAAAAGGTGTACAAGAACTTACTTCAGAAGAAAAATTGTTACATGCTATATTTGGTGAAAAAACTCGTGAAGTTAGAGATACATCACTTCGCGTAGAACATGGTGCTGGTGGTATCGTTCATGATGTTAAAGTTTATACTAAAGAAAATAGTGATGAACTTCCTGCTGGTGTATCAAAAATTGTCAGAGTATATATTATTCAAAAACGTAAAATCCAAGTTGGGGATAAAATGTCAGGTCGTCATGGTAATAAAGGGGTTATTTCCCTTATACTTCCAGAAGAAGATATGCCATTCTTACCAAATGGTAAACCAGTTGATGTAATGCTTAATCCATTAGGTGTTCCATCTCGTATGAATATCGGACAAATCTTAGAATTACACTTAGGTATGGCTGGTAAAAAATTAGGCGTTCATTATGCAACTCCAGTATTTGATAGTGCAACATGGGATGATATTTCTGAAGAAATGAAAGAAGCTGGTATGGCTCCAGATGGTAAAGTAGTACTTCATGATGGACGTACTGGTGAACCATTTGACCATAGAATTAATGTTGGTGTTATGTACATGGTTAAATTACACCACATGGTTGATGATAAACTTCATGCTAGAGCAACAGGTCCTTATTCACTTGTTACTCAACAACCTTTAGGTGGTAAAGCTCAATTCGGTGGACAACGTTTCGGAGAAATGGAAGTTTGGGCATTATATGCTTATGGTGCATCACATGTCTTACAAGAAATTTTAACTGTTAAAGCTGATGATATTACTGGTCGTGTTAAAGTTTACGAATCACTAGTTAAAGGTAAAACAATTGACCAAGCTGGTGTTCCAGAAAGTTTCCGTGTTCTAGTTAAAGAATTCCAAGCACTTGCATTAGATGTTCAAGTAATTGATAATGATGATAATGTTGTAGAATTTAAAGATATTGAAGAAGACGAAGATGATAATGAAGCATTTAGTATTAATGAAATAGATGTTACAACAAATGAACTTAACAAAAATGATGAAATTGATGATAATCTTGATGACTTTGAAGATGATGATTTCGAAGATGAAGAAAATTTAGATGATTTAGAGTTTCCAGGTGATATCGAAGAAGATATTCAAGATGATGGGGAAGGTGAAGAATAATGATAGATGTTAGTAAATTTAAAGGTATAAAGGTTAGTATTGCATCACCAGAAAAGATACGTGCATGGTCTTATGGTGAAGTTAAAAAACCTGAAACTATAAACTATCGTACCCTTAAACCTGAAAGAGATGGATTATTCTGTGAAAAGATTTTTGGACCAACAAAAGACTTTGAATGTTCATGTGGTAAATATAAAAGATTAAGATATAAAAATATCATATGTGACCGTTGTGGAGTTGAAGTAACTCGTTCAAAGGTAAGAAGAGAAAGAATGGGGCACATTGAACTTGCTGCTCCTTGTTCTCACATTTGGTTCTTTAAAGGTGTTCCTTCTAAAATGGGACTTGTGCTAGACATGTCACCAAGAGATCTTGAAGAAGTACTATATTTTGTAAGTTATGTAGTTATTGATCCAGGTGCAGCACCACTTGAAGTTAAACAAACTCTATCTGATAAAGAATATCGTGCTTATTATGAAAAGTATGGAAATACTTTCAAAGTAGGTATGGGTGCTGAAGCTATTAAAGAATTATTAAAACAAGTTGATATTGATAAAGAAGTTGAAGATTTAAGAAAAGAACTTGAAGGTACAACTGGACAAAAGAGAATTCGTCTTGTTAAAAGACTTGATTGTTTAGTTGCTTTCCAAGAATCTGGTAATAAACCTGAATGGATGGTACTTGATGTACTTCCAGTTATTCCACCAGAACTAAGACCAATGATTCAACTTGATGGTGGTAGATTCGCAACTAGTGATTTAAATGATTTATATCGTAGAATTATCAATAGAAATAATCGTTTAAAGAAATTATTAGAACTTGGTGCTCCAACTATTATTGTTCAAAATGAAAAACGTATGCTTCAAGAAGCTGTTGACTCACTTTTTGATAATGGTAGAAGAGGAAGAAGTATTACTGCAGCAAGTAATAGACCACTTAAGAGTTTATCTAGTATGTTAAAAGGTAAACAAGGACGTTTCCGTCAAAACTTACTTGGTAAGAGAGTTGACTATTCTGGTCGTTCTGTTATCGTTGTTGGACCAAATCTTAAGATGCATCAATGTGGTCTTCCAAAAGAAATGGCTATTGAGCTATTTAAACCACATGTAATTAATGGGATCGTTGAAAGAGGTTTAGCTCATAATATTAAAGGCGCTAAAAAATTAATCGATTCTCGTGATGAATCAATCTGGGATATTGTTGAAGATGTAATTACTGAACATCCAGTACTTTTAAACAGAGCTCCAACACTACATAGACTTGGTATTCAAGCATTTGAACCAGTTTTGGTAGGTGGTAAAGCCATAAGACTACATCCTTTAGTTTGTGCAGGATTTAATGCAGACTTCGATGGTGACCAAATGGCTATCCATATTCCGCTTTCTGAAGAAGCAAAAGCTGAAGCTAGAATATTAATGCTTAGTGCTAATAATATTCTAAATCCAAAAGATGGAAAACCAATTGTTACTCCATCACAAGATATGGTACTTGGTAACTGTTATTTAACTATTGAATATGCTGGTGAAGAAAATGAAGGACATGTTTATAAAGATCCTAATGAAGCTTTAATGGCATATGAAAGAAAAGAAATAACACTACATACAAGAATTGCTATTCCAGTTAATTCATTTAAATATAAATTATTTACTGAAGAACAAAGAGATAAATACTTAGTTACAACAGTAGGTAAATTAAAATTTAATGAAATTTTACCTGATACATTCCCATATGTAGAAGAAGGTACTAAAGCTAATATTGAAGGAATTACACCAGATAAGTATTTCTTACCAATGGGTTCAAATATTCCTGAAGAAATAGCTAAAATGGAACTAGTTACTCCATTTGTTCAAAAGACTTTAGGTCAATTAATTGCTCAAGTGTTTAAAAGATATAAAACAACTGAAACATCTATAATGCTTGATAAATTAAAGAATTTAGGTTTCAAATATTCAACTATTGCTGGTATTACAGTATCTATTGCAGATGTTGTAAGAAGTGAACATAAAGGTGAAATAATTGAAGCAGCTAAAGCTAAAGTTGATAAAATTAATAAGCAATATCAAAGAGGTTTAATTACTGACCAAGAAAGATATCAAAGTGTTATTGAAGTTTGGACTAAAGCAACTGATGATGTTAAGAACGAACTTAAAGCAATAAGTGAAAATGACTTTGATAATCCATTATTCATGATGATGAACTCAGGTGCTCGTGGCAAGATTTCAAACTTTACCCAACTTGCTGGTATGCGTGGTTTAATGGCAAAACCAGATGGTTCAACTGTAGAAATTCCAATTACATCATCATTTATTGAAGGTTTGTCTGTGTCTGAATTCTTCTTATCAACACATGGTTCTCGTAAAGGTGATGCCGATACTGCGTTAAGAACAGCAGACTCAGGATACTTAACAAGAAGACTTGTTGATGTTGCTCAGGATATAATTGTTAAAGAATTTGATTGTGGTACACATCAAGGGCTTGTTGTTTATGACTTATTAAATGAAAAAGATAATTCAATTATTGAACCACTTGCTGAACGTATTTTAGGTAGATATGCATCTAAGAAAATTGTTAATCCAGAAACTAAAGAAACTATTGTTGAAGCTGGAGAAATGATTAATGAAAATGCTGTCATTAAAATTACTAAAGCTGGTATTAAAAAGGTTGAAATTAGAAGTGTTCTAACATGTAAATCAAATAATGGTGTGTGTCAAAAATGTTATGGACGTAACCTTGCAACTGGTAACTTAGTTGAAAAAGGTGAAGCTGTTGGTATTATGGCTGCTCAATCAATTGGTGAACCAGGTACCCAACTTACCATGCGTACATTCCATACCGGTGGTGTTGCATCTGGTGATGATATTACTCAAGGGTTACCAAGAGTTGAAGAACTATTCGAAGCACGTATTCCAAAAGGAAAAGCTACAATTGCTGAAGTTGCTGGTAAAGTTATCGGTATTGAAGAAAACAATGGTAAACATACAATCACTATTGAAAATGAAGCTGGTTGTCATGAACACATTACAAATTACAATATGAAACTTCGTGTTGCTGTAGGTGATGAAGTAGAAGCTGGAGATAAACTAACTGAAGGTGTTATTTCACCAAAAGAATTACTTGCTGTAACTGACCCACTTACTGCACAAGAATACATATTAAAAGAAGTACAAAAAGTTTATAAATTACAAGGTGTTGATATTTCCGATAAACACATTGAAATTATTTGTAAACGTATGATAAATAAGGTAAGAATTACGGATAGCGGAGATACTGACTTTGTTGAAGGTCTTGCAGTTTCTCTAAGAGAATTTACTGAAGGAAATAAACCAGTTATTATGGCTGGTAAAACTCCTGCTAAAGGTAATCCAATTATGCTTGGTATTACTAAATCATCTTTGGAAACAGACTCGTTCTTATCTGCTGCGTCATTCCAAGAAACAACTAGAGTTTTAACTGATGCTGCTATTCATGGTAAAGTTGATAGACTTCAAGGTCTAAAAGAAAACGTTATTATTGGTAAACTAATACCTGCTGGTACTGGTTATAGTGATTATAATAATATTGATATAGAACTTGAAAAAGCAATTTTAACTGATGATGCTCAAGAAGTATTAGAAGAAAAACTTATGGATAATGATGATATAGCAACTGATACACAAAAAATTGTTGAAGAAGTTGAAGAAGAAGTAACTAATGAAGATGCTGAATAAGCATCTTTTTTTGATACTAAAAATTATTCAATTTACTACTTCCACATTAACCCTAAAAGGGGATGGAATTTACTTTTTCAGTGGAAAAGCGTCAAATTGCACATTTGTGCGAATATAGGGCTTTTTTATCTTTTTTTTCCTGTTAAAATGTATATGTAAAATAAAATATCCGTGTGTGATATTGTGAAGAAGGAGTAGATTTATAATGGAAAATAAAAAGCAAGCAATAATATTAAGTGTGGTAGCAATAGTAGCATTACTTTCATTAATACTCGGTGCAACATTTGCATATTTTCGAGCATCTGGTAATAGTGGTTCAAGTACAAATGTAAATGTAACAACATATACATCGGATTTATTAACTTTTGAAATAGGTGATGATATTGCAGTATATGCTAATCAAACATCATTTGCAAGTGGAAAAGGAAATGCAACAGGAAGTACATTTGCAAAAGCGATATTAACTGCCAATAATAAAACAAATGAAGCAACAAAGAATTATTATGTGTATTTAAATATATCTGAAAATACATTTACATATACACAAAATGAAAGTACACCAGAATTACTTTTAACAATAAAAGATACAAGTGGAAACGAAATAACAAGTATAACAAGTCTAACATATAAGACAGTAACAGATGGCAAAGGTGCAAGTATATCAGGTTTTGATATAACAACAAAAAGTGGAGTAATTACATTATTTGATAATAGAGAAATAACAGCAACACCAACAAAAACAGAAGAGTGGAATATAACAGTAACATTTGTAAATTATAACGCAAATCAAACAGGAAATGCTGGAAAAAGTTTTAATGCAAAATTAATAATACAACAAGAAAGTCAAAGCAATCAAACTTTATTGGCAGATTATGTCATATCTCAATATACAGGAACTCAAGGTGAAAATTCACTATACTATCATAACTCAAGTTTAACCAATGGAGCAGGTGATAACTCATACAGATATGCAGGAGCAAGTGAAAGTGTAAATAACTTTGTATGCTTTGGTTCAACAATAAACCCATGTCCAACAGATAATTTATATAGAATAATCGGAGTTATAGATGGTAAAGTAAAATTGATAAAATATGATTATGCAAGTAGAAATTTATTGGGGACCACTGGAGAAATTCCTTATCATAATTCTCCATCTTCAAATTATCAAGGTACTTTAACAGATATTGATATTTATCATATAAGTAGTCCTGGAATAAATGATTGGAGTGAAAGTCCCTTAAATCAAACCAACTTAAATACAAGTTTCATCAATAATATAGGAACTACTTGGGCATCAAAAATAATTACAACAACATGGAAAGTTGGTGGTGGAGCACAGACTAATATAATGCAATCGGTGCCAAAAATAGCATATCAATATGAAGTAGGAAGTAATGCATCAAGTACAACGTATGCTGCAAAAATAGGATTAATGTATGTATCAGATTATTATTTTGCTGCAGGTCCTAGTGCATGGACATTAGTAGGACATAATTCTGATTCAACAAAAGATTATAGAATAGCAAAAACAATAAATTGGATGTATATGGGTTTTGATGAATGGACATTAACTCCAAGTACAAATGATTCTGAGTCGACGTTTGGAATATATAATGATGGATCTGTTGCTAGTGGCTTTGTAAGTATTGATATGTATGGAGTTAGACCCGTTTTTAATCTTGATACATCAGTAACTTATGTAAGTGGTGATGGAACAAAAAGTTCACCGATTATTATAAATTAAGCTAAAAGCATGGCATTGTCCATGTTTTTTTGATATAATTAAGGAAGAATTGAGGTATATAGTATGAATGAAGAAGTAATAAGAAAAGTAAGTGATAAAATTAATTTGAAAGATTATCAAATTAAGAATGTTATTAGTATGCTTAGTGAAGGAGCAACTATTCCTTTTATGGCTCGTTATAGAAAAGAAGTAACTGGTAATTTAAATGAAGATGAACTTAGATTAATTGAAACTGAATATAACTATATGGTTAATTTGGAAAATAGAAAAGAGGATGTTAAAAGATTAATTGATGAGAAAGGTATGCTTACTGAAGAGTTAGTTAAAGCTATTGATGAGGCAACTAAGTTAAGTGAAGTTGAAGATATTTATACTCCATTTAAAGAAAAGAGAAAAACTAAGGGGACTGAAGCTATTAAATTAGGTTTAGAACCACTTGCTAAGATTATCATGACTCTTCCAAATAAAACTAGAGATGAAATTGCTAAAGATTTTATTAATGAAAATGTTAAAAACGTAGATGAAGCTATGACTAATGCTGGATATATTATTGCAGATTGGATTAGTGATAAACCTAAGTATAGAAAAGCTATTAGAAATTATTATTGGTATAATGGTCTAGTTAAAGGTAAACTAAAAAAAGGTGCAGTTGATGAAAATAAAACCTATGAAATATATTATGATTTTGAATGTAAAATAACTTGTATTAAACCACATCAAGTACTTGCGCTTGCACGTGCTGATAAAGAAAAAGTTGTTACATATTCCCTTAGTTTAGATAAAGCTGGTGTTATTAAATACTTAGAAGAACAAGTTATTGGTGGCAAATCATCACCACTTGTACAAGACATGAAAATATTTATTGAAGATGCTTGGAAAAGACTTTTAGAGCCATCTTTAGAGCGAGATATTAAAGCAGAACTTTATGATAAAGCAAGTGAATTTGGTATTGGTGAATTTGGTAATAACTTAGAAAATTTACTACTTACACCACCGATTAAGGGAAGTAGAGTACTAGGATTTGACCCTGCTTTTAGAACTGGTTGTAAGCTTGCTGTTTTAAATGAAAATGGTGATGTTTTAGAAATTGGTGTAATTTATCCACATGAACCTAAAAAAGAAGTTGATATGGCTGAAAAAATAATGCTTGCTTTAATACAAAAACATAATGTTAAGATAATTGCTATTGGTAATGGTACAGCTTCTCGTGAAAGTGAAATGTTTGTAGCAAATTTAATTAAGAAATATAACTTAGATGTTAAATATGTTATTGTTAGTGAAGCTGGTGCTAGTGTATATTCTGCAAGCCCACTTGCTAAAAAAGAGTTTCCTGATTATTCTGTTGAACAAAGAAGTGCTGTTTCAATTGGTCGTAGACTTCAAGATGCTTTATCAGAACTTGTTAAGATTGACCCAAAGAGTATTGGTGTAGGTTTATATCAACATGATTTAAAACAAAAAGAACTTGATGAAGAATTAGGTTTTGTAGTTAGCAAAGTCGTTAATGAAGTTGGTGTTAATTTAAATAATGCTAGTGATAGTATTTTAGGTTATGTATCTGGTTTAAATAGAAAAGTAATTGGTAAGATGCAAGAATATAAAAAGAAAAATGGTGGTTTTAAATCACGTGAAGAGTTAAAAAAAGTATCTGGTATGGATGATAAAATATTTGAACAATCTGCAGGGTTCCTACGCATATTTGGAAATAATCCTTTAGATAAAACTAATATTCATCCAGAAGATTATGAAATTGTTAATAAGATATTAAGTGATAATAATATTGATGTAAAGCTAGTTGGAACTAAAGAAATGGAAAGTAAACTTGCTAGTATTAAAGATGAAGCTATTACAAGTAAATATAATATTAGTATTGAAAAATGGGAAAGTTTTAAAAATAATTTAGTAAGTGGTGTTATTGACCCACGTGATGATGTTAAACAAATGACGCTTAGAAGTGATGTTTTAACAATCGATGATTTAGAACTTGGTATGAGTTTAGAAGGCACAGTTAGAAATGTTACTGCATTTGGTGCTTTTGTTGACATTGGTCTTCATGATGATGGTTTAGTACATATTTCTAAAATGAGCAAATCTTATGTTAAACATCCAAGTGAAATATTAAAAGTTGGAGATATCATTACTGTATATGTAATTGGTATTGATAAAGAAAAAGGAAGAGTTAATTTATCTTTAATAGAGGAGTAGGTTATGAAATTAATATTTAGATTAATTAAAATTGCTATTATATTTTTAATAATTGGAGGTTGTTTTTATCTTCTTATAAATAAAACTTTTATATATGATGTTTATAAGTCAGAAGTTATGGAAGATGAGGGTATTCCAATTAAAAGATTTATGTATGTGGTAGATGATGATAAAACTAATGAAGCTAAGTTTTATACATTCTTATCTAATAGTACTTTAGAAAATATGAAGAAAGATTACCTAGATGACCTAGAGCTTTGTTATGGTAAATATTATTATGATAAAAATAATAAAATAACTATTACTAATTATGATATTATAAGTAATAGTTATTATAGAGAAGTTAAACTAAGTTATGTAAGTGATAATTATTGTAGTAGTGATTATAAACTTAGTGATATGTGGGTATATGATTATATTAATAAAAGTGCATATCTAAGCGGAGATATAACTGAAAAGAATATGACTGGTTTAGTTGATAAAATATATAATAGTAAAAATGTTGAACCTGTAGTGAAAAAATAT
>OHIX01000572.1_pt1 | contig 11059 bp, 8 predicted proteins | sample 1568391 | NCBI WGS metagenome assembly OHIX01 (sample SAMEA3879541, study PRJEB24766) | human gut metagenome | biome: human-associated habitat; feature: feces | place: USA | collected 1985/1987 | reverse complement strand
AATATGCACCCGAGACGATATAATGAACTATCTTATACTCAGAGGCGGCGACCCGTCCATGTCCTTTAAGACTATGGAGAGCGTCCGCAAGGGCAGAGGCCTTACCCCTGAGATGGAGGAGCATATGCGTTCCATAGATACGCCTCAGTGGTTCATAGACTCCTGCAAAAAGATAAAGTACATGTTTCCCCGCGCCCACGCAGCGGCCTACGTCATGATGGCCTTCCGAGTGGCCTACTACAAGGTGCATATGCCCCTCGCCTTCTATTCCGTTTACTATACCGTCCGAGCGGACGCCTTTGACATAGCCCAGGCGGAGGGCGGCGCCCAGAAGGTGCTTGCCAACATAAACGCCATAAAGAAAAAAGGCAACGATGCGGATAAAAAGGAAGAAGACCTGCTGACAATACTGGAGGTGGTCTTTGAAATGAACAAGCGCGGCATAGAGCTGCTGCCTGTGGACCTGTATAAATCCAAGGCCAGCCAGTTCATAATAGAAGACGGCAAGATACGGCCGCCCTTCTCATCGGTGGCGGGCGTGGGAGCCAATGCCGCCATAGGCATAGCCGAAGGCGCAAAGGGCGGCGAGTATACCTCCATAGAAAATTTTCAGGCCCGCACCGGCGCCAACTCCGCAGTGATAAAGGCGCTTGCGGAAGCCGGCTGCCTGAACGGGCTGCCCGAGACGGATCAGCTCTGCCTGTTTTAAAGAAGCCGGTATGTGCGGCGCTTTGATGCGAAATAATATGCTTGCATTATAGTGCCGCATATGGTACAATTTTGCTGTTGGTATATGGCAAGTTTGCTGTATTTTAGTTTTCAAGTAAGAGTGGGCGCGTCCTGCTCTTTTGTTTTGAATAGCGGAGGAATATAATGAAAACCACCCAAACAGTGGAAGCTCTTCTCCGGCCGGTAGTTACAGGCATGGGCTACGAGCTGGATGAGGTAGAGTTTCAGAAGGAGCAGGGTAATTGGGTGCTGACCCTGTACATAGAGCATCAGGACGGAAGAAGCGCTACCATAGACGACTGCGAGGCGGTGAGCCGGGCCGTAGACCCCATATTGGACGAAGCAGACCCCATAGAGCAGGCATACTACCTCAGTGTGTCCTCAATAGGCATCGACAGGCCGCTCAAAAAGGATAGGGACTATCAGCGCAGCCTCGGCAGCCCCATTACAGTAAAGCTCTATGCCCCGCTCAAGGGCAAAAAGGAGTATACGGGCGAGCTTTTGTCATATACGCCCGATTCCTTCACCATAAGCGTAAAGGGCGAGGAGATGACCTTCCAGAAAAAGGACGCTTCAAAGGTGCAGCCCTATATAGACTTCAAGGCTCTGGAAAAGGACCTTGACGAATTAGAAGCAGATTTTGAAAATATAGAGACAGAAGAGGAGAATTGACAATGAACGCCGAATTCATAGAGGCACTGAATGCCATAGAGAAAGAGCGCGGGATAAGCAAGGATATACTGATAGACGCATTTGAATCCGCATTGATAGCGGCATACAAGCGCAACTACGGCGCAGTGGGAAACGTCCGCGCCACAGTGGATAGGGATACGGGAGAGGTGCAGATATTCGCCTCCAAGACCGTCACCGAAACGGTGGAGAACCCCTATGCGGAGATATCTCTTGCCGAGGCGAAGAAGATCAATTCCCTCTATGAAGTGGGCGACGTTCTGGAGGAGGAGGTAGACCCCCGCAAGTTCGGCCGCATAGCGGCCCAGACCGCCAAGCAGGTGGTGGTTCAGCGCATTCGCGAGGCCGAGCGCGGCGTCATATTCGATGAATTCGTAGAGAAGGAAAACGAGGTGCTTACCGCTATAGTCCAGCGGGTAGAGAAGAACGGCATCTATGTAGAGCTGGGCAAGACAGACGGCTTCCTTGCCGCCTCCGAGACCATAGCGGGGGAGACTTATAACACCAGCGACAGGCTCAAGGTTTACGTCCTTGAGGTGCGTAAGACCAACAAGGGCCCGCAGGTAATAGTTTCCCGTACCCACCCCGGCCTTGTTAAGAGGCTTTTCGAGCTGGAGGTTCCCGAGATACAGACCGGCATAGTCCAGATAAAGTCCATAGCGCGGGAGGCGGGCTTCCGCACCAAGGTGGCCGTTTATTCTTCCGACCCTCAGGTGGACGCCGTGGGCGCCTGCGTGGGCCAGAAGGGGATAAGGGTAGAGCGCATAGTAAACGAGCTGCATAACGAAAAGATAGATATAATAGAGTGGGATCCCGATCCGGCAGTATATATTGCCAAGTCCCTTAGTCCTGCCCGTGTTATGATGGTATACATCAACGAGGCGGAAAAGGCCGCGAAGGTGATAGTGCCAGACAATCAGCTTTCCCTTGCTATCGGCAAGGAAGGCCAGAACGTCCGCCTTGCCGCCAAGCTCACAGGCTGGAAGATAGACATAAAGAGCCAGAGCCAGGCCGAGGAGGACATGGATATAGCGGACGCCGACAGCGAGGCGGACGGCGGCTTCGAGGAATAGTTTGGAGGATCAGCAATGCCTGCTAAGAAGGTGCCTATGAGAATGTGCGTGGGCTGCCGCGAGATGAAGCCAAAGAAGGAGCTGCTGCGCATAGTTCGCTCTCCCGAGGGCGAAATAAGCGTGGACCGCACCGGTAAGGTCTCCGGCCGCGGCGCGTACATATGCGCCAACGCGGAGTGCCTGAACAGGGCCCGCAAAATAAAAGCGCTGGAAAGGGCGCTGGAGCACGGAATAGAGGACGAGGTTTTTTCAAGGCTCGCTTCGGAGATAACCGGCGATGCAGAATGACCGTCTGCGTACAGCTCTGGGCTTTGCGGCTAAGGCCGGGAAGTGCATATCCGGCGACTTTGGCGCGGAAAGGGCCGTGAAGGACAAAAAAGCCCTCGCAATAGCTCTGGATAACGGCGTGTCCGCCGCAACGCGGGAGCGTTACGAGGGAATGTGCCAAAGAGCCGGCATACCCTGCGTGTATCTCGAAGACCTTGGCAGGGCGATAGGAAAGGATAACCGCATGATAGCCGCGGTGACAGAGGCGGGCTTTGCCCGTATGATAGAAGAGACGTATAAGACTTCACAGCAAAAGTAACATACCGGGGGGTAATATCTATGGCAAACAAGACAATGGATTCCGCACGGGAATTTGAAACCCAGGCAAAGGAGCTTCTGGAACGAGTAAAGCGAATGCAGAACGATCTGGGGGCGGCCCTTCAGTCCGTAAAGCGGGCGGAAAGCGAGCTTATAGATAAAGAAAAGCGCGCCGAAAAGGAACGCATGGAAAAAGAAAGGGCAGAGAGACTCCGAGAGGTCCTCACCAGCGAGGGCGACCTTGCCTTCCATGTAGGCGACGACAGGGCGGAGGAGCAGCCAGCCCCGGCAGAGAGCAAGAGCGAAGTAAATGAGAAGCCGAAGCCGGAGCCGGTGAAGGAGCAGAAGGCGGAGAAAAGCGTACAGGCAAAGGCGGAGGAAAGCGTACAGGCAAAGGCGGAGGAACCTGCAATGGCGGATAGGAAGCCTGAAGAAAAGCCCGAGACAAAGGCGAAACCCGCACCGGCAAATAAGCCTGTACAGCAGCAGCGCCCGGCCTATGAGCGCAGGGAACCTCAGCGCAGAGAGGACGGCAGGCAGCAGAAGCCGCGCACTGACAGGCCGCAGCGGCCCGCAGACCGCCCGGAGCGCACAGACAGACCTCAGCAGCGCCCCGTACAGGGAGGCTACCAGCCTAAGCCGGCGGCCCGCACCATGGAATCCGCTGCGCCTTCCGTAAGGGATCAGGGCAAGAACCGAAGCCAGAAACCCCAGACCAGAGATGAGGAGCGCAAGGCGCCAAAGAATAAGAAAACCATTATGAAGGAAAACACCAGAGCAGCAGGCAGCTGGGACGACGACGCCCCAATGAGCCGCAAGCAGAAGCGCAAGCAGCAGGCGTTACATAAGCCGGAGCCGGTAAAGATCGACAAGGCCGTGCTGACTACCGAGACCATAACCGTAAAGGATCTTTCCGAAAAAATAGGCAAGCCTGTGGCCGAGATCATCAAAAAGCTGTTTATACTCGGCATAATGGCTACCATCAATCAGGAGATAGACTACGACACCTGCTCGCTCATCGCCGCCGATTACGGCATAGAGCTGGAGCTCAACATAGCCAAGACCGCCGAGGACGTGCTCAACGAGAGCGTTGAAGAGGCGGATTCCGAGGAGAACCTCGTACCACGCCCGCCGGTAGTTACCATAATGGGCCACGTGGACCACGGCAAGACCTCGCTGCTTGACGCCTTCCGTGAAAGCAGCATAACCGCAGGCGAGGCAGGCGGCATAACGCAGCATATAGGCGCGTATACCGTATCCTGCAAGGGACGCACCATAACCTTCATAGATACCCCGGGCCATGAGGCGTTCACCTCCATGCGCGCCCGCGGAGCCGCCGTGACGGACGTGGCCATCATCATCGTCGCGGCCGACGACAGCGTCATGCCGCAGACCGTCGAGGCCATCAACCATGCGCAGGCCGCAGGCGTGCCGATGGTTTTCGCCATCAACAAGATCGACAAACCCAACGCCAACCCCGACCACATCAAGGAGCAGCTCTCGCAGATGAACTACCTCGTGGAGTCGTGGGGCGGCAAATACCAGGACCAGGAGGTTTCGGCCAAGAAGGGCCTGAACCTCGACAAGCTGCTCGAAAAGGTGCTGCTGGAGGCCGAGATGCTCGACCTGAAAGCCAACCCCAACAAAAAGGCGCAGGGAACGGTCATCGAGTCGACGCTCGACAAGGGCCGCGGCTACGTGTCGACGATCCTGGTGCAGAGCGGCACGCTCCGCGTCGGCGACGTGATCCTCTCGGGAACCTACACCGGCCGCGTGAAGGCCATGTTCAACGAGAACGGCAAGAAGGTCGAAGCGGCAGGTCCCTCGACGCCCGTGCAGGTGCTCGGACTGAACGGCGCGCCGCAGGCCGGCGACACGTTCAACGTCATGGACGACGACCGCTCGGCACGCGAAATCGCCAACAAGCGCGAGCAGCTGCAGCGCATGCAGGGCATCATGACCCAGAAGCACGTGACGCTCGACGAGATCGGCCGCCGCATCGCCATCGGCTCGTTCAAGGAGCTGAACATCATCGTCAAGGGCGACGTCGACGGCTCGATCGAGGCCATGTCGGGCTCGCTCATCAAGCTCTCGAAGGAGACCGTGCAGGTCAACGTCATCCACGCCGCCGTAGGACAGATTTCGGAGTCCGACGTGCTGCTGGCCGCCGCCTCGAACGCCATCATCGTCGGCTTCCAGGTGCGTCCGTCGGCTTCGGCCCGCAGGCTGGCCGAGAAGGAGGAGATCGAAATCCGCCTCTACTCGATCATCTACGATGCGATCAACGACATCAAGGATGCCATCGAAGGCATGCTCGAACCGGTGATGAAGGAGGAGATCGTCGCTTCGGTCGAAGTGCTCGAAATCTTCAAGATCACCAAGGTCGGAACCGTCGCCGGATGTATGGTCCGCGAAGGCAAGCTGCAACGCTCGACCCCGATCCGCGTCATCCGCGACGGCATCGTCATCTACACGGGCAAGCTCGGCTCGCTCAAGCGCTTCAAGGACGACGTCAAGGAGGTCGTGGTCGGACAGGACTGCGGTCTGAACATCGAGTCGTTCAACGACATCCGCGTCGGCGACATCGTCGAGGGATACGAACAGGTGGAAGTGAAACGCAAGTAACCCATAAAACTAACAACTACTTACAATTTTTTGGCAGTAATGACTAACCCAATCCATTTTACGACTGCGGAAGAGGCCGTCAAGGTCATCAAATCGGGCGACCATGTCCACCTCAGCTCGGTGGCATCGGCTCCCCAGTGCCTGATCAACGCCATGTGCAAACGCGGCGAGGCCGGAGAACTGAAGGACGTGCACGTCCATCACCTGCACACGGAGGGTCCCGCTCCCTACGCCGATCCGAAATTCGAAGGCGTATTCCAGCTCGACTCCTTCTTCGTGGGATCGAACGTCCGCAAGGTGACGCAGAGCGGCTACGCCGACTACATTCCGGTCTTCCTGAGCGAGACGCAGAAGCTCTACCGCTGCGGCGCCGTGCCGTGCAACGTGGCGATGATCCAGGTCTGCCCGCCCGACAAACACGGCTTCGTATCGCTCGGAACCTCCGTCGACGCCACGCTGGCGGCCGTGGAGTGCGCCGATTATGTGATCGCCGTGGTGAACAAATACGTTCCGCGCGCCTTCGGTCAGGCCATGATCCACTCCTCGAAGATCGACTTCTTCGTGCAGGACGACACCCCGCTGATCGAAGCGAAATTCTCCGAGCCGAACGAGGTCGAGACGGCCATCGGCAAGCACTGCGCCGCGCTGATCGAGGACGGCGCAACGCTCCAGATGGGCATCGGGGCCATTCCGAATGCGGTTCTCAGCCAGCTGGGCGGCCATAAGAACCTCGGCATCCACACCGAAATGTTCGCCGACGGCGTGCTGCCTCTGGTGGAGAAGGGCGTGATCAACGGCGAAGCCAAAAAAACCGACCCCGGCAAGATGGTCTCGACCTTCCTGATGGGTTCGAAAGCCGTTTACGACTTCATCGACGACAACCCGGGCGTGCTGATGATGGATGTCGGATACACGAACGACCCCTACATCATCTCGCAGAACGACCGCTTCGTGGCCATCAACTCGGCCCTGCAAGTCGACCTGACGGGCCAGGTGTGCGCCGACTCGCTGGGCACGAAATTCTGGTCGGGCGTCGGCGGACAGATCGACTTCGTCTACGGCGCATCGCTCTCGAAGGGCGGCAAGGCGATCATCGCCATGCCTTCGATCACCAACAAGGGCGTGTCGAAAATCTGCCCGACGCTGTTGGACGGCGCCGGCGTGGTGACGACCCGCAACCACATCCACTGGTTCGTGACCGAGTTCGGAGCCGTGGACCTCTACGGCAAGACCTTGCAGGAGCGTGCACGCCTGCTGATCTCCATCGCGCATCCTTCGGCGCAGGAGGAGCTGGACCGGGCCGCTTTCGAGCGCTGGGGATCGCATCACCACTACATCAAGGGATATATGAAATAGCGTTTCCGCACCTCGGAAACAGCAACAAGAAACGGCGTTCGCATGAACGCCGTTTTTTGCATCTTCCGGCCAACCGCCCCTTGATCCCGACGGACGGACTGCCTACATACAAGCCGGACGCACCTCGGCAACGGGCTGCGCACGACTGATCGGCAAGGAAGGGCTTGCGAGGTCCGAACAGTTTCGACTTACCGTTTTACCCGACAAAACGGGCTGCAACCGATCCCCTGTAAGTTCGCGATATGTCCAATACCCGATCCTGGACGGTTACTTGCGTCGGCGTCCAGGAGCTCACATGCCCAATATTGATCAGATAGGCCCGATGAATACGGACGAACCGATCGTCGAGCCGCTCAGCCCATTGCGAAATACAGGTCCGCGTCCGGTAAGACCTTCCTGCGTATGGAGAAGAACTTCTTTATCGTTAGACTCCACATAGAGAATCGCCTCGATCGGCAGCACAACCTTACGGCGATCGGAAATAAACGTCACATATCTCTCCTCTGAAAGTTTCTTTTTCAGATAATGAGACAGCAACTCCCCCGGGACGACAATCGCCACCAGCAGAATCAAAATAAAAACGGGATTCGAAAATAACCCGGGAAAAGGAGCTCGCATCAAATTCTCAGACGGAGTAGTGTGGAAACTGGCAAGGAGAAGCGACATCCATTCGATGATCAGAGTGCTTGCAACCACACAAATAACAGCCAAAACCCGGCGCCGTTCTGCCCGAAGAGCCATCGGCAGGAAAAATTTCGCACAGAACATTCCCGGCAGTAAAGACGTGGCAAGAAACAACGCCCGGCCGAACCGGTAATCGAAACTCACCAGAATAAGCGCCAGCGCAAAGACGGCAGCCAGCCAATAGAGAAAAGTCGCAAGGTGTTTCATTTAATACAAAGTTAATAAAAATCGCCATCCACAGAAACAAATCAGAGAGTTCCGGCCGATTTGACATCTGGAACAGGGGATTTGAATTTGCATCGTCACCACATTTGCGTCTATCTTTGCAAAAGGAATTCCTGCCAACTCATTATCTAACTTAAAACAAAGCCCCATGCAAACCTTCACCAAACTTCTGCTTGCCGGACTGCTCTTCGCTGCATCCGGAGCCTTTGCCCAAGACCAGATCAGTGTCCAGTCTTCCTGCGCAGCAACTGAATCGGCTGACAAAAACCAGCCGCCAGCCGGTATGATAAAAACCGGCGAAATGACCGTAACGAATGCGGAAACAGGAGAAACGACTACCGCAGACAGCTATTCACCTCCCCCGAAATCCATAGCCGATCTCTATATGGAAGGTGGCTACATTTGGATGTCAATGATCACTATTTGCCTGATCGCCATGCTGTTCGCAGCCTGGAAAGCTCCCCGCTGGGTAAAGGAAGCCGGTTTGGCTGCACTGATGCTGGGCTGGATCTATTTCATGACCGGATTATACGACATTTCGGAGATTATCGGCAGCGGTCAACTCGCAGGCATATCATCCGAAAGCAAGTTGGCAATACTTTTCAGCGGAGTGAGGGTAACCGTAATCGCACCGACATACGGCATGATCGTCTATTGCATCTCGCTTCTCCTGCGCATTGCCGTGAAACCGAGAATCTGAACTTAAATCGCCTCTTATCCGGTAATCAGGAACCGTTCCGATTATGAGCGGATAATCGGAGGCGACACCGCTTCGGCCGAACAAGAAATGACCGCCTTCGGCACGGTATTCTTTGGAAAACGAAACCTCCCTGTAGCTGCGAATCGAAAGGTGTTATCGGAACCATTTCCCGCGGCATTCACCCATCTGAAAAAGACAACGGATCGGTAGTGATTCTTTCGCGCGACGCCTCTTCTTGTCTCCTTTCCGCTCGATGGGAGAATCACGAACAGAGCGGATTCACAGACCTGAAAAACAAACCGGTTATTTTATTCAACCCGTTTTTTCCGCTTTTACGCTTATTTCCGTATATTTGTGCGTTAACTAATACGAAACCGCCAATGAAATAACACACAAAGTTGCAGTAACACGACTAAAAAGCGCCGGTTCCGCACGAAAAGCGGCGGTGCGCACATATAAAAAGCGTTAGCTTTAACCTTGCTTTCTGAAAATCTGGAAAATTTAAAGAGCAACCAAGGAATGAAGTTTGACGCTCACGTTTCCAGCGTGGGCTTCATTCTGTATTTGGTTGCCAGGTTATTCCAGAGCCTCAGAAAGCAAATCAGAGTTTTGTCCCACGTTTTTTATTTCACCTTCCGAATCCGAACTTAATTCCATGCGCTGCGGGACAGGCGTACATACCCACCCATGAAAGCCTATCTCCTGCTCCTCCCGATCAGTTTCCTGCCTGCCGTAGCGGGCATCCTCGTTACGCGTCCGATGTGGCGCATACGCCAGCTCCCCAACGAAGCGATACAGGGCATCGGTCTCGTCGTGATGATCTCCGTCCTGATCGGCTGCCTCGTCCCGCTCTTTCTCGGCGACACAGGGGCTGTCGGATGCGCCTGCATCCTATTGAGCCTGTTCAACCTCGTGATTTTCCAGTATTACGAGCAGCGGCTCACCACCTCGCGCTGCCCGCAATGCCACACGCGCAACCTGCACGTGCGCAAGTACAGCAAAGGACTTTACAAACTCTACTGCCCGCATTGCGGCCTGCACAGCCGGTGGCGCACATGGCGGTATTTTTCGAACGAAGCTTAACGATGTCCCGAAAAGCCGTTCGGCTACCCCTTCATCCAGCGCGGCGAACATGCGTTTGAGGTAGATGCACGCCTGAAATAGAATGCCCTGCAACACCCCGTTCCCGAGTCCTGGAATGCGTCGCTCCGCGGCCAGGAAAGTCTTGGCCGTGAGCTTCAGCTTCGCACCGGCCACAAACGCCCGTCTCCGATCACGCTCGACGAATACCTCGCAGAACGGGAAAAATAACGTCCCCCAAACGCCGCTTTAAAAAGGCAGTCTTCCCCCTCCCGAAAATATCCGGCATCGAACTCCGTGTCGGACGTCGAACATTTCGTCTTCGCTCCCCCTGTAGGTTGCGCTGCCCCCCCCCTCCAAGACAAAAACCCCTCCTGTTAAGGAAGGGTTAGGCACAAAAAAAAGGTCAGACCTTACGATCTGACCTTGAAGAGGCGGCTACCTACTCTCCCACGGGAAAACCGCAGTACCATCGGCGTAAGTGAGCTTAACTTCTCTGTTCGGAATGGGAAGAGGTGGAACCTCACTGCTATAACCACCTAAAAGAACCTATGCTTCAATATATCGAAGCCGTGCGAGTGATGCTTTTAGATCATCACAATCCGTCGCACTCGGTAAGAGTTGACATATTCGGGAAATGAGATAAAGAATTGCTGCAAAAAAGTCGTTCGGGTAATTAGTACTGCTCGGCTTTGACATTACTGTCTTTACACCTGCAGCCTATCAACGTAGTCGTCTCCTACGCCCCTCAAGGGAAGACTTATCTTGGGGATGGCTTCGCGCTTAGATGCTTTCAGCGCTTATCCAAACCGAACGCGGCTACTCGGCGGTACACTTGGCAGCATAACCGATACACCGGAGGTTCGTCCAACTCGGTCCTCTCGTACTAAAGTCAGGACCCCTCAATCTTCCTACGCCCGCAACAGATAGAGACCGAACTGTCTCACGACGTTCTGAACCCAGCTCGCGTGCCACTTTAATCGGCGAACAGCCGAACCCTTGGGACCTTCTCCAGCCCCAGGATGTGACGAGCCGACATCGAGGTGCCAAACCGCCGCGTCGATATGAGCTCTTGGCGGCGATCAGCCTGTTATCCCCGGAGTACCTTTTATCCTTTGAGCGATGGCCAGTCCACACAGAACCACCGGATCACTATACCCTACTTTCGTACCTGGTCGACTTGTATGTCTCACAGTCAAGCACCCTTATGCTATTGCACTCTGCGCACGGTTACCATTCGTGCTGAGGGTACCTTGGGAAGCCTCCGTTACGCTTTTGGAGGCGACCACCCCAGTCAAACTACCCACCAAAC
>OHIX01000567.1_pt1 | contig 11104 bp, 9 predicted proteins | sample 1568391 | NCBI WGS metagenome assembly OHIX01 (sample SAMEA3879541, study PRJEB24766) | human gut metagenome | biome: human-associated habitat; feature: feces | place: USA | collected 1985/1987 | reverse complement strand
ATAGAAGCTGTGTTAAAAGGATATTTTAATGGAAGAGAAAATATATCTATCACAGACTGCGTGAGATCCGTTCCGATAAGAGCGACAAACAGATCTTTGTTATGGACTTCCAGAACGACGGTGAGTTTGTGGGCGGCTGCATTGCCGGCGGCCGCAACTACTTCCATATCAACTCTGCCGGTGACGCCGAGCCCTGTGTGTTCATCCACTACTCCAACGCCAATATCCACGACCAGTCTATTCTGGAGATCCTGCATAGCCCGCTGTTCATGGCTTACCACAACGGCCAGCCCTTCAACAAGAACCATCTGCGTCCCTGCCCGATGCTGGAAAACCCCGAGCTGCTGGAAAAGATGGTGCACGAGACCGGTGCCCACAACACCGACCTGCAGTCCCCGGAAAGCGTCGAGCACCTGTGCGAGAAGTGCAAGAACTATGCCGCCAACTGGCAGCCCACCGCCGATGAGATCTGGTCTCACCACAAGGTCCGCGAGAGCCGGTACGAAAACTATAAGGACTGGAAGCCCTCTCAGCCGCTGGACTGAGCTGAAACCTGATTCAAAACAATAACAAGACCCCCGCCCTGTGTCCCTTCCCGGAACATAAGGCGGGGGTCTTGCTGTGTAAACTATAAATTTAACGATTTTGCCACAAGACAAAATCTACTTTTTTAATACTTGAGATGTTTGTGTAATCCGGCCATGCAAAATCAAAGGCTGTAAGCCATTCAACAGCTTTATCGGTTTTCATAAAATTATCATACCATTTTTCAATTTCCGCATATAGAGTAATCGCATTGTTCAGTTTTTCAGCCTTGCTTTTTCCCTTTAACTCTAAATTCAGGTTTTGAAGAACGTATTTGTCCCAAATGGGTTTATCGGGATAGACGGTTGCATACATTTTGCTGGAAAAAGATGGTTCAATATTCCCGGTATTTTCGTACATATAATTGATGATATCCGCAAAATTGAGAGTTTTGGTTTTTGCCTGTTCAAAAAGTCCATAGTAAGCTTTTCGCCACTGTTCATTTCGTCTGACTCTATAAAAACCGTTGAACACTCTTTGAAAATCGGTATCCGAGGAAACATCGATTGTGTTGAACCGGCGCATAATATAGGCATATCTGTCAAGGCCGATGCTGGATGCAGTTTGATCCTGAAAAATTGCACCAATATCGAAATCCAAGTTCATTTATTTTACCTCCAATTTCTAATTTGCAATACAATTAAAAAATACCCCGCATCGGAAGTGCTCTGATGCGGGGCAGGGAAGGGTTACTGGTTCTCAGCAGGTTGCGGTGCAGCAGGCTGTGCGGCTGCATCGTCTGCGGGGTCGCCGAACTGGTCGTGATAGCTGTTCAGCAGGGTCAGCTCCTGATGGCGCTGCAAGCCGTGAATGACCAGCTTTTTGATGACGTCGTAGATAACGGCGAACAGCGGCACACCCACGATCATGCCTACAAAGCCCCACAGGCCGCCAAACAGCAGGATAGCGAACAGTACCCAGAAGCTGGAAAGACCGGTGGTGTTGCCCAGAATTTTGGGCCCGATGATGTTGCCGTCCAGCTGCTGCAAAACCAGCACGAACAGCACGAACCACAGCGCCTTGATGGGGTTCTGGATGAGGATGAGCAGGGTGGCGGGAATGGCACCGATGAAGGGGCCGAAGAAGGGGATCACGTTGGTCACACCGATGATCACCGACACCAGCAGCGCACTGGGGAACTTGAAGATTAGACAGCCGATATAACACAGCACGCCGATGATGGCAGAGTCCATGATCTTGCCGTTGATAAAGCCGCCGAACATTTTGTCTGCGTACTTCACTTCCTCGGTGATCAGCTGCGCCCAGCGGGGGCGGACGATGCTGTGCAGCACCAGCTTGCCCTGCTGGACGAACCGCTTGCGGCTGGCCAGCATATACACCGCCACGATGATGCCGATGATCAAGTTTTTGGCCACCGTCACCACGTTCAGCACGCCAATGGCTGCGCCGCTTACGATATTCTGCATGGAGGGCAGCAGGGTGTTCTTGAACCATGTGTTCCATGTGCCCAGATTGGTATTCAGGGCAGCGTAGGCTGAATTGAGCAGCTCCGTGATCTGTTCGTTCTTTTCAATAAACTCCAGATGGTTTGCCCAGTTCATGAACTTTGTAATGTTGGCCTGCGCGGTGTAGTACAGGGTAGTCACGCTGGTAATGAGCTGCGGTACGATCATCATGACCAGCGCATACACCAGCAAAAGCCCGAACAGGATGGTAAGCGCCACGGACAGCGCGTTGATCAGACCGTTCATCTTTTCCGGGATGAACCGGTGCAAAAAGTTTTCGATGCTGTTGCACACCGGCTTGAGCAGATAGGCAATGACGGCACCGTAGATAAAGGGCATCAGGATGCCGGTCAGGGTAGAGATAGCCGAGCCGAAGCCGTCAAAGCGGTAGATAAGGAAAAAGAAGATGATGCTCAGTGCAATGGCACCAAACCCTGCGAGCATCCCATAGAGATACGGTTTGATGTGCGGCTTTTTGTCCATCATGACAAACTCCATTCCTGCTGCGGGCAGCGGGAATACCCACAGCGCTTATTAAATTTTGTTGCTTCTGCGCCAGATGTGCAGCTTTTCAGCCTCGCGGATCAGCTCCTCACGGAAGTCCGGGTGTGCCACGCTGATCAGAGCCTCGGCCTTTTCCCAAGAGGTCAAGCCCTTCAGGTTCACGCAACCATACTCGGTGCACAGGTAGTGCACGTTGGCGCGGGTGTCGGTAACGATGCTGCCGTTCTCCAGCGTGGGACGGATACGACTTTCCAGCTGGCCGGTCTTTTTATTAAAGAAGGTGGAGGACAGGCAGATAAAGCTCTTGCCACCCTTGGAAAGGTATGCGCCCAGCACGAAGTCCAGCTGACCGCCTGCGCCGGAAATGTGCTTCACACCGGCGCTCTCGGCATTCACCTGACCAAACAGGTCGATATCCACGGCATTGTTGATGGAAATAAAGTTATCCAGTGCGGAAATGCTGCGGATGTCGTTGGTGTAGTCCACCGGGGCAGACATACACTCCGGGTTATCGTTCAGGTAATCGTACATCTTCTGGGTGCCGGCACCAAAGGCGTAGACCTGACGGCCCTTGTCCAGCTGCTTGCGGCTGCCGTTGATCTTGCCGGCCTTGGCAATATCCACAAAGGCATCCACATACATTTCGGTGTGCACGCCCAGATCCTTCAGATCGCTCTGTGCAATCAGCCCGCCGATGGCGTTGGGCATACCGCCGATGCCCAGCTGCAGGCAGGCACCGTTGGGGATCTGCGGCACGATGAGGTTGGCTACCTTCAGGTCAACCTCGGTAGCGGCACCGGCAGCTGCCATCTGGCCGATGGGGGGATTTGCGCCCTCCACAATGCCGCTTACCTGAGAAACGTGTACGCAGTTTTCCATGCCGCCAAGGCAGCGCGGCATATTCGTGTTGACCTCCACGATGATCTTCTTGGCCTTTTCACACACGGCACCCAGATGCGAAGCGCTGGGGCCGAAGTTGAAGTAGCCGTGCTCGTCCATGGGGGTCACCTGAAAAACTGCCACATCCACGGGGTCGCTGCTCTCGCGGTAGTAGCGGGGCAGCTCAGAGTAGCGGATGGGGGAGTAGAAGGAGAAGCCCTGTGCAATGGCCTTGCGCTCAATGCCGCCCATGTGCCAGCTGTTCCATGTCATGTGGGCAGCGGGGTCGTCGATCTGGAAGATTTCCGGCACCCACATCAGGATGCCGCCCCGGAAGTTGACCCCTTCCAGTTCCGGCAGACGCTTTGCCAACTCTGCATCCACGGCCACAGGGGTGTTCACAGCCCAGCCGTAATCCACCCAGTCGCCGCTTTTGACCAGAGCGGCAGCCTGCGCAGCAGTCATAAGCTTCTGTGCGTACAGTTCCTTGCAATCCATTATAAACCATCCTCTCTTAAAATACATAAAAGAATTGTAAACAATTCTGTGCGGACAAATTATGCAGCTGTTTTACGCCCGTTTTGCGGAATGCACACCGTTTTGCCACATCTGTATGGTAACCTTATAAACAAGGCAGCAGTGTGTGCTCCGCTCTGCGCAGAACAGCTCAACTTAGTTATAACATTAACAAAGTGTAGAATCAATAGTTTTGGCCAAAAAACAGCCAGTATAGCATAATGAACAGTTTTCTTGGCTTTCTGTGGGGATTGTTTGGTACGCAAAAAACAAAAAAGTTGAGAAAAAGACTTGATAAAATTTTGACGATGTGCTTTACTAATAGCGTGGGAAGCAACTGCGGAGCAGTGCGGGATGATTCGTTTAAAATTTAACGATAAAACGCACCGCAGCAGTTACAGGTTGCACCCAAGGCTGGAAAGTGCTATCATGGCAGAACCACATCGCGCTTAGTAATTACAGCGCACAAGGAGGACACTGACCGATGGCAACAGCAGTTTATCCCGGGTCGTTCGATCCGGTCACCAAGGGACACCTTGATATCATCAAACGCGCAGCAAAGATCAACGACCACCTCATCGTGGCGGTGCTGATCAACAGCGCCAAGCATCCGCTGTTCACAGTGGAGGAGCGGGTGGCTATGCTGCAGGAATGCTGCAAGAACATCCCCAACGTGACCGTGGAAGGCTTCGACGGCCTGACCGTGGAGTTCGCAAAAAAGCGTCACGCATCTGTTATGGTGCGCGGGCTGCGGGCGGTAACGGACTTTGAAAACGAGATCCAGCTTGCGCAGACCAACCACGCACTGATGCCCGGCATCGAGACCATGTTCCTTGCCACCAGCATCAAATGGAGTTATCTTTCCTCCACCATCGTAAAGGAAGCAGCGTACTACGGCAGTGACATCAGCAAGTTTGTCACACCCAATGTGGAAAAGGCCGTCAGCGAAAAATACGCACAGCTCCGGAAGAGGGAAGAGACCTGATACCGCAAAAATGCCGCAGGGCGTTTTGATAAATGGGTAACCGATAAGTAACACACATACACAATTCAGGAGGCTATTCACATGAAAAAGATCGTTATCGCATCTGCATGCCGCACCGCTATCGGCAAGTTCGGTGGCACTTTGGCCAACGTTCCCGCTACTGAGCTGGGCTCCATCGTCATCAAGGAGGCTCTGAACCGTGCAAACGTCAAGCCCGAGCAGGTCGATCATGTTTACATGGGCTGCGTCATTCAGGCTGGTCTGGGCCAGAACGTCGCTCGTCAGGCTGCCCTGAAGGCTGGCCTGCCCATCGAGACCCCCGCCGTCACCGTCAACGTGGTCTGCGGCTCCGGTCTGAACTGCGTGAACATGGCTGCTCAGATGATCGAGGCAGGCGATGCTGATATCGTTGTTGCAGGCGGCATGGAGAACATGGATATGGCTCCCTTCGCACTGCAGAAGGCTCGCTATGGCTACCGCATGGGCGCTCCCATGGGCAAGAGCGAGATCGTGGATACCATGGTCAACGATGCACTGTGGGATGCCTGCGGCTTCAACAAGCACATGGGCATGACCGCTGAGAACGTCTGCACCAACGAGACCTACCAGAAGAAGTACGGCTACAGCCCCATCACCCGCGAGATGCTGGACGAGTTCTCATACAACAGCCAGCTGAAGGCTGACAAGGCCATCAAGGACGGCGCCTTCAAGGACGAGATCGTTCCTGTTGTCATCAAGGGCAAGAAGGGCGACACCGTGTTCGATACCGATGAGGGTCCCCGTCTGAGCGCTCCCGAGGTTCTGGCAAAGCTGAAGCCCGCCTTCACCAAGGACGGCATCGTCACCGCTGGTAACTCTTCCGCCATCAACGACGGCGCTGCTGCTCTGGTCGTCATGAGCGAGGAGAAGGCTAAGGAGCTGGGCGTGAAGCCTCTGGCAACCTGGGTTGCCGGTGCTCTGGCAGGCGTTGAGCCCGAGGTCATGGGTCTGGGCCCCATCGCTGCTACCAAGAAGGTCATGGCCAAGACCGGCATGACCGTTGCTGATATGGATCTGGTCGAGGCCAACGAGGCATTCGCAGCACAGTCCATCGCTGTCGGCGAGGCGCTGGGCTTTGATAAGGACAAGCTGAACGTCAACGGCGGCGCAATCGCTCTGGGTCACCCGGTCGGCGCTTCCGGCGCTCGTATCCTGGTCACCCTGCTGTACGCTATGAAGCACCGTGGTGCTCACAAGGGTCTGGCTACCCTGTGCATCGGCGGCGGCATGGGCTGCGCTACCATCGTTGAGATGGACTAAGCACTCTTTCTCTGAATCCTGACTGAACCACAGACCCGGAGCGCCGGAGGGAACCGGAGAGCTCTCCTGCGTTCCGGGGGCTGTTTTGAAAAAACTGAACTGTATGAAATGGAGGTTTTCACAATGGCATTTGTAAAAACCGAGGTGCAGGGCGCTGTTGAGATCATTACCATCGACCGTCCCAAGGCACTGAACGCCCTGAACCCCGAGGTTCTGGCTGACCTGAAGGCTGCTTTTGAGGCAGTCGATCAGGAGACTGTCCGCTGCATCGTTCTGACCGGCGAAGGCGACAAGAGCTTCGTTGCTGGTGCTGATATCGGTTCTATGAGCACCATGACTAAGGCAGAAGGCGAGGCCTTCGGCAAGCTGGGCAATGATGTGTTCCTGATGATCGAGCATTTCCCCATCCCCGTCATCGCAGCCGTCAACGGCTTTGCACTGGGCGGCGGCAACGAGCTGGCTATGAGCTGCGATTTCCGCATCTGCTCTGACAACGCTGTGTTCGGTCAGCCGGAAGTCGGTCTGGGCATCACCCCGGGCTTCGGCGGCACCCAGCGTCTGGCTCGTCTGGTCGGCATGGGCATGGCAAAGCAGCTGGTCTACTCTGCTCTGAACATCAAGGCTGACGAGGCTTACCGCATCGGTCTGGTCAACGCCGTGTATCCGCAGGCTGAGCTGATGGAGAACGTCCTGAAGCTGGCCGGCAAGATCGCAAAGAACGCTCCCATTGCTGTGCGCAACTGCAAGAAGGCAATGAACGACGGCATCAGCCTGCCCATTGAGAAGGCTGTTGAGGTCGAGGAGAAGCTGTTCGGCGATTGCTTCGAGACCCACGACCAGAAGGAGGGCATGGCCTGCTTCCTGTCCCGTGAGAAACCGAAGCCCAAGGCAGTGTTCACCAACAACTAATCCATTACATAATTTTTGATATTAAAGGAGAGATTTCCTATGAAGATCGGTGTTATCGGCGCTGGCACTATGGGTCAGGGCATCGCTAAGGCATTTGCACAGGTTGAGGGCAACACTGTTGCTCTGTGCGACATCAAGCAGGAGTGGGCCGAGAATGGTCTGGCAAAGATCAAGAAGGGCTATGAGAAGCTGGTCGCTAAGGGAAAGATGACTCAGGAGAAGGCCGATGCTATCGTTGCCGCCATCACCCCGGGCCTGAAGGAAGATCTGTGCGCAGACTGCGATCTGGTCGTTGAGGCTGCTTTTGAGGATATGAAGGTCAAGCAGACCACCTTCGGCGAGCTGGACAAGATCTGCAAGCCTGAGTGCGTCTTTGCTTCCAACACTTCTTCTCTGTCCATCACCGAGATCGGCAAGGGCCTGACCCGTCCCCTGATCGGTATGCACTTCTTCAACCCCGCAGACCGCATGAAGCTGATCGAGGTCATCGCCGGCTGCAACACCCCCGCTGAGACCGTTGAGAAGATCAAGGAGATCGCCGTTGCCATCGGCAAGAGCCCCGTTCAGGTCAACGAGGCTGCCGGCTTTGTGGTCAACCGCATCCTGATCCCCATGATCAACGAGGCTGCCTTCATTAAGATGGAGGGCGTTTCCGATATTGCTGGCATCGACACCGCCATGAAGCTGGGCGCTAACCACCCCATGGGACCCCTGGAACTGGGCGACTTCATCGGTCTGGACATCTGCCTGGCCATTATGGACGTGCTGTACAACGAGACCGGCGACAGCAAGTACCGTGCTTGCCCGCTGATCCGCAAGATGGTGCGTGGCGGCAATCTGGGCTGCAAGACCGGTAAGGGCTTCTACGTTTACAACGCAGACCGCACCAAGACCCCTGTTGACCAGCTGTAAGTTCTGATAAACATTTCTCCCGGCTGCGGGGAAAGCGGTCGGGAGGAATTTGTTTGCACCGGGCTATTCCGGTAAATGAAAAAAGACCTGTTAGGAGGATATAGCGATGGATTTTACTCTGTCCAAGCAGCAGCAGATGGTGCAGAAAATGTACCGCGAGTTTGCTGAGAACGAAGTCAAGCCTCTGGCAAAGAAGGTTGACGCAGAGGAATACTTCCCCAAGGAGACCGTCGAAAAGATGGGCAAGCTGGGCATGATGGGCATCTATTTCCCGACTGAGGTCGGCGGTGCAGGCGGCGATGTGCTGTCCTACGTCATGGCAGTGGAGGAGCTGAGCAAGGTCTGCGGCACCACCGGTGTCATCGTCTCTGCTCACACCAGCCTGTGCGCTGCCCCCATTTACGAGAACGGCACCCCCGAGCAGAAGGCTAAGTACCTGCCGAAGCTGTGCAGCGGCGAGTGGCTGGGTGCTTTCGGCCTGACCGAGCCGGGCGCTGGTACCGATGCACAGGGTCAGCAGACCATTGCCAAGGAAGATGGCGATTACTGGGTGCTGAACGGCTCCAAGATCTTCATCACCAACGCTGGCTATGCTGATGTCTTCATTATCATTGCTGTTACCGGTTTTGTGACCGACAAGCGCGGCCGCAAGCAGAAGGAAATCTCCGCGTTCATCGTGGAGCGCACCGACCCGGGCTTCTCTGTTGGTAAGGCAGAGGACAAGATGGGCATCCGCGGTTCTTCTACCTGCGAGCTGATCTTTGAGGATTGCCGTATCCCGAAGGATCGTATGCTGGGCGTGCGCGGCAAGGGCTTCCAGCTGGCTATGGCTACGCTGGACGGCGGTCGTATCGGCATCGCTTCTCAGGCTCTGGGCATCGCCGAGGGCGCTCTGGAGGAGACCGTTGCTTACGTCAAGGAGCGTAAGCAGTTCGGCCGTGCTATTTCTGCTTTCCAGAACACCCAGTTCGAGCTGGCTGAGATGAAGGCTCGTGTTGAGGCTGCGAAGTATCTGGTTTATGCTGCCGCTCTGAAGAAGCAGCAGGCTATGGATGGCGCAAAGGTTCGTTACAGCGTCGAGGCTGCACAGGCTAAGCTGATTGCAGCACGCACCGCAAGCGATGTGACCCGCCGCTGCCTGCAGCTGTTCGGTGGTTACGGCTACACCCGTGACTACCCCATCGAGCGCATGATGCGTGATGCCAAGATCACCGAGATCTACGAGGGCACCAGCGAAGTGCAGATGATGGTCATTTCCGGCGCGCTGCTGAAGTAAGGGAGGCAAGAGTTACAATGAAAGCAATTGTTTGTGTAAAGCAGGTTCCTGATACCTCCGGCAAGGTTTCCGTCAAGCCCGATGGCACTCTGGATCGTGCATCCATGGCAACCATCACCAACCCCGACGACCTGAACGCCGTTGAGGCTGCCCTGCAGCTGAAAGATGAGACCGGCTGCGAAGTTGTTGTTGTTACCATGGGCCCGCCGCCGGCAGAAGGCATGCTTCGTGAGCTGATCGCCCGCGGTGCTGACCGCGGCGTGCTGGTATCTGCCCGTGAGTTCGGCGGCTCCGATACCTTTGCAACTTCCCAGATCCTGGCAGCTGCCGTTAACAAGATCGGCGTTGGCCCGGAGGATATCGTTTTCTGCGGCCGTCAGGCTATCGACGGCGACACTGCACAGGTTGGCCCGCAGATTGCTGAAAAGCTGCACCTGCCCCAGGTCACCTATGTTACCGATATCAAGAAGGACGGCAACTCCCTGATCGTCAAGCGCCAGCTTGAAGATGGCTACATGGAGCTGAAGGTGAACACCCCCTGCCTGCTGACCTGCATCAAGGAGCTGAACAACCCCCGCTATATGTCCATCGGCGGCATCCTGTCTACCTACAGCAAGCCCCTGACCACTCTGGGCTATGAGGACCTGAAGGACGATCCCCTGATCGATCCCACAACCATCGGCCTCAAAGGCTCTCCCACGAACATCCTCACGTCCTTCACCCCCCCGCAAAAGGGTGCAGGCATGATGCTTCCGGGCGCTGAAAAGGCGGATTGCGAGAAGCTCGCGGGCATGCTCGCGGCAAAGCACATCATCTGAGAAAGGGGTTAACTGAGAATGGCTACGTTTAACAATACCGATCTGGCTGCTTTCAAGGATGTATGGGTGTTCTGCGAGCAGCGTCAGGGCAAACTGATGCCCACCGATTTTGAATTGATCTCCGAAGGCCGGAAGCTTGCGGACGAGCTTGGCGTGAAGTTGTGCGGCCTGCTGCTCGGCGACAACGTGGAAGGCCTTGCCAAGGAACTTGGCGGCTATGGCGCGGACGAGGTGATCGTTTGCGAAAGCCCGTTGCTGAAGGACTACACCACCGATGCTTACACCAAGGTCATCTGCGATGTGATCCGTGAGCTCAAGCCTGAAGCGTTCCTGATCGGCGCAACCAATATCGGCCGCGACCTTGGCCCCCGCTGCGCAGCGCGTCTGCACACCGGCCTTTGCGCGGACTGCACGCACCTTGATGTGGATATGGGAAACTACAAGAGCTTCCTGCGCGAAAGCTCCACGCTGCCCGAGGAGCGCATTGAAGGCACTTCCAAGGCGAAGGTGCTGGGCCAGGATCATGACGTTTCCCGCGACATGAAGATGACCCGCCCGGCGTTTGGCGGCCACCTGATGGCCTCCATCATCTGCCCGCGTTTCCGCCCCAGCATGGCGACGGTTCGCCCGGGCGTGATGAAGAAAGCTCCCTTTGATCAGGCTAAGGCGGATGCCTGCAAGATCGTGAAGCCGGAGTTCTCCCTGACGGAAGCCGACCTTAAGACCGAAGTGGTCGAGGTTGTCAAGGCTGCGAAGAAACTCGTTGACCTCGTTGGCGCGGACTTCGTCGTTTCCGTTGGCCGTGGCATCAGCCGCGATGTGCAGCAGGGCATCAAGCTTGCGGAAGAGCTTGCGGAGGAACTTGGCGGCGTTGTCGGCGGTTCCCGTGCGGCGATTGACGCGGGCTGGCTGAGCGCCGACCATCAGGTCGGTCAGACCGGCAAGACCGTGCACC
>OHIX01000553.1_pt1 | contig 11242 bp, 15 predicted proteins | sample 1568391 | NCBI WGS metagenome assembly OHIX01 (sample SAMEA3879541, study PRJEB24766) | human gut metagenome | biome: human-associated habitat; feature: feces | place: USA | collected 1985/1987 | reverse complement strand
AGGGCGACGGGCAGATACGAGCCCCTCACCCTCGGAGATTTCAACGGATTCAACAACGAACAGGCACGGCTCCCCGAAAGGCTCGAGGACGTCGCCGCTCTGTTCCATAAGGAGGCAGCGCAATGAAGATACTCCACACCGCCGACACGCACCTCGGCGACCTCAACGGCCCTGTCAGAGACGGGAAGAACGCCCGCAGGCAGGACACCCTCGCCTGCATGAAACACATCGTAGAAGTAGCCGAAAAGGAGAAGCCGAATGTCAGCATCGTAGCGGGCGACCTTTTCAACCGCTCCCGCGTTTGGGCTGATACGGCCCTTGACGATGTAAACGACGCCATCACGACATTCCTGCGGCCCCTTTGCAGATGCAGCGAGCAGGTAGTTCTCCTGTTCGGTACAGAGAACCACGACAACCCACGCGCATTTGAGACTGTGCGCGAAATCACCAAGGACGAAGCAAACCTCCACATCTACACCACGCCGGGCATCGAGCGCCTCACAACCAGCGAGGGCGACATGCAAATCCTCGCTCTCCCCGGCTTTGACAAGGGTCGTCTACGGCTTTTCGTTCCGGGCGTGGACAAGGAAACAGAGAACCGCAACGCGACCGCACTCATCAACGACGTTCTTCTCGGCCTTTCCACGGAGCTTGACAAGAGCATCCCGGCCATCCTCGTCGCTCATTACACCGTAGCCGGAGCGGAGGCCGACAACGGCAGCACCTTCCTCGCCGGACAGGACGTAGTCATCCTCCCGTCCACCATCGACAGCACCGGCGTAGACCTCGCGTGCTTCGGTCACATCCACCACCCGCAGAAGCTACCCTGCAACACCCCGGCGTACTACTGCGGCAGTCCGAATCAGCTCACTTTCAACGACGAGGGCACGGAACACGGATTCTACATTCACCAGATGATTACATCGCCCGTCAGCCTACCGGGCACGGCCGTCAAAAGCAAGTTCATCAACACCCCGGAGCGCAGACACTACACCTACCGCCTCGGGCCGGACGACATCGCAGCGTACACGGCCACCGGCAAACTGCCGGAGACCCCGGCCGCGATGAAAGACGCCCTCGTTCGCGTCCGATACACCTGCGCCCCGGACATCGACAAGGCACTCAACCGAGCCGAGCTGCAAAAGGCCCTCGTTGCAGCAGGCGCGTTCTACGTCGCAGAAGTTCTCCCGGAGGACATCGAGGACGTCAATGCAGCCCCGGAGCTCACGGAGCACGAAGGGCCGACTGAGGCCCTGCACAGATACCTCGAGCGTGCAGAGCTCGACCCGGCGACCATCAGCCGCCTCACGGAGTTGGCCGCACCGCTCATTAAAAGGGCCGACGACGGTCGAGACGCGGACAAGCGTACCGGCAGCTTCGCACCCGTCAGAGTAGAGGTCAAGAACTACCGCAGCTATTCCGCAGCGGATTTCACATTCGAGGACATCCGCATGGCAATGGTCAACGGCCAAAACGGCGTCGGAAAGAGCAGCCTGTTCATGGACGCCATTGCGGATTGCCTTTTCGAGCAGACCCGAAAAGAGGACATCGGCGGCTGGGTACGCCATCACCTTCGAGTTTGCTATGGGGCCGGAGACCTACCGCGTCATCCGCACCCGCACCAAGGCCGGACGCGGTACACTCGCCATCCACCGTCGCAACCCGGGCACCGATGAATGGCTCGACGAGAGTGACACGACGATGAAACTCACGCAGGCCCGCATCGAGCGCATCCTCGGAATGGACTGCAACACCTTTTGCAGCGTAGCCCTCATCCGGCAGGACGCCTACGGCCTGTTCCTCGACGCGGACAGCGACCGCCGCATGGAAGTGTTGAGCGCCCTCCTCGGCCTTGACATTTACACCCGGCTCGAGGAGCTCGCAAAGGACTGCTCCACGGAGCAGCGCAGGAAAATCGCAGCCACCCGCGAGCGTCTTTCCATCCTTGAGGAGCAGATAGCAGCCAAAGCCGCCCTCGAGGAAGACATCACAAGCATCGACGAGAAAACAGCAGCGGCCAGTGCAGAGACAGAAACCCTCGACGCAGTCATCGCAGAGGCACAACGCAGCGAGGCCATGCGGGAGGAGCTTACACGGCAGGCCGACGAGAAACTCAAGGAGGCCGACCGGCTGGAAGCAGACGCGGCAGCCAAACGGCAGCAGGCAGAAACCGCCCGCAGGAAGCACAGCGACGCCGAGCGCCTCGCAGCAGCCCTTCCGGCAGCAGAAAAGGCAGCGGCCGACGTGGAGGCAGCTCGCGCAGACATCGAGGAAACCGCGCCAGACGTCGAGAAACTCCGCAGCCTTACCCAAGAGGCCAATTCTATCGGAGAGACCCTCAAAACGTCGCAGAGCGTCGTTGAGAGCCGCCAGAAAAGCAAAGAGCAGGCCCGGGCCATCCTCGAGCGCAAGGAAGACATCGAAGCAGCGGCCGCAGCCATCGAAGCACTCGTCCCGGCCCGCAGGGAGGCAGAGAGCCGCCTCGCCAAATTCACAGAGGCACATAAGGCGCTCGTAGCAGCCAAGCAGGCCCGCGATACATTCCTCACCGAGAGCCGCGCCCGCATCGACAACATCAATCAGCGCATCTCTTACTACGGCAAAACGGCGGCCATCCTCGACGACAGCGGATGCCCGCACCCGGAGGAGGCGACCTGCAATTTCTTGAAGAACGCCGTCACGGCCAAGGGAACGCTCGACGCCCTCAAGGAGACGCTAGAGAAGACCCGGAAAGAAGACCGCACAGAGTACGACCGCCTTTCCGTCGAGTACGGAGCGGCGAAAGCGCAGTACGACACCGTAGGAGACCCGGCAGCCGACATCGCAGCCATCGCGGACAAGGAACTACAGCACAAAGGGCTCGCAGCCCTCGCGCCAAAGCTGGCAGCAGCAGAGGCGTCCGTCAAGGAACTCGACGCAGCCATCGCAGCCGAGGAGGCAAAGCAAGCCGAGGCCCGGGCCCGGCTGGAAGCCATTGAAGCGGAGAAGAAACCACTCGAAGCCGCCGAAGCTCGTGCAGAGGCCGCCAGAGCGTCGCTGAAAGCATCGAAAGCCCTCGCCGACACACTTCCCCAATGCAAAGCCGCAGCAGCCACAGCGGCCGCCCTGCTTCCGCAGATAGAGGCGTTCGAGGCAGAGGCCACGGAGCTTGACGCAAAAAAGGCGCTTACCGTTATCGACGCTGGAGAAATCCGAGCCAGAATCCCGGAGGGAAGAGGAAACCTCGAGCAGCTTACCGCCCGCAGGAAGACACTCGCCGACCACCTCACCAGCCTTGCAACCGAACGCGGAGGCATCCAGACCCGTCTCACAGCCATTGAGGAGGCAGCAGAGCAGGCCACCGCCTACCGTGCAGAAATCAGCGCGACGGCCAAGACCCTCGACGACTACCAGACGCTTGTGCAGGCGTTCGGCCTCGACGGCATCCAGTACATGATAATTCGGGGCATCGTTCCAGAGATTATGCACCGGGCAAACGACATTCTCGCAGCCATGACCGGCGGCAAGATGGCCGTTGACATTCGCACCGAGCGCGAGCAGCGCAGCACCAAGCAGGTAGTCAATAGCCTTGACGTCTGGATTAACAGCATCAGCGGCAGCAGCCGTCCGTACCAAAGCCACAGCGGCGGCGAGAAAGTCAAGATTGCGCTGGCCGTCACCCTCGGCCTCGCAGACATCAAAGCCCGCAGGGCGGGCATCCAGCTCGGGATGCTGTTTATAGATGAGCCTCCATTCCTCGATGCAGAGGGCACGGAGGCATACGCCGACGCCCTTTCGAGCATGGCGGCCAGAAACCCCGGAATGCGGATTCTCGCCATCAGCCATGACCCGACGATGAAAGCCCGCTTCCCGCAGAACATCACCGTACACGCAGGCGAAGACGGCAGCACAGTTACGATGGATTGAGGGAGGCCCGCCTCCCCTCCATCCGATAGGAGGAGGTGAAACCGCATTGTATTCCAAAATAGACGCCCGTTTCTGGGACGATGAGAAAGTCCTCACGCTGTCGCCGGACGCCCGATACCTCTTGATTTACCTACTCACGACCAAGCACAGGAACGTACTCGGATGCTACCAGCTACCAAAGGCATACGCCCTCGAAGACACGAAACTCCCGGAAAAACGGTTTTCACACGCATGGCGAGAGCTTTTCGGAAGCGGAATAGTCATCTACGAGGAAGACACGCGAATGATTCTTCTCAAGAATTTTCTGCGCTATAACCCCATCGAGAACCCGAACCAAGTAAAAGGAGCGCTTACAAAGCTCGAGGGCCTGCCCCGTAGCGACCTCTTTCACACGGTCTACGCACACCTCGAAGGGCTCGCAAACGAGGCCGGGAAGCCGTATTTGAAACCCTTGCTGGAAGCCTTACCGAAACTGTTTCGGAAACCCTTTCGGAACGGTTGCGGAAACCCTTCCGAAACCCTTTCGGAAACCCTTCCGAAACCCTTGCAGCAACCAGTAAACAGTAAACAGTATACAGTAAGCAGTAACAGTAAACAGGAAGAAGATATACCCCCCTTACCCCCCATTGGGGGAGCGGCCGAGCCGGAGCCCGACGGCACCGGCAACGCTGAACCTGATTTTCTCGAGGACGCAGCGCCAAAGCCGCGCAGGCGAAAGCCTTCTACGCTGACAAAAACGCAGGAAACACGCTTCAATGCCTTTTGGGCCGTGTACCCCCGAAAGGTCAGCATAGGAGACGCAGAAAAGGCGTGGGCCAAGATAGAGCCGGACGAGGAACTCGCGGAGCGGATTATTAACGCCGTAGAAACCACAAAGGCATTCGACAGCCGTTTCCGCGAGATACGATACACCCCGCACCCGGCAACGTGGCTCAACGGCCGCGAATGGGAGAACCAGTACAGCGGCCCGGAGGAGGTAGCGCCGCAGGCCCGGCCAAGGGCCGGAGGGAAACCGAACACCCTCGAGGTTCTCGGGAAGATGTTAGCCGAGGAAGGAGGCGACGACTGGTGACCCAAAAGGAGACCATCAAGCTCATAGGCATTATAACAATGGCCTACCCGAACTTCGACAAGTTCAAGGACGAGAACCACATCCGCAGCATGGTAGCTGTCTGGGCCGACATTTTCAGCGAGGACAACGCGGGCCTCGTAGGGCTGGCCGTTAAGCAGCACATCAGCACGTCGAAATGGCCGCCCTCCATCGCAGAGATACGGGAGCTTATGACGCGCATACAGCACCCGGACATCATACCGCCCGACGAGGCATGGGCCGTCGTGGCGAAGTACCTTTCCGTCGCCGGAGAGTATTGCCACAGGGACTACCACCGCGAGCTTCCGGCAGCCATCGCGGAGACCATTGACGCCATCGGATACGGGCAGCTTTACGCGATGCACGTCGCATACGCCAGAGGGAGCGCCTCAAAGGCGGGCCTCGACCGCGTTGCATTTCTGCAAGCCTACGAGGAGAAGGTCGAGCGGCAGCGGAAACAGGCGATGCTGCCGCCCGCCCTCCGAGAAAGAATCGAAGCTGTCAGCGCCGCGCAGAGCGACGGCAGCCGACGCCTCATTGAGGGAGTAAACCGCCAATGGCAGGAGCAGCAGAACTACTACAACGGCAGATACAGCCTCGATTCCCTTTCCGACCGGCTCGAGAAGGCGCAGACAAAGGCCCTTGAGGCCAGAGAGGAGACAAACGACGATGAATAGATTTACGACCGCCGCAATCTTTCTGCTGATACTCGCAGCAAGCGTATTCGCGGCGGGAGGGGCCCTCAAGCCCGTCACGGCCACGGAAAAGGGCATCGAGACCCGGACGGTAACGAGGGCTTACCAGACAGACGCCGCGCCGGAGGCGGCGACAGAGCCGCCCGAGAGCGACAGCGACCAAGAAGAACTCCACACGCCGGAGCAGGCCGCAGCGCCCCCGTACACCGAGGAGACCGTAACCATGTGCGCCAAGGTTGTATGGGCCGAGGCAAGAGGCATTCAGAGCAAGGCCGAACAGGCAGCCGTCATCTGGTGCATTCTGAACCGCTACGACGCAGGCATCTACGGCAGCAGCATAGAGGAAGTCATAACGGCCCCGCACCAATTCGCATACAGCGAGGAGAGCCCGGCAACAGCAGAGCTCATCGAGCTTGCGGATGACGTTTTACAGCGATGGTGGGCCGAGAAGACCGGCGAGACCAACGTCGGCCGCACACTCCCGGAAGATTATTTCTTCTTTGAGGGCGACGGAGCCCATAACCACTACCGCACCACCTACGAAAAGACCGGCGAAACATGGGATTGGAGCTACACCGACCCTTACAACGCATAACAGGGCCACAGGCCAGAAAGGAACGTACACATGAAAAAACAGCTCAAAGACCTCAAGCGCGGCGAAACCTTTTACGGCGCAGGCATCCAGTGGACGGTGCTCGACCACAGCAGGAGCAGCCAAGGGCTCCCCCTCCGCACCTTCGTCGTTTCCACCGACATCACCGAAAACAGGGCATTCGACGAAGTAAACAAGTGCGATTTCGCAGCTTCCACCCTTCGCGCCTACCTCAACGGCGAGTTCCTGCGCAAGCTGGAAGACGAGCTCGGAGCCGGGAACATCTGCGAGTACGTCATCGACCTCACAGCGGACGACGGCCTCCCCAAGTACGGGAAGGACAGCGTCAAGGTAGGCCTGCTAACGATGGAGGACTACCGCAGGCACCGTGACATCCTCCCGCCCATCGGAAAATGGTGGTGGACAGCCACCCCATACAGTGGACTTGACGACTACAATTCCCGCGTGCGCAACGTGAGCGCGGGCGGGAGCAGCTACAACTACTACGCGTACTACGGCAACAGCGGCGTGCGCCCGGCTTTGTATCTGAAATCTGAAATCTCGGTATCTGTCGATGACAGCGGCGAGGACGAACAAACGCCGGAGCAGCGGGAAATGGCCCTCTACGAGGCGGCCGTCGTCAAGTTCGGAGAAAGGGCACAAATCCTCATGGCCGTGGAGGAAATGAGCGAGCTCACAAAATCCCTGCTCAAGTACGTCCGTCACGAGGACTTCAATCAGGGCGACTACGACGCCATCATCGCATCCGTCGAAGAGGAACGCGCCGACGTCAGCATCATGCTCAACCAACTCGACGTCATCTTCGGAGACAACAGCGAAGCAGAACAGCGCAAGCTCGAACACCTCGCAGCCATTGTAGAAGATGACGACGAGTAAAGAACCTCGGCGCTGCATGATTTTCTATTGCGACAGGGCCAGAGACAGCCGATGCTGCGTAGATTGCCAGCAGCGCGGGAAGTGCAGGAACCCATGCACGAACGACCCGAGCAGGTGCGGCCAAGAGGATACCCGGCCGCGCCCATCCCGTCGGGGAGGCAGGAAAAAGAACGAAGGAGGATAGACCATGAACGTCCACAAGACAAAAATCGAGTGGTGCAGCCACACATGGAACCCCGTTACCGGCTGCCGACACGGCTGCGAATACTGCTACGCCCAGCGCATCGTCAGCAGGTTTGAACCGAAAATCGACGAGTGGCCGGACGAGGCAATCACCACAGCACCCAGCGCGGACGGCGGCCCGGAGCTTTACGTCGTGGAACGGCCAACGCGCCTAAAGACCAAAGAGGGCGGCTACCGCAGGCCGACACCGTACCCGAAAGGCTTTGCACCGACGCTACACGCCTACACCCTCACATACCCGGAGCAGCGCAAGGCACCGTCCAACATCTTCGTGTGCAGCATGAGCGACCTTTTCGGCGCATGGGTACCCGACGAGTGGATAGAGCGGATTTTCGACGCCTGCAAAAGGGCACCGCAGCATACGTACCTGTTTCTCACTAAGAACCCGGCCAGATACCTCGACCTTGCCAGCAAAGGGAAGCTCCCGGAGGAACGGAATTTCTGGTACGGAACGACCACAACCGGCCCAGATAAGCCTTTCTGGTGGAGCAAGCATCACAACACCTTCGCCAGCATCGAGCCGCTCCTTGAGCCTTTCGAGGCCGCCGGAGAGCGCGGCAACGGCAGCGAGGGCTACGGGAAAAAGGTCGAATGGGTAATCATCGGAGCAATGACCGGCCCCGGCAGCGCAAAGAAGCAGCCCAAGCGCGAATGGATACAAGCCATCGTGGACGACGCCAGCATAACAGGCGTCCCGGTCTTCATGAAAGACAGCCTCAAGGCCGTCTGGGGCGACGACCTCATCCGGGAATACCCGAGCGGTATGGACGGAGGGCTGAACGGATGAACGACCGCCAGAAAATCGACTGCGCCTCACCGGCAGACCGCGACACGCTCATAGTCATCCTTGCGCGGAACGGCTACACCGTAAGACACGGCCGAGAAAAGCGCGGGGCGAGCAAGCAATACACTTACTTCGTCGAGTTTTGGAGAGAAGGGAGCCAACGCCAATGAGCAAGGGCACAAAGCGCCTCACGACCACCGTAACGGCGCAGACACATTACCACCTCTACCGCCTCGCGGCAATGGCCGGTTACAGCAGCCCCGGCCGCGTCATCGACAAGCTCGTGCGTGACCACCTGAATGCCATGAGATACGGAGATACAACAAACAAGCCAAACAAAGGAGGGAGAACATGGCGAGACAGCCATACCGGCAGACCACGCACCGAAAAGACCCGGTGAAGCAGTACAAAGGGGCTATTTCAAAGGCACAGGGCAAGCACTTCGAGGACTACATCGACCTCGCACTCCGCTACTATGAGCAGAAAGGAGAGGCGGCCATCGAGAAGACGCCGGAGCCCATGCGCCCAACCCGCGACCTCGGAAACGGGAAGTTCATCGCCTACTACGAGAAACACGCACAGGCCGACTACAAAGGCACTCTCAAGGGCGGCCGGACAGTTCTTTTTGACGCCAAGTACACGGCCGACACCCGCATCGACCAAAGTCGAGTGACACGGGAGCAGGCAGAGCAGCTCGACAAGTACCAGCGCATGGGGGCCGATTGCTTCATCGTCGCGGGCCTCGGACACGGAGACTGTTATCGCGTTCCTTGGGAGGTATGGAAGGACATGAAGGCCCTGTTTGGACACAAGCACGCAACCGCAGAGGAACTCGAACCCTACCGCCTCTCCGTAGGACGGAACGGCGTACTTCTGCTGCTGGATTGAGAGAGGAGCGCAGTATGAAGCGACTTACACACGAAAGAGTGAACGGAATCAAGACCGGCTATTGGAGCGCAGCCACAGAGCCGCGAGAGAGAGCGAGACAAAGACCGCGACCAGAATGGCAGAGTGCATCGCCGGGGCCTTTAGAGACGTTCTCGAGAAGTGAGGTGCAGCATGGACAAAGAAAAGCTCTACAAGCTCGCGGAGCGCTACCAGAATAAGGCCGACACCGCCTACAACGCATACCAAGAAACCGGCATCACACGCTACGACACGGCCCGCCGCAACAACGAAGACCTCGCAGAAGCCATCCGAGCTGCGGCAGCGGCCAGCGACGAGCATAACGAGCTCGTCCATCTACGCGGGAACATGGCCGACCTCGCCGGAATGGCGCAGCGGGCGAAGAACTCCGACGAGGAGACAAAAGCAATGCGGCTGGACGTCCTCATGGATAGCTGCATCAGCATCGGGCGGCTCATGGGATTTCTGAGACGGGAGGAGTGAAGCCGATGAGACCAATTTCCGACATCAAGGCCAACTACCGTCTGAGCATTGTCCAGACCGGCCTCGACGGCTTCGCGGCCCACCTCAACCACCCGAGCTACAAGCCGGAAGCCGTCGTCATCGTTGCGTCGTGGGGAGGCGGCTGGGAACACGTCAGCGTCAGCCTCGCCCGGCGCTGCCCCACGTGGGAAGAAATGTGCATGATAAAAGACATCTTCTGGGGCGAGGAGGAATGCGTCGTGGAATACCACCCGCCGCGCAGCCAATACGTAAACCGCCACCCGTACTGCCTCCACCTCTGGAAGAAAATCGGCGAGGAGTTCGAGACCCCGCCGAAAGAATACGTCGGATGAAAGGAGACACCATGAAGAACGTCATCAATCTCGCAGGTCAAATCAGCGACACCAAGCTGCTGGCAGACCTCGACGCAGAAATCGCCAGTACGGAACGCGCAGCGCACCCGCCGGAGGGCTCGCAAGCCCTCCTCGGCATCATTTCCCCGAACCTTGCCGGAATAATGCCTGTTGCGACCAAGCAAGCCTCAAAGAGGCTTTTCTTGCTAAAGCAGGTACGAGCCCGGCTCGCCGAGCTTACGGAAAAGGAGCGCAAGCATGAATAAGGTCATTCTCATCGGGAATCTCACGAAAGACCCGGAACGCCGCGTCACCCGCAGCGGCGTCACCACTTGCAGTTTCACCCTCGCCGTCGAGCGAGACCACAAGGACAAAGACGGCAACCGGCCCGTCGATTTTATAAACGTCATCGCGTGGAGGAACACCGCCGACCTCTGCGCCCGCTACCTCACCAAGGGCCGACAAGCGGCCGTCATTGGAACATGGCAGAACCGCAGCTACGAGGACAAGGACGGGAACAAACGCACCGTCGCCGAGTGCATCGCGGACGACGTTCAATTCCTCGGCGGCCCCCGCAGGGAAGCAGCGCCGCAGGCTTATGAAGACTACGACGACCCATTCCCGGAGGAGTAAAGACCGGCCGCCCCCTTTGAGGAACGGCCACCCCATAAACCACCGAAAAGGAGGCGGCTACACAATGGGAAAAACCAAAAACCCGGACTTCGACGCAATAATCCAAAAGGCCGTTAACGCCGGACGGATGCAGGGCATGAGCGTGGCGAAGGACGCTTACAAGGCAACCGAGCGCAGGCTCTACGCCATCCCTGTTCTGAAGCTCAAGGTCAAAGAAGACCGAGAGAAGCTCGAAGAAATCAAAACATACGGAGCCCCGCAGCGCAGCAAATCCATTGTGAGATTCTCGCGCACCGGCATCCGGCTAACCCAAGAGGAGATACTTGAGGCCCTCGTCATGGACATGGAGGCGACCATCGCGGCCGACACCTACGAGATAGAGTGCGTGGAAAAGGCTTTGACAGCCATCGAGGCCGACACGTACTACGAGACCGTCAAGGGCAAGTACATCGACGGCCGCAGCGACGAGCAGATAGCAGAGACCATTCCATGCGATTACACCACCGTATGGAGGAACCGAAAACGGCTCGTTCAGAAGGTTGCTGTCATGCTTTACGGAGCGCAGGCCGTGTTGTGACCCGGATGCAATTTTGGGGCGAAAAAATCGCGCAATAGACCTGTGCAATTTTGTGTGGTACACTATACCCATACTGAAAAACT
>OHIX01000548.1_pt1 | contig 11313 bp, 13 predicted proteins | sample 1568391 | NCBI WGS metagenome assembly OHIX01 (sample SAMEA3879541, study PRJEB24766) | human gut metagenome | biome: human-associated habitat; feature: feces | place: USA | collected 1985/1987 | reverse complement strand
GATCGTGGTGGGCATCATGTTCTTTACTCTGGGTGCAGAGATGAGCATGACCCCTATGGGCGAGCGGGTGGGTGCAGTCATCACCCGCAGCCGTAAGCTGCCCCTCATCCTTGTGCTCGGCTTTTTGCTGGGCTTCCTTATCACCATCTCCGAGCCGGACTTGCAGGTGCTGGCAGATCAGGTGCCCTCCATCCCCAGCGGCACGCTGATCCTCTCGGTGGCGGCGGGTGTGGGCCTGTTTCTGGTCTTTGCCTTCCTGCGTATGCTTATCGGCGTTGCGCTGCCGAAGCTGCTGGTGCTGTTCTATGGGCTCATCTTTCTGCTGGCGGCCTTTGTGCCCAAGGAGTTTCTTGCCGTGGCGTTTGACTCCGGCGGCGTGACCACCGGCCCCATGACCGTGCCCTTTATCATGGCGCTGGGCGTGGGCGTTTCTGCTATCCGAAGCGACCGCCATGCGGCAGACGACAGCTTTGGTCTGGTGGCCATGTGCTCCATCGGCCCCATTCTGGCAGTGCTGACGCTGGGCATCGCGTTCCGCGCAGCGGACAGCACCTATATCCCGCCTGTTCTGCCTGAGGTGGCAGACTCGGTGGAGCTGTGGCGGCTGTTCCGGGAGGGTCTGCCCACCTATCTGGCCGAGATCGCCCGCTCGCTGCTGCCCATTGTGCTGATGTTCGGAGCATTTCAGCTGATCGCCCTGCGGCTGGACCGCCGCACGCTGGGGCGCATCGGCGTAGGTCTTGTGTATACCTATATCGGCCTTGTGCTCTTTCTGACCGGCGCAAACGTGGGCTTTATGCCCGCCGGTAACTATCTGGGGCAGGTGCTGACGGGCGGCGGGATGCGCTGGGTGATCATTCCCATCGGGATGCTTATCGGCTACTTCATCGTCAAGGCCGAGCCTGCGGTCTATGTGCTGAACAAGCAGGTGGAAGAGGTGACCGATGGTGCCATCTCGGCGCAGGCTATGGGTCTGGCGCTTTCCGCCGGTGTATCCATTTCGGTGGGTCTTGCCATGGTGCGGGTGCTGACCGGCATCTCCATCCTGTGGTTCCTTGTGCCGGGCTATGTGTTCGCCATCAGCATCTCCTTTGTGGTGCCCAAGCTGTTTACCGCCATCGCGTTTGACGCGGGCGGTGTGGCCTCCGGCCCCATGACCGCTACCTTCCTGCTGCCGCTGGCGCAGGGTGCCTGCGTGGCGGTGGGCGGCAATATCGTCACCGACGCTTTCGGCGTGGTGGCGATGGTCGCCATGACCCCGCTGATCACCGTGCAGATGATGGGTCTGGTGGCGCAGCTGCGCACCCGCAAGGCGCGGACGGCGCAGCCCGCTGCGGTGCTTGCCGCCGTGTTTGCAGACCTGCCGGATGACGCCATTATCGAGCTGTAAAGGAGGCAGAACGTGAGCAGTTTGTTTTTGATGATCACCATCACCGACCGCCGCTCTACCGACGGCTTTTTGCAGCTGTACAAAAGCCACGGCGTAACGGTAAGTATGCGCACCGTGGGCTCCGGCACGGCGGTGCAGGAGACGCTTTCCACCCTTGGGCTGGAAAAGACCGAAAAAGCGGTGCTGCTGGCCTTGGTAACGGCAGAAAGCTGGCAGAAGATCCAGAAGGATCTGCGCCGTAAAATGCAGATCGATGTGCCGGGCACCGGCATTGCGTTCATTGTGCCGCTGAGCAGCATTGGCGGCAAACGGGCGCTGATGTTCCTTACCGAGCACCAGCCCCTTACATGGAAGGAGGAGAGCACCTTGAAGGATACCCGCTATGAACTGCTGCTGGTGGTGGCGAATCAGGGCTACACCGGCTCCATTATGGACGCTGCCCGCACCGCCGGTGCAGGCGGCGGCACGGTGATCCACGCAAAGGGCACCGGCATGGAGGGTGCAGCCGCCTTTCTGGGCGTGGAACTGGTGAACGAAAAGGAACTGGTGCTTATCGTCAGCCGCACCAGCCAGAAAAACACCATCATGAAAGCCATCATGGAGGGGGCAAACCCCAAGGCGGGCGCCATCGTGTTCTCGCTGCCGGTGACCGATACCGCCGGTCTGCGGCTGATGGAAGAGGACGAAGCCCAGCCGGAAGCTGCCCTGTGACCCCTTAAAAATCGATCCCGATATCCGCATTTATCGCCGAAGGCTTGATAAATGCGGATATTTTCGCTATCATAGTAGAAGGAACTTCAACTATAAATAAAGGAAGATGAAGATGACGCAATTAACACACAAGCAACAGCAGCTCTTCAACGCACTGTCCATCGTGGTGGGCAACGCGATGTATGCGCTGACTGTGGTATTATTTCTGATGCCCTCCGGCCTAATCACCGGCGGTGCCACCGGTATCGCACTGGCTTTCAACAAGGTCACCGGACTGCAGGTGTCCGCAGTGCTGTTCGTGGTCAACGTGGTCATGCTGCTGCTGGGCTGGTGGGTGCTGGGACGCCGCTTTGCCCTGAACACCATGGCAAGCACAGTGCTCAGTCCCTTTTTTATGGCGCTGTGGGAGAACTTATTGGGCAATCTTGTGCTGACCGATGATCTGGTGCTGAACACCGTGTTCGCGGGCTTTGGCATCGGCATCTCGCTGGGCATCACCATCCGCGCCGGTGCTTCCACCGGCGGCATGGATATCCCCCCGCTGGTGCTGAACAAGTGGTTCCACCTGCCGGTGTCCAGCACCATGATGGTTTTCGACTTTATCATTCTGGCGGCGCAGGCGGCCTTCAGCCCGGTGCGGCAGTCCCTGTACGGCGTGGTGATGGCTATCATTTACACGGTCGTGCTGGACAAGGTGCTCATGCTGGGCACCACCCGCACCGAGGTAAAGATCATCAGCGCCAAGTCCGATGAGATCTGCGCTGCCATCTTTGCGCAGCTGGACCGCGGCGTGACCATCCTGCACGGCGAGGGCGGCTACCTGCGGGAGCCGGAGTCGGTGCTGCTGAGCGTGGTCTCCAACCGGCAGCTGCCAAGGCTGGAAAAGCTGGCGCATACCATCGACCCCACCTGCTTTATGATCGTGAGCCACGTTACCGAGGTGAGCGGACGCGGCTTCTCGCTGGAAAAGGACTATCAGGCGGAGGGGTAAGCGGATTTCCCCAAGGCTCTTGCAAAACTGCCCCGGTTTGGGGTATAGTATAGAGGAACAGTAGGTTATACTGTATCTCACCCAAAACAGAAAGGAAAAGCTATCATGTTTGATATTTTCAATATGCTCAAAAAAGAGGCACACACCGCACCCAAGCAGGTGACCCGCGATACCATCATCGGCGACATTCTGGATATGGACCAGACCACCGCACCCTACTTTATGGAGATCGGCATGCACTGTCTGGGCTGCCCGGCTTCCCGCGGGGAGACCATCGAGGAAGCCTGCGAAGTGCACGGCGTGAACTGCGACGAGCTGCTGGAGAAGCTGAATACCCATCTGGCAGCCAAGAAGGCCTGAGTGCTGCCCACACTGGATGCGCGTCTGACCGCAGCGGCAGAGCTGGTGCGCCCGGGACAGCCGGTGGCGGACATTGGCTGTGACCACGGCAAGCTGACGGCGGTGCTGGCGGCTTCGGGTAAGTACCCGAAGGTCATCGGGGCAGACCTGCGCCCCGGCCCGCTGGCCAAGGCAAGGCAGACGCTGGAAAATGCAGGTTGTCTGGACCGCGCTGAGCTTCGGCTTGGCGACGGTCTTTCTGTGTTGTCTGCCGGGGAGGTGGGCAGCATTGTGCTGGCAGGCGTGTCGGCGCAGACCACTTGGGAGATCATCGAAAAAGCGCCGTGGGTGTTCGCCGTGGGCGGGCCGCGCCTTGTCATGGTGCCCGCCACCCGGCACAGTGAGCTGCGCCGCTGGCTGTGGCAGCACGGCTTTGCCCTTGTGGCCGACCGCCCGGTGCAGGCCGCAGGCCGCTGGTACGCGGTAATGGCGGCGGAGTACACCGGCGAGGTGACCGAGCCCACCTTTACCCAATGTCTGTTGGGGGACACCGCCCGCTGGCCGGAGGGTGCGGGCTACGCCGCATGGCAGCGGGCAAAGCTGCCCCGGATGCGGCTGGGCGTGCCGGACGGCAGTCCGCTTGCCGCAGAGATGGATGCCATTCTGAAAGAGGGAAACTGAAATGACCACGGTAGAGCAGGTATACGAAGGAATGCAGCGGCTTGCCCCGCCGGAACTGGCAGAGCACTGGGATAACCCCGGCCTGCTGGTGGACTGCGGCGGCGTGGTGCGCCGGGTGCTGGTGACGCTGGACATCACCCCGGAGGTGGTGGCAGAAGCGGCGGCAAAGCAGTGCACGGTCATCGTGGCGCACCACCCGGTCATCTTTGACCCGCTCAAGCGGCTGTGCCCCGCCGATGTGCCCTATCAGCTGGTGCAGGCGGGCATTTCCGCCATTTGTATGCACACCAATCTGGATGCCGCCGAGGGCGGGGTGAACGATGTGCTGGCGGATCTTTTCGGCATCCGGCAGCGCACTGCCTTTGCAGACGGCTGCGGCCGGGTGGGGGAAATCGACCCCATCACAGTGCCGGAACTTGCCGCACTGGCGCAGCGTAAGCTGGCTGCCCTGTGCAACGCGCCGGACACCGGCACGGCAGTACAGGTGAAGTTTGCCGACACCGGAAAGCCGGTGCGCCGGCTGGCGGTCATCAGCGGCGCGGGCGGCAGTCTGTTTGCCGAAGCCATCGCCGAGGGCGCGGACTGTCTGCTGACCGGCGAAGCCAACCACCACCATGCACTGGACGCCAAGCGGCTGGGACTGTCCCTGATTGCGGCGGGGCATTACGCCACCGAGTTCCCGGTGACTGCCGCTGTGGCGGCTGCTCTGCGCACCGCCCTGCCGGAGGTAGAGGTGCTGGTGAGCACCGAGAACCGCGACCCGTATACTTATTTATAAAAAGAGAACCCTCTCCGTCATTGCTGCGCAATGCCACCTCCCCCGAAAGGGGGAGGTCTTTCAGCATAAACCGAAAAAGAGCAAAAGCTCTCCCGCAGGCGTTGACTGAGAGGGTTATAGATAAAACGAGGTAACATTTATGGCACTGGATGCCGCGACACTGGCGCTGACGGCAGCGGAATTGAAAACCACCCTGACCGATGCCAAGATCGCAAAAATTTTTGAACCGACCCGGGATGAGCTGGTCATCACCCTGCGCACCCGCACCGATACCTACGCGCTGCTGCTGTCTGCCCGCAGCGGCTCTGCCCGGGTGTGTCTGACCGAGGAGACCTTTGAAAACCCCGAGACGCCGCCCTCCTTCTGTATGCTCATACGCAAGCACCTGACCGGCGGCAGACTGCTGGATGTGCACATGGAGCCGGGCGACCGCATCGTCTACTTCGATTTTCAGTGCACCAACGAGATGGGCGACCTTGTGCGCAACACCCTGTGCGCCGAGCTGATGGGACGCTACTCCAACCTTGTGCTGGTGCAGAGCGGCAAAATTATCGACGCCCTCAAGCGGGTGGATTTTGAGGACAGTGACGTCCGGCAGCTGCTGCCGGGCCTGCCCTACACTACGCCCCCCAAGCCCGCCCGTCCGGATTTTCTGCTGGTGAGCAGCGCATCCATCGTGGCAGCGGCCTGTCAGCGGGAGTTGCCGGTGGCGGATGCTCTGAACAAGACGGTGGCCGGCGTAGGGCCGGTGGTCTGCCGGGAGGCCGCATGGCGCGCCTTTGACGGCGAGCACCTGCCCGCCAACGAGCTGACCGATGCCCAGAAGCGCAGCCTGATGGCGGCAATTGACGAACTGAAGGAACTGCACGCGCAGGGCGGCTGTCCGTGCAGCGTCACCGCGCCGGACGGCAAGCCGGTGGAGTATACCTTTTTCCGTCCGCAGCAGTACGGCGAGCAGTACACCATCCGGGAGTGGCCGTCCTTCAACGCGATGCTGGAGGGCTACTACGCCGAGAAGGACCGCGCTGAGCGGCTGCGCACCAAGAGCAAGGAGCTGCACAAGGCGGTGCACAATATGTACGACCGCGCCCTGCGCAAGCAGGCAGCACGGCAGGAAGAGCTTGCCGCCAGCGGCAAAAGCGAAAAGCTGCGCCTGTACGGTGAGCTGCTGTCCGCCAACCTCTATCTGGCGCAAAAGGGCATGAAGAGCCTGACCGTGCCCAACTGGTACGACGAGGGCAAAGAGGTGACCATCCCGCTGGATCTGCGGTTCAGCCCCAGCCAGAACGCCCAGAACTTCTTTAAGAACTACAAAAAGAAGCAGACTGCCGCCCGGATGCTGGTGGACCTGCTGGCAGAGGGCGAAAAGGAGATCGCCTATCTGGAAACGGTGCTCTACGAGGTGGAAAGCGCCTCCGGCGAAGCTGCCCTGAACGAGATCCGCATGGAACTGAAAAATCAGGGCTACCTGAAGTACTACAAGCAGCGGGACAAAAAGCAGAAGCCTGCGGACTTTTTGCGCTATACATCCAGCGACGGTTTTGAGATTCTGGTAGGCCGCAACAACGCCCAGAACGACAAGCTCACCCTGCACACCGCCCGGGGCAAGGACCTGTGGTTTCATGTACAGAAAGCCCCCGGCAGCCACGTTGTGGTCATGAGCCGGGGCGAGGACATCCCGGACACCACCAAGCAGGAAGCTGCGGAGCTGGCGGTCATCCATTCCAGCGCCTACAAGGCGGGCACCGGCGCCAAGGTGGCAGTGGACACCACCGAGGTGAAGAACATCTGGAAAGCAAACGGTGCCAAGCCCGGCATGGTGCTGTACGAGGTGTACACCACCGTCTACATCACGCCGCGGGAAGGGCTGGAGGAGCAGCTGAAGAAGAAATGATCTGAACTGCGCATCTTCATAGGTATAACCCCTGCCTTTCCCGCCCATACTGATGCTGCAAAGGGGAGCGGGGGAGTTTTCCACCGGCAAAAAGCGCTGAGATTGTGCATCTTGCACAGAAAATGCGGCTGTTGACAAAACAGAGAAAATAAAAAAGAAAAATCGTAATTTTCTGCAAAAAACACTTGCCAAATAGACGAAGATGTGATAAAATATCTCTCGGCTGCAAAAGGCTTGTGCGATACAAGTCGTGCAGGCCAGCGATATGCGTTGATGCGGGAGGTTGTCATCCGGCGATAGCTGCGATGGGTTATTTCCGCGGAGTATGTCCGATCTTAGAACCGGGCGAAAAAATTACTGACAGCGATGGAATACGTTCCCTCGGCAGAGAAGTTACTCCTCTGCGAAACGGGCGGAACCAATGTTCGGATTTGATTTGCTAATATGTTTCCGGGAGAACTGCCATGCGGTTCACCGGTTTTTATAGTGCCAAATCGAGGAACACCCGGAACTGTGTAGAGCAATTTATCGGCTCGCCTAGGGCAAAAACAATTTTTCAGGAGGCGTAAGCAATGGCAGTCAAAGAGAAAATCAGAATCCGTCTGCAGAGCTATGATGCTCAGCTGATCGATGCCGCAGCAGAGAAGATCGTGGAGACCGCAAAGCGCACTGGCGCTCGCGTGTCCGGCCCCATCCCCCTGCCCACCGATCGTGAGGTCGTTACCGTTCTGCGCGCTACCCACAAGTACAAGGATAGCCGCGAGCAGTTCGAGAGCCGCACTCATAAGCGTCTGATCGACATTCTGAAGCCGTCCAACAAGACGGTCGAGGCTCTGATGAGCCTCCAGCTCCCCGCTGGCGTGGACATCGAGATCAAGCTGTAAACCACACACGATCAAATTCGATGCCCTCGTTTCCCGAGGGGTCATGTTGGCAGTGACGTGCGCTGCCAACCAATAACCTTTACAGGAGGAAAAGAAAATGGTTAAAGGCATTATCGGCAAGAAAGTCGGTATGACCCAGCTGTTCGATGAGAGCGGCAAGGTTATCCCCGTCACCGTCATCGAGGCAGGCCCCTGCACCGTCGTGCAGAAGAAGACTGTCGAGAGCGATGGCTATCAGGCTGTTCAGCTGGGCTTCGGCGAGGTTTCCGCCAAGAAGGTCAACAAGGCAGCTGCAGGCCACTTCAAGAAGGCAAACGTTGCCCCCAAGAAGACCCTGCGTGAGTTCCGTCTGGACGACGTTTCCGCAATGAACGTTGGCGACATCCTGAAGGCTGACGTCTTTGCAGCAGGCGACAAGGTTGACGTTGCAGGCGTTTCCAAGGGCAAGGGCTACCAGGGCGTTATCAAGCGCTTTGGCCAGCACCGTCTGCGTGAGAGCCACGGCACTGGCCCGGTGGCACGTCATGCAGGTTCTATGGGCGCTATTTCCAACCCCTCTCGCGTGTTCCCCGGCAAGCGCCTGCCCGGCCACATGGGCTGCGTGCGCGTTACCGTGCAGAACCTGACCGTTGTCAAGGTTGACACCGAGAACAATCTGATCGCTGTCAAGGGTGCGGTTCCCGGTTCCAAGGGCACCATCATCACCCTGGCCAACAGCGTCAAGGCGTAAGGAGGAAAGCTACAATGGCAAAGTTTAATGTAGTCGATATGAACGGTCAGCACGTTAGCGAGATCGAGCTTTCCGACGCCGTGTTCGGTATCACCCCGAATGAGAAGGCTGTCCACATTGCTGTGGTGAACTTCCTGGCCAACCAGCGTCAGGGCACCCAGAACACCAAGATCCGCATGGAAGTTTCCGGCGGCGGCAAGAAGCCTTGGCGTCAGAAGGGCACCGGTCACGCTCGTCAGGGCTCCATCCGTGCTCCGCAGTGGACCCACGGCGGCGTTGCTCTGGGCCCCAAGCCCCGCAGCTACAACTACCACATCAACAACAAGGTCAAGCGTCTGGCTCTGCTGAGCGTCCTGTCCGACAAGGCTGCCAATGGCAACATGGTCGTCGTTGACAAGTTCGCTTGCGATGAGTACAAGACCAAGGCTGTGGTCGCTATGCTGAACGCTGTGGGCGCCGGCAAGAAGAACCTGCTGGTCAACGAGACTGTCGATGCAAAGTTCGTCAAGAGCGCTGGCAACATCGCCGGTGTCAAGACCACCTTCGCAGGCAGCGTGAACACCTACGATGTGCTGAACGCCGACAAGCTGATCATCAGCGTCGACGCAGCTAAGAAGCTCGAGGAGGTGCTTGGCTAATGAAAACCGCACATGATATCGTCCTGAAGCCGGTCATTACCGAGAACTCCATGGCTGGCATCGCTGACAAGAAGTACACCTTCAAGGTCGCTACCGATGCTACCAAGGTCGAGATCGCTCAGGCAGTTGAAGTTCTGTTCCCCGGCGTCAAGGTCGCTAAGGTGAACACCGTCTCCGTCCGTGGCCGCTTCCGCCGTCAGGGTATGCACGCTGGTTACACCGCTGCATCCAAGAAGGCTATCGTGACCCTGACCAAGGACTCCAAGGAGATCGAGTTCTTCAACAGCATGGTCTGATAGAACCCGCCGAGGGTTCCTCTATGGGGATATGACCCCGATAATAATTCATAAGATAAACAAAGGAGAATAGCACAATGGCTATCAAAAAGTATGGCCCCACTACTCCGGGCCGCCGCGGCATGACCGTCACGGATTACAGCGTCCTGACCAAGGTCGCTCCTGAGCGCAGCCTGCTGGAGCCCATGAAGAAGCACAGCGGCCGCAACAACACCGGTCGTATCACCGTCCGCCATCAGGGCGGCGGCAACCGCACCAAGTATCGTGTCATCGACTTCAAGCGTCAGAAGACCGATATCCCCGCTACCGTCAAGACTCTCGAGTACGATCCGAACCGCAGCGCATTCATCGCTCTGGTCGAGTACACTGATGGCGTCAAGAGCTACATCATTGCTCCCGATGGCCTGAAGGTGGGCGACGTGGTCGTCAGCAGCAAGTCTGCCGATATCAAGCCCGGCAACTGCCTGCCCTTCGAGAACATCCCCGTCGGTACCATCATCCACAACATCGAGCTGTATCCCGGCCGCGGCGCTCAGCTGGTTCGTTCCGCTGGCAACATGGCTCAGCTGATGGCTAAGGAGAATGGCTACGCTCTGGTTCGTCTGCCCTCCGGTGAGATGCGCAACGTGCCCGTGAACTGCACCGCAGTCATCGGTCAGGTTTCCAACATCGACCACGAGAACGTCAACCTGGGCAAGGCTGGCCGCAAGCGCCACATGGGCGTTCGCCCCGGCAGCCGTGGTTCCGTCATGAACCCCTGCGATCACCCGCACGGCGGTGGCGAAGGCCGCGCCCCGGTTGGTCACGACAGCCCGCGCACCCCGTGGGGCAAGCCGGCAATGGGTCTCAAGACTCGCAAACATCATGCTCGCTCCAACAAGTTCATTGTGAAGCGCGCCAACGGTTAAGGGAGGAAATAAGATATGTCTCGTAGCACCAAAAAGGGCCCTTACGTCGCGGATTCTCTGATGAAGAAAGTTGAAGCGATGAACGAGGCCGGTAAGAAGAGCGTCGTCAAGACCTGGAGCCGCTCCTCCACCATCTTCCCCGAATTCGTCGGCCACACCTTTGCTGTCCATGACGGCCGCAAGCATGTGCCCGTATACGTTACTGAGGATATGGTTGGCCACAAACTGGGTGAGTTTGCTCCCACCCGCAAGTTCACTGGCCACGGCGGCGGTAAGACCGTCGCCAAATAAGAGAGGAGGAACACAACATGGAAGCACGGGCAACGCTCCGTTACGCCCGCATCAGCCCCCGCAAGGTTTCTATCGTGATGGATCTCATCCGTAATAAGCCGCTGGCTGAAGCTCAGGCGATTCTGCAGTACACCCCGAAGGCCGCTTGTGAGCCCCTTCTCAAACTGGTGAACTCTGCTGCCGCTAACGCGGAAAACAATTTTGATATGGACCGCAACAACCTGTATGTTGCGGAATGCTATGTCTGCCCCGGCCCGACCCTGAAGCGCATTATGCCGCGCGCACAGGGCCGTGCATACCGCATCCTGAAGCGCACCAGCCACATGACTGTTGTGCTGAAAGAGAAAAACTAAGGAGGTAAACAAATGGGCCAGAAAGTTAATCCCCATGGCATGCGCGTGGGCGTTATTAAAGATTGGGACAGCCGCTGGTTTACCTCTAAGCAGGAATTCGGCGACACCCTCGTTGAGGATCACAAGATCCGCAAGACCCTGAAGAAGCACAAAAGATAGTTAATGAATTTAAATCGGTCTACGAAGACGAGCGGATACTCAAAATCGGGCAAAACATCAAATATGATTGCGCAAATGACGGTCCAGTTCGTATCCTCATAGTGATGCACCAGCCTGTGCCGCAGTCCTGCAATCTTCACCCATGGAATATCCGGATATTGCTTCTTGAAGTCCTCTGATAAATTAGCAGCGTGCTCTCCAATGTTGTAGAGCGGTGTTGTAACGGTCCATTGAACTGCTTCTTCTGCAAAAATTATCTCGGGAGTGATA
>OHIX01000542.1_pt1 | contig 11444 bp, 8 predicted proteins | sample 1568391 | NCBI WGS metagenome assembly OHIX01 (sample SAMEA3879541, study PRJEB24766) | human gut metagenome | biome: human-associated habitat; feature: feces | place: USA | collected 1985/1987 | reverse complement strand
GCAGTGCATCGAAGCCATCCCCTTCAGCGGCAGCAGGTAGTTCATGTAGGAGAACATACCCTTCTTCATTTCGCCGCCGTACCAGGTGTTGATGATTACCTGCATTTTTTCGGTGAGGTTGAACACGACCGCCGTTTCCGAGTTGAGTCCGAGTTCCTTGTAGTTCTTGACTTTGGCTTTCGAGGCGTTCAGCACCACGAAATCGGGTTCGCCGTACTTCTCCAGCTCCTCGTCCGTCGGGCGGATGAACATGTTTTTCACGAAATGCGCCTGCCAGGCGACCTCCATGATGAAGCGGATCTTCAGACGGGTGTTCTCGTTGGCTCCGCAGAACGTGTCCACGACGAAGAGCTTCTTGTTCGACAACTCTTCGACAGCGATCTTTTTCAGCTCCTTCCAGGTCTTCTTCGTCACCGGTTTGTTGTCGTTCTTGTATTCGGGCGAGGTCCACCAGATGGTATCTTTGGTGGTTTCGTCCATGACGAAGAACTTGTCTTTCGGGGAACGACCCGTGTAAACGCCGGTCATCACGTTCACGGCACCCATTTCGGTTACCTGACCCTTTTCATAACCGCGCAGGCCCTTGCGGGTCTCCTCGCGGTAGTTCGTCGTACGACGGGTTGTAGATTACTTCCGTAGTACCCGTGATGCCGTACTGTTTCAAATTGATTTTAGCCATAATTATTGATTTAAATTAATCCTCTTATTTCACTTGACAGCGGTTGTTCGTTTATGAACGATGCTCGCAAAGTTAAAGATTTTTTTCGAATGTGAAAATATTAACAGTAGGTTTATCGTTTTTCCCGGCGAATCATTCGGCTGTCGATGGCGTTTACGATCACCGCGATCGCACCGTCGCCCGTTACGTTGGTCGCCGTACCGAAACTGTCCATGGCAATGTAGGTGGCGATCATCAGTCCGATCATATTTTCGTCGAACCCGAGCATCGACTCCAGCAATCCGATCGCAGCCATGATGGCTCCGCCCGGTACGCCCGGTGCGGCGATCATCGTAATGCCCAGCAGCAGGATGAAACCCGAGTAGGTGCCCATCGAAACGTCCAGTCCGGAGAGCATCATCACCGCGAGCGAGCAGGCGACGATCTTCATCATCGAACCCGAGAGGTGGATCGTGGCGCAGAGCGGGACGACGAATCCCGCCACTTCGGGGCGGACGCCGATTTTGACCGTCTGTGCCAGCGTCACGGGGATCGTGGCTGCCGACGATTGCGTACCGAGGGCCGTCATGTAGGCGGTCATCATCGTGCGGAGCATCTTCAACGGATTCTGCCTTGCCACGAGGCCCGCGATCGAGAACTGGATCAGCAGCAGGACGACCGTCATCACGAAGATAATCACGATCAACTTGAGGAAAATGCCCAGAATACCCGATACCTGCCCCGACTGAGTCATCGAGAGGAAGATGCCGAAGATGTAGAAGGGCAGCAGCGGGATGATGACCTTCGAGATGACACGCTCGATGATGAGTTTGAAATCATCCATCATGCCCTTGAGCTTGTCGCTGTGGATATAAGCCATGCCCAGTCCCAGCACGAAGGCGAGAATGAGGGCGGTCATCACGCCCATCAACGGGGGCATTTCGACCGTGAAGAACGGTTGCATGGGTGTTGCGGCGGTTTCTCCCGGGGCGCTCATCTCCGTACCGCCCAATAGCCGGGGTAATATCCCGAAACTTGTGAAGAAAGTTCCGAATCCCGAAAACAGGGTAAAGGCATAGGCCAGGGCTGCGGTGATTACCAGCAGCCGTCCTGCCTTGCTGCCCAGGTCGGCGATGCCCGGAGCCACGAGGCCCAGGATCAGCAGCGGGATGACGAAGTTCAGAAAATTGCCGAAAATGTTGTTGAAGGTCAATGCGATTCGGGTGAACCACTCGGGAACGAAGAGGCCGAATACGATGCCCAGCGCGATAGCCAGGAGCACTTTGGGAAGTAAGCCGAATTTATGCTTCATAAGGTGTCGTTTCATTGGTTTTCGGTTGGACGATTCATGCGTCGGGGCCTTGGGCCGATCGTGTTCCCGATTCGGACCGAATTCGTTTTTCGGAGGTCCCGTTGCATGCCGTTTTTCTATTAACGTATAAAAAGGGAGCAATATTTGTGCAAAGAAGAGAATATTTTCTAATTTTGTCAATATGACTGCACTGTATAGCGATATTATTTTCGGCCCGATCCATTCCCGCAGATTGGGTCTGTCATTGGGTGTCAATCTGTTACCCACTCAATCGAAGTTGTGTAGCTTCGATTGCATTTATTGCGAATGTGGTTTTAATGAAGATCATCGTCCCCAAAAGAAACTGCCTACTCGCGAGCAGGTTCGTGAGGCTTTGGAAGCCCGTTTGATTGATATGCGGCAAAATGGTCCTAAACCGGATGTGCTGACTTTTGCCGGTAATGGCGAACCGACGACTCATCCTCATTTTGCAGGAATTATAGAGGATACTTTGGCATTGCGTGATATATATTTTCCTCAGGCAAAAGTGAGTGTATTGAGTAATTCTACTTTTATTCACAAACCGGAGGTATTTGATGCATTGAATAAGATAGATAATAATATATTGAAGCTGGATACTATTGATACGGATTATATTCGATTGACAGACCGCCCGACCGGGCACTATGATGTACGGAAAATTATAAAAGGGATGAAAGCTTTCAAAGGTAATCTGATTATTCAGACCATGTTCATGAAAGGCAAATATCAAGGGCAGGATGTGGATAATACTTCAGATCGGTATGTGCTGCCCTGGCTGGAAACGGTGAAAGAGATTGCTCCCCGTCAGGTGATGATTTACACCATCGACCGTGAAACGCCCGATCATGATTTGGAAAAGGCTACTCATGAGGAATTGGACAGAATAGGAAAATTGATAAAGGATTCCGGCATTCCGGTATCGGTCTCGTATTGAGAAAAAAGTAAGTTGACTTCAAAGGGCAAGTAAGTTGACTTACTTTGCCGATGAAGTGAACTTACTTTGCTCATGAACATATCTTACTTTTTCAGGTCACTATTAAAACATATAATTTATTCCTGGATATTTTTCAAAGACTGGAGATACGTTGTTTCACATACTTGCAATTGAATGGATTTGAATAATAATGGAATATACTTCTATCCCTGATTATAATGATGGAAGCTTTAATCTTTATCAGAACGAACTGATGAACTTTTTCATCTTTCTGACCAAGGTACATCCAGCTTTTATTCTTGACAAGTCATTGAAAGCCTAATGCTGTCAGTTTGTTCTGTCCGCTTGCGATGAGCTTTGTGATATGAATAAATAACATCACTTTAGCCGATTTCCATCTGAGAATTAATGAATTGTTAGTTCTTTTGCAGGATGCCCATACTTTTGTGAATATAGAACCGTTGTCGCTATATCCATTTTCTGTCCGCTATTTTAACGGGAATTTTTATTTATACTCCATTTTTTGGAACACATGATTCAGGATATGAATCAAAGGGGAGTTTCTTTGCTGGTTGTTGATATGCGGTATAATGGGGGAGGTAACAGCCTTTTAGGAAATATGCTGTTGGAGGCATTGAATATTCATTTATCTATTTCCATAAGCTATGGAAATACAACAAACACGAAGAAAGCACTTGGCTATATGGCAGGAAGGGCTTAGGGATGCGGATAAGGTCTTTTAATGATAAATCTGATTTCAAGATTTTAAAACACCAGTGAGGAGTATGGGGGCATTTTACACTTATTTACTGAAAAAAGGATATTGGCTTTCTATTCCTGTCCTTCATTAGCAGAATAGAATCAAAAAGGAGAGCATTTATTTTAGTCCATAATGCTCTCCTTTCTTATTTTATTTTTCTATAATAGCCTTTGCTTTCTCCAAAGCCACATTGATATTAGGACAGATATTTTCTTTTCCCAGCAGTTCATTAAATCCTGATTTTTCAAGAATTTGATGCACTTTTTCATTCACTCCCGAAAGCACAATCTGAATATTTTCTTTCTTAGACATTTCGCATAGATTAGTCAGGTTGTGAATACCGGTAGAATCAATGAATGGTACTTTACGCATACGTACGATCCGTACTTTGGGACGGTCGCCCAATTCGGACATGATTTCCTCAAACTTGGTAGCGATACCAAAGAAGTAGGGACCGTTGATTTCATATACTTCCACACCTTTGGGAACCATGAGATGTTCTTCGTGCACTTCCAGATCGGATTCATTATTGGGGTCGATTTCATTTTTGATAACCGATATTTCTGTTGTTTCCATGACACGTTTCATGAACAATACACAGGCAATGAGCAAACCTACTTCAATAGCTACGGTCAAATCGAAGATAACAGTCAAGAAGAAAGTGATCAACAATACGGTGACGTCTGATTTCGGATTCTTCAGCAACGCTTTGAAAGTACGCCAGCCGCTCATGTTATAGGAAACAATCACCAATACACCTGCCAGACAGGCCATCGGGATATATTGTGCCAGAGGCATCAGGAACAAGAGAATCAGCAACAGAATGACTGCATGAATGATACCTGCAACAGGTGATTTTCCACCGTTGTTGATATTGGTCATGGTACGTGCGATGGCTCCTGTAGCAGGAATACCGCCAAACAGCGGAGCGATAATATTGGCTGCGCCCTGGGCTATCAGTTCCGTGTTTGAATCGTGGCGGTCACCAATGACACCATCGGCTACGGCAGCAGACAACAGAGATTCTATGGCTCCCAGTACAGCAATGGTGATGGCAACCGGAAATAAATTCTTGATAGCTTCCCAATTTAATTCGGGTACTACTGCATCCGGCAGCTGTGACTGAATGGTAAAACGGTCGCCAATGGTGTCGATACAAGTGATTCCGCCATATGTTTTCATCAGGTACACGGCAATGGTTACTACAATGATGGCAATCAGTGAACCTGGAATCTTTTTTGAGAACCGGGGAGTCAGTGCGATAATCAGGACGCTGACTATGCTGACAATGGCGTTCCACCAATTAACAGTATCAAAATGACGGAAATACATCATCCATTTACCTATGAAGTCTCCCGGTACTTTTTCTCCTCCGAAGTTCAGTCCGAAGATATCGGCAATCTGTGTCGTAAAGATGGTAACGGCAATACCACTGGTAAATCCTACAATAATGGGATAAGGAATGAATTTGATAACAGCTCCCAGCTTGAATACACCTAATAAAATAAGGAGTACTCCTGCCATAAGAGTTGCTACTGTTAATCCGCTGATGCCGTATTCTTGGATGATTCCATAGATAATTACGATAAATGCTCCGGTAGGTCCGCCTATCTGTACTTTGCTTCCTCCTAATAAAGAGATGATAAATCCTGCTACAATAGCAGTGATGATGCCTTTTTCTGGGGAAACTCCCGAAGCGATACCAAATGCGATAGCCAGTGGAAGTGCAACAATACCTACGATAATTCCGGCCATGAGGTCGGCCATGAAGCTCTCTTTTGAATAATTCTGTAGGGTAGTGAAGAGCTTCGGTTTGAATTCAAATGCTTTCATTTGTCAACTACTTTATGCTATGATTTTAAACGAGTTGCAAAAGTAGATAAAATTAATGTATAAATTAAGGTATTATTCTATTTAAATTCGTATTTTTGTTATTCATAGGGTGTTTTGTTGATAGTAATGGTGCGTTGGGCGGTAGAATCATTTGTGATACTGGTTACATCTCCTTTCGTAGTGAAGTAAACGTAATTTCCTTTATCGTAAAAACGATATACCTTGCAACCGTCATGTTCAAACAGATAGCTGACAGTGTAAGTGGAGTTGTTTTCAGACTCTCCGATTTTTAACGGTATGGACGCACATGAATTAAATCCTATTATAGTAAGGAGGGGAAAAGTGAATAATTTGATGATGTTTTTCATAATGGAAAATGTTAATGTTGTTGTGAACACAAATATAGGTGTTCTTGTTTATTTTATATAGAGTGAACGTTTAATTAAATATAAAAACGTAATTGTAATGAATACAATTTTGAAATAAAATATATATCTTTGTGTCATCAACAGATGATCAAATAATACTAACTAATAAAACTAACAATTATGGCTAAAAGCGTAAAAGGTACACAGACAGAGAAAAACTTGCTGACTTCATTTGCAGGTGAATCACAGGCTAGAATGCGTTATACTTACTTTGCAAGTACAGCAAAGAAGGAAGGTTATGAACAAATAGCAGCTATTTTTACAGAAACAGCCGATCAGGAAAAAGAACATGCAAAACGTATGTTTAAATGGTTGGAAGGCGGTATGGTAGAAATTACTGCCAGCTATCCTGCAGGTATCATTGGTACCACTATGGAAAATTTGAAAGCTGCCGCTGCCGGTGAAAATGAAGAATGGACTACTGATTACCCTCACTTTGCTGATGTGGCCGATCAGGAAGGTTTTCCTGCTATCGCTACTATGTATCGCAGAATCGCTGAAGCTGAAAAGGGGCATGAGGAAAGATATCTGGCTTTATTGAAGAATGTGGAAGAAGGTACAGTATTCAAAAAAGCAGAAGAGACTGTATGGCAGTGCCGTAACTGCGGTTACATTTATGTAGGTACGGAAGCTCCTGAAGTATGTCCTGCATGTCTGCATCCGCAAGCTTATTTCGAAGTGAAGAAGAATAATTATTGATTGAAATAAAACCACTCGTTCATCATGGATCCGGTTTCTCTGAAAAGGGGAAACCGGATTTTTTATTTTTAGGAAATGATTTTTGATTGGTTTTTATTCTTCTCTTTTCCCGTTTACAAATTCCCCCGGTTTCATGCCGAACTGTTTTTGGAAACATTTGGAGAAATAAGACGGATTATTGAATCCTACCATATAACAGATTTCATTGATGCGATATTTGTTTTCTGCCAGCAAGATCGCTGCTTTTTTCAAACGTACCACTTGAATCAGTTCATTAGGGGTGATATTGGCCAATGTCTTTATTTTGGCAAACAGGCCCGAACGGCTGATACACAATTTTTCGGCCAGGAAATCTACGGATAATTCCGGATTGGAGAAATTCTCTTCTATGATTTCATTCATACGGGTAAGGAACTTGTCGTCCATAGAATTATTGGCAATGCTGTTCAGCGGAACCAACGGCATCTTCGAGAATTTCTGACGCAGCAGATTACGCAAGTCTACCAGATTCTTGATACATGCTTCCAAGTATTGCATGGAGAAAGGTTTCTCTATGTAGGCATCTGCACCACAATCCATACCTTCTATCTTGGAGTTGGTATCTGTCTTGGCCGTTAGCAGGATGAAGGGTATATGACTGGTAGCCTGGTTAGTCCTTATTGCTTTGCAGAATTCCACTCCGTCCATGCGTGGCATCATCCAGTCGCTTACAATGAGTGTCACTTCGTTTTCTTTCAGTTTATTCAGTGCTTCTATACCGTCTTCTGCGGTAAGTATGCTGTATTTATCAGCCAGACTACTCGAAAGGAAATTCAACATTTCCTCATTATCATCCACAATCAGCATGGTTGGTTTATGTTTGATAGGAGAACCGGAGAGGTCCTCTTGCAAGATTCCTTCGGGAATGGCTGGGTTGTTCAATAGTGATGTGCCCGTATCCTGTGGCAGGACTTGTGCTTGTTCTATAGGCAACGTTACGATAAAAGATGATCCTTTGTTAACCTCGGATTCCACTTCAATACAGCCATTGTGTGATTCTACGATACTTTTGACAATGCTGAGGCCGATACCTGTTCCCGGCTTGTTATCCATAGCCTGATAGAACGGATGGAATATCTTCTTTTGTTCTTCTTTGCTGATCCCTATGCCGTTATCTGTCACTCGGATTATAAAAGTATGTTGTTCCGGCTGTACGATACAGGTAAGAGTAACTTCATCTTTTGTGTATTTACTGGCATTGGTCAACAGATTGCTGACTAGTTTGGTTACCGCCTCACTGTCTACTATAGCCGTGAAATCTGCTTCAGGATATTTCACAGTAAGCCGTGCTCCATGTTGGGCGATGAAAGGTTCGAAACGTTCACAAACCGCTTTGAGCAGTTGGTGGATATTTTGGGAAGCAAACTTCATTTTCATTCCTTCCTGTTCCACCTTCCGGAAATCCAGCAATTGGTTTACCAGGAACAGCAGACGCTGGCTGTTACGGTCAATAATATTCAGATCGTCGCGTACTGTAGACGGCAGGGACACGGGAGATTTCATTATTTTCTCCAAAGGTCCTATGATAAGGGATACCGGTGTGCGTATTTCGTGGGCTATCATGGTGAAGAACTTGATTTTGGCTTCGTGTACTTCTTTTTCCTTGTTGGCGTTCAGTTTGTTTATTTCAGCCGTATGTTTCTTCTCTGTCCGTTTGATGATGAAGCGGATGACGAATCCGAAAGCTATGCAAACCAATACAAAATAGAGCAGTTTGGAAGCGGTGGACCAATAGAAAGGAGGGTGGATGGTGATTTTCAGACTGGTTCCTTTTTCATTCCATATTCCGTCATTATTGGTCGCCTTTACTTTGAAAAGATAGGTTCCTGCGGGCAAATTGGTGTAAGTGGCCTTATTTTGGGAGCCTACATAGTTCCAGTCTTTGTCAAATCCTTCCAGTTTATAGGCGTATTTGTTTTTATTGGGGGTGCAATAGCTTAAAGAGGCATAAAGCAAGCTGAATGCATTTTCTTTATAGGATAGCTCCAGTTCTTCCAACTGGTTGAGAGATTTTGGAAGCAGTTTGTTTCCTACAGGAATTTGTTTATTAAATATTTCTAGTGCAGTAATGACTACTGGAGGACGTACGTGATTCGTTTTAATTTGATGGGGATAGAAAGCATTGAATCCGTTTACTGATCCGATATAAATTTTTCCGTCAGAAGCTTTGATACCTGCATTGGGTAGAAACTGGTCACTTTGTAGTCCGTCACTTTTAGTAAATACCTGGCAACCTTCTCCCGGTATATAGCGGACCAGCCCTTTTGTAGTGGTCAGCCATAATATATGCTGGTCTTCGATAATGCTGCATATATTGTGGCTGGGTATTTCTAACGGGATGGTTTCAAAATTGTCTTCCTCTATATTGTATTTACAAAGTCCGTTCATGGTTCCTGCCCATATCTCTCCATGGCTGTCTATCAGGCAGCAGTTTACTTGGTTATTGGCCAGCGTATTGGGCAGTGTATTGTTATGCACATAGTTTTTCCATATTTGTTTTTCCGGATGAAATTTGAACAATCCTTTTCCTTGTGTGGAAAACCAGAGATTTCCTTTTGTATCTTGGTCTATGTCTATGGTCATAGCATCTAGGTTCTTAATACGGATAAAATTATCCTCTTCCCGGTTATACAGATTGATTCCATTCATGGATGCTACCCAGATTCTATCCGATCTGTCTTTAAAGATGGCGTAAGAACTGGTTCCGTCCAGTGAGGTCGGGATATCTGTATAGGAGCGGTAGACTTTAAAAGTTCCCGTTTGCAGATTCAGTACATTCACTCCTCCAGTATAGGTTCCTATCCATAGGTTGTCTCCATCCATGCATAGTGCATGGACGTTGTGATAGGAAAGGCTGTTTTTATGATCAGCCGGTAGATAGTAAACGAACTTCCGGTCTTTAGGCGAGTATCGGTTCAGTCCACCGTCGTCCGAAGCTATCCATATTTGTCCATGAGCATCTTCGCAGAACCGTCCGATAACATTTCCATTTATAGAATTGTAAAGTCGTGAATGGGAAAAACTTTCAAATTGTTCAGCATTAGGTGAAATATAATTAATCCCTCCATAGTAGGTCCCAATCCAGATACCTCCTTCCCGGTCTTTTATGATGGGATATACAAAACGGTTTGATAAAGAGTTGGGAACAGTTTCATTTTCAGTAAACAGTTTATATTCTTCTGTAAGGGTATTGAATAATAACAGCCCGTCGTCCGATCCTATCAATAGTTGGTGAGGGGCATATTCCATTAACGAATGAATGTGTGTTACACCTTTTCCGTCCGTAGGGTGTAAATAGGTAGTGGTTTGCCGCGTATATTTATCTATTTTTTGCAACCCGCACTCCCATGTTCCCAGCCAAAGGGTCTGTTCTGAATCCTCCAGCATGGCTAATGCTTGTGAGTGGTGATTTCCGGCATTGTAAAGAAGTCCAAAAGGCTCGAATTTATTTTCTGCTTTGTTCAGTTTGTAAACACCTGATTCTCCTTGGTTGGTGAGAGCCCATATTTGGTTGTCACTGTCTGCCATTGTGCTTGCTACTATTCCGAACGCACTTGTAAATTCGTATTGTTCCAAATAGTTTTTTGATAGATTGTATCGGAACAAGCCTTGCCCGTTGGTCGAGAACCATAAATTTCCGTCTTTATCTTGCAAAATATGGTTGACGATGCTGGTTATGCGGACATTATTGGGAGTTGTGAGGTCGAAATAGGTAAAAGTTTCCGTTGCATAAGCATATATATAGATTCCCTCATCTGTCCCTATCCAGATATTCTTTTTGGTTCCGTACAGGGAGGATATGTATTTGCCTGCTGCCTGTGGGCAAATTGAATATGATTTTATCATGATTCCGTCATATCGGTTCAGACCTTCTTCTGTTCCTATCCATAGAAAACCATATTTGTCTTGCATAATGGCACGTACAGAGTTGGATGACAATCCGTCTTCTACGGAGAAATGTCGGAAACGGAAATCATTGGGTACAGCAAGTAAAGTTACTGATATAAGTAGAAAGAGTATCGAAAGGACAGGGCTTTTCATAGTTGTTATTTTTATCTTTATGCAAAGATAACAAGGTTTGAAATAATAGTATTGTAAAATGAAATATATTTATTGAGGTCAAGATAGAAATATGAATGTGTGGAAATATTTTCTTTAAAAGGGTGCCAATAGTCTGATAGTACTATTTTTGTTGCACCCTCATAAAGAAAATGTGATATGGTTTTATTGAATAATGGGCTGACTTCCAGTTATTCTTATCCGGTAAGGCCATTGTGCATCCTTTTCTTCCTGATTCGGATTTATCCAATGTTCGGCTGGCGCTCCCATAACGATGAACCAGAGACGTTCCGGAGATGAATTCTCTGGCACAGCATAACTGATTTTTCCCACAGGGTCTGCTTTCATTTCTCCATAGACTGCCTTGCCTTCTTTTGTGATGGTTACTATTCCATAGCGCCATCCGGCTTTGTCTGCATTGATGGTGTGGAATCCATTTTTATCGGCTTCTCCACAAAATTCTATTGTTACAGTTTGTCCGGTTGGGGGGATTGAGAGAGGAATGGCGTTGAAACCGTAGTTTTCCGGACAATTTTCGGGTGTGATCTGATACCAGTTGTCATCCATGCTGTTCAGTTTGCAGGTATATTGATTGGCATAAGGGCGTGTCTCTTTCCATACCCGTGGGAAATCCCAATTGATGAAATGACGGCAGGCGTCGAATATTTCATCACAGAATTGTTCCTGAGTCAGTCCAGTCA
>OHIX01000537.1_pt1 | contig 11522 bp, 9 predicted proteins | sample 1568391 | NCBI WGS metagenome assembly OHIX01 (sample SAMEA3879541, study PRJEB24766) | human gut metagenome | biome: human-associated habitat; feature: feces | place: USA | collected 1985/1987 | reverse complement strand
TAATCTGATAATCAATTTATATATTAGTATTTATCTTTTATTTGATACCGTATAGTTCCCATATTCTGTCGGTTTCCCAAAGGTTATTATTATTTTGCTCCACTGTCTAATAAAAGCTCTTCATTTTGAGGTATGGTGTTAATGTTCGCCAAAGGGTTGGTTAGAACAACCCATTGGCGAACTATGATAACCTTAACTTAATGTACTCGGTTCATGATCGGGGTATTAAGCCGCAAAGCATTCTATAATGTCCGATTTTCTTTAAGAATTTCGGACATTTTATTGCTACATCAAGAGTAATATCGTATCTTTGCAAGTGGAATCATTGTGGATATGAAGACGATACTGACAAAGGAAATACGAAACATCATAGACCGAAACGGACCGAACAGGCTTTATATGGTGAGTGATTTTGCCCATCTGAATAATGATGGGCTAGTTACTCGTGCGCTTTCCCGATTAGAGAAAGAGGGGGTGCTCATTCGTCTTTCTCAAGGTCTATATCTATATCCATTACGGAATAAGTTCGGTGTACTTCGTCCCTCTATAGAAGATATCGCATACGCTATAGCGGAAAAGGATAAGGCTCGTATTATACCTAGTGGATTGACAGCATTGAACAAATTGGGACTTTCCACACAGGTCACGATGAATGCAGTCTATTTGACAGATGCCACAGCAAGGGAACTTACTATCGGGAACCGTAAAATCATATTCAAGCGTAGCGCACCTCGCAATTTTGCCTACAAGACAGACTTGTTCCCACTTATAGTCGCTGCCATGAAAGAATTAGGGAAAGATAACGTGACAGATGAACAGATCGCAATCATAAAACAAACCATTGAAAAATATGGTAGTCCTGATGAAATCAAATACGATTACAGCATTGCTCCGCAATGGATTAAACAAAGACTTGCATTATGAATTTTACTAAGCTTACAAAAGAAGAACAACTTACCATTTTGGCTAATGTAGCCGAAGATAAAGGGATTGTGGACAATGCCGTAGAAAAGGACTACTGGGTCAGTATGGTGTTACGTGCCATATTTTCTTTGCCGTATGCAGCAGCTTTTGTTTTCAAGGGAGGAACAAGCCTTAGCAAAGGTTGGGGATTAATAGAACGGTTTTCGGAAGATATTGACCTTGCAATAGATCCCCAATATCTCGGCTTTACAAATATTGAGACTAAAAGTCAACGGACTAAGTTGCGGAAAGACTCCAAGAAGTTCATAGATGGCTCTTTCGCGCTCGACGTTGAGACCAGATTAAAAGAGTTTGGGCTATCAGAGAGCTGTAAGGTTATAGTTCCAGAGACATCTGTCAGTGACCTTGATCCTGTAGTCCTGTTTGTCGAGTATAATTCAGTGCTGCAAACGAAAATGCAATATATACCCGAACGAGTCAAGGTTGAGATAAGTTGTCGTTCACTCATGGAACCGTCAGAAGATGTGAAAATGCGTTCTATGATAGAAGAGGCTTATCCAGGTGAAGAGTTCTCATTACCTATATTCACTGTTCCTACCGTAGTGCCAGGACGAACATTCCTGGAAAAGGTTTTTCTTTTACATGAAGAGTTTAACCGTCCCAATGGCTGTACGCATATCGAACGTATCACACGACACATGTATGACATTGTAAAGATGATGGATAAACCGTTTGCTATGGAAGCAATGCAGGATGTACAATTATACGAGGACATTGTGACTCATCGTAAAAAGTTTACGGCTTGGAGTGGATTGGACTATACGAGTCATCTTCCACACACAATATCGTTCCTGCCTCCTAAAAGCATCGAAGATGTTTTGCGTGACGACTATAAGCAGATGCAAATTGGCTTCATCTATGCCAATGCACCTTCTTTCGATGAGATTATGGAACGATTGAGTGAGTTGCAAAGCAGATTTAGGACATTGGTATGGAAAAATAATCGTTGACGGTATGGATAGAATAAATGTTGATATGACCGAAACTATTATTTTTGATTGATAAAGAATACAAAACATAGTTCAATATGGCACATAGTTTCATAACCAATAAAGATCGTCTACTCTCCGACATTATCACGGGTATCTTGCCCAAATCGGATGCCGTAGATATTCTTGTGGGCTATTTCTATTTTTCGGGATACATACAGCTTGCCGATAAGCTCGCTGATAAGCATCTCCGTATTTTGGTTGGTCTTGACATAGACACTCGGATTTCAAATCGTGTCCGTGAGGTAGAAGAGTTGGTGGAATGGCAACGCATCCGGAGTAAGGTTCGTGAGGAATATTTCAACAACTTAGTGAGACTCATTAATGAAACGGATAATACCGATACAGATGAAACCATCCGAATATTTCGTCAATTTCAACATAAAATTTATAATGGCACATTGGAAATACGTAAGACCGAAGACCCGTGTCATGCGAAAATGTACCTTTTTGCTTATAATAGCATCAATAACGAAAATGGAGAACAACCCGGTGATGTAATCACAGGATCAAGTAATCTTTCCTATCAAGGTTTGCAAGGTAGAACAGAAATCAATGTACGGTTTACAGACAAGGGGAAATATACGGAGGGAAAACAAATCTTTGACGAACTTTGGTCAAATGCCATTCCAATTGTGGACGAAAACACTGTTGATCGTTGGAAAGAAAAAGTCGAGAGTAAAATTTGGATTGACCGACTCTTTCAGCCATATAAACTTTATCTACGTGTGCTCAGCGAGTATTTTAACATTCCGTCTAAAACAAATGTGCGTACACCTTTCGACATTACCGATGGAAAGTTCTTCAACCTGAAATATCAAACTGATGCCATTCAACTTGCATTGAAGTCTATCGAAACCCATAACGGAACGATTGTAGCAGACGTAGTTGGCTTGGGAAAAAGTATAATCGCTTCTACCATTGCCCACAACCTCCGTTTGCGTACTATTGTTATATCACCCCCACACTTGAAGTCAGGATGGGACGCTTATAAGGACGAGTTCGGTTTCACAGGCACAGTATTCAGCAGTGGTAAAATTTCGGAAGCATTGACGCATTACAATGATTTGAAGAAACCTGATGAACAGTTTCTGATTATAGTGGACGAGGCGCATCGCTACCGCAATGAATACACAGAAGATTACGCCATGCTGCACAATCTTTGTCAAGGTAATAAGGTGGTGTTATTGACAGCAACTCCATTTAACAACGACCCTGCCGACATCTATTCCATGCTGAAACTCTTTCAGATACCTACCAAGTCCACACTTAAAACAGTGGAAAATCTTAGTATTGAGTTTCGCGATCTTATCAACCAGTACAAGGAACTGCGCGAATTGCAGCGTCAAGGTAAACTCTCCAAGCAAGACGTAAAAAACGAAACCGCTAAGATAGCTCGCACAATTCGCTCTATTATCGGGCCTTTGGTTATCCGCCGTTCACGCATTGACCTACAGCAGATTGACACATATAAAGACGACCTAAAAAAGCAAAAGATTGAGGTGGTTATTCCACAGGACCCTATTGAGTTATCTTATGACCTCAAGGAATTGAAAGACTTGTATCTGCGCACGCTTAATCTCATTTATGGGACAAAATCAAACGATGAAGATTCGGACGATGGCAGTTACCGCTTTCAAGCAGCTCGTTACAAGCCAGTGCTATATGTGCCGGAAGATAAACGTGAAGCATTGGCCAATGACATAGAACGCCAAACAGGGATTGATGATGTAAATATGCTCATCGGTCGTCAAGCAAACGTGGCAAAATTCATGCGCCGTTTGCTGGTGCGTCGCTTCGAAAGTTCGGTTGCATCTTTCAAAACGTCGCTTGCCTTTATGATAAAATCTTCTCGTAATGTGCTCGATTGGATTGACCGTACCGGAAAGATCCCCGTTTGGAAAAAAGGAGGCATGCCTGATGTGGATGACTTTTACGAAAGCACTGATGATGGCATGGCGGAAATAGAAGATGCGTTTGAGAAATATTCAGGCAAGGGATTCTTTGTTATTGACATGAAGTTTGTCAAGAACGAGTTTATCAATGACGTAAAAGCCGACATCGCACTTCTTGAGTCTATTTACTTGGAATGGTTTGGTAAGGAAAATATTATCAAGTTCGATCCGAAACTCGAATCGTTCATCCGCCTTGTTCGTGAGAAACTATCCAATGAACCAAATCGCAAACTTGTTGTATTCAGCGAGTTCGCTGATACTGCCAACTACCTTGGTGCGGCCCTCAAAGATGCCGGACTTCCTGCACTTAAATATACTTCAGCGGATGCAACGCCTTCTATGCGCCAGACTATTCGCAATAATTTTGACGCAAGTGTTAAAAAAGAAATGCAAGCCAATGACTACAAGGTCTTGGTTGCCACTGATGCCATTTCCGAGGGTTACAACTTGCATCGAGCCGGAGCGATATTTAACTATGACATTCCATATAATCCCACAAGGGTGATCCAGCGTATAGGACGTATCAATCGTATCAACAAAAAGGTTTTCGACAACCTTTATATTTATAATTACTTCCCCACAGAGGTAGGCGAAAGCGAAACCCGCACCAAAGAAATATCTACCTTAAAAATGGCAATGATTCATGCCATTATGGGTGAAGATACTAAGGCATTAACTTCCGATGAAGAATGTTACGCTTTTTTCCGAGACCGTTACCGTGCGGAAATCGAGCATTCCGAAACGGAATCGTGGGACACTCAGTATCGCCATCTTTTAGAATCGGTCAAGGGTACTGATGAATACAATGAGGCTTTGCAGATTCCACACCGCGCCCGAACAGGGCGCATCGTGGATAAGCCGCTCAAAGGTGTCATCCTTTTTGGTAAAAAAGGCGAAGATTTCGTTTTTAAAATTTCCAATGGCGACTGTGAGCCGACAATGCTTTCTGCCGAAGAAGCCTTGAAGCTCTTTGAAGCTTTACCCGATGAAAAGCCGTTTGCTACCACCGAGGACTTCGACCGATTGTATCAACAGGTGAAACTTTTACTATTCCGCAGCGATACAAAGAGCCGTAATGACAAAAACATCTTAAGGGCTATTCAAAAACTTAATGCAATTAAGATAAAACTGCCTGAAGATTACTATTCTGATCTTTTGGCGGCTCTCGATGCGGAAGCATTGTCTGGCTATGAAGTGCGTTTCATCAATCAAATGAAACCATCAGAGATTCAAAAATTATTCAAAGAGATTCCTGCCGACTATCTTATGCGCTTGCTCGAAGCACAAGCCAAAGTCGGAGAAGGGAACGAAACATTAATAATAACTGAAGAACTGCAATAATGATGGATTTTAGCAAAGCATATAATCGTGCGGATTTTGTCAATTACCTCCGCCGTGATTTCCTCCCCGATGATTTTGAGCAGGAAGAAAAGAATGTCCCATTTTGGACACAGATGAACTATGCATCTGTTGCCACTTGTCTTGGCAAGTCTAAAACGTTAGACCTCGTGGTCTATGAAATCAAACACCATTCGCCCCATGATGCTCGCGTGGGACTGTCGAAAGATGCCTTCCGTATGCTTGCAGGAGAAAAACAAAACCGAGCTTTGGTTATCTTCGTTCCAGAAGATAACTCGGACAATTACCGTTTCTCGCTGATTGAAATCCAACTCTCTATCGGTGAAAATGACAGTAATGTTACCCGTGCTTATTCTAACCCTCGTCGCTATTCTTACTATCTTGGCAAGGGAATCGCTTGCTATACGCCCAATAAATACTTGAATGAACTGGGTAGAGTCGAGGATGTGAAAGATCTTTTTGAGCGTTTCTCGGTAGAGGTACTTACCAAGGCATTCTATCAAGAACTGTCAGATTGGTATGCTTGGGCAATTAAGGTTATTTCTTTTCCAAACGATATCTCTACACAGGCAGATGATAAACGCCACAATCACGAGGGGGTAATCCGCCTTATCACTCGATTGATTTTTGTATGGTTCTTGAAAGAGCGTAAACTTATTCCGTGGCAGTTCTTCGATCAAGAGTATATAGCCAATCATCTTATTAAGGGTTTCAATCCGCATAAAATTGACAATCTTTTCGGCAAGTCGGAAGCAAGTGTTTATTATCGCGCTATCCTGCAAAACCTTTTCTTTGCAATGCTTAATTGCCCAATTACCAAGGAGGGAGGTACGGAGTTTACAGAACGCCGTTTCAAGGACAACCGCTCGCAGTTTGACGATAACAAACTGATGCGCTATCGTGATGAGTTCAATGATCCTGACGAGTTCTTGCGTCTCGCTAACGAAACCGTGCCATTCCTCAATGGCGGACTTTTCGACTGCTTGGATGAAAAGCGTACGGGAATGTACTACGATGGTTTCAGTGAACGTAAGGAGTCAATGGCGCAACTGATTGTACCAGACTATCTTTTCTTCGGAGAGGAAGCGGGTAAAAACATAGACCTTTCAGAATTCTACGGCGATGCTAACAAGAAGAAAGTGTCGGCTCGTGGTATCATTGACATTCTCAAGCGTTACAACTTTACAGTAGAGGAAAATATGCCATTTGATAAAGATGTATCGCTCGATCCGGAATTGCTTGGTAAGGTATTCGAGAACTTGTTAGCTTCATACAATCCAGAAACCCAACAAACAGCCCGTAAGCAAACTGGTTCATTCTATACTCCACGAGAAATAGTGCAGTATATGGTTGATGAAAGCCTTGTCACTCACCTCAAACGCACGGTTGGCAATGAGTTGGAGAGTGAATACCGCAAGCTACTTGACTATGCAGATAACGAAATTTTGCTTACCGAACAGCAGAAGTTGGCAATTATGCAGTCTCTCTATAACTGTAAGATACTCGATCCCGCTTGTGGTTCAGGAGCATTCCCTGTTGGTGTGCTTCAACAGATGGTGCATATTCTTAAGCAAATTGATCCCGATAATAGTCGTTGGAAGAATATGCTACTACAATTCGCTATTGATGAAACATCTGAGGCATACCTTAATTCGACTGCTGAAGAACGACGAGAAGCTGTTGCTGATATAGAAAGAGCTTTTGATGAGAATGTAAACTACCCAGACTATGCCCGTAAACTCCACCTTATTGAAAATTGCATTTATGGTGTAGATATTCAGCCCATTGCCATTCAAATTTCAAAACTCCGCTTTTTTATCTCCCTTGTCATAGACCAGAAACGGAATAACAATCCTGCCGACAATTTCGGAATTCGTCCGTTGCCTAATTTGGAAGCCAAATTTGTTGCAGCAAACTCACTTCTTGGTCTAAAACGGACGGAAGCATCTTTATTTGACTCAGAAGAAATAAAACAGAAAGAACGTCAACTTAAAATTGCTAAACATAAAATATTTAGTGCTAGACGACCTACAACCAAGGAAAAATGGCGCAATGAGGTAGTTCGCTTGCGTAAGGAGATTGCGGATCTCTTTTGAAAAAGACTGTATCGGCAACGAACAAGCAGCCCAACTTGCACAGTGGGATATGTTCGACCAAAATACTTTCGCTCCTTTCTTTGATCCCGAATGGATGTTTGGTATCAAAGAGGGCTTTGACATTCTTATCGCCAATCCACCTTATATCTCTACAAAAGGTGTTTCAACTGCCGATAAGAAACTATTCGAAGCGGAATTTGGCTTCTCTGATGATACATACAACCTGTTCTTTTTCAAAGGCTTTTCCTTGCTTTGTGAGGGAGGATGTATTACATACATTACTCCTAAGACATTTTGGACAACTCAAACCAAGCGTAATTTAAGAGATTTACTGCTTGCCAATACACTTAATTACGTGTTTGATACAGCCAATCCATTTGAAGCTGTAATGGTTGACACTTGCATCACCTCGGCAGTTAAGAATAAGCCTGCCGCAGAAAATCTCGTGCGCTTTATGGATGGTCGTAAGAGTTTATTACAGCCCGAACGTCTGACCGTAGCTCAATCAGTATATCTCAATACTCAGAACAGTGTGATATTCAAACCGTCTGAATTGAATATGCGTATCTACGAGCTTTATGGCGAAAAGGTCAAAGCTCTGTATGATAAGTGGTGGGACAAGATTAAGACTTCTCGTGAAATCGAAAAGAATAAACGCGAACTTGAAGAATATCGGGCAAGCCTTAAACCTGGTGATGTTGCACTTCTCGGGTGCTTGACCGAGGGTGGACAAGGTTTGGCTACCGCCAATAATGGTAAATACATTGCGGTAAGAAGCACCACTAAATGGGCGGAGAACATCCGTGTGTCTCGGCCTAAGAAACTTGCTGATTTTTTGGCTCGAACCCCGAAAGCTATAACCGCAGAAATGCGCCGTTACCCATCATATGTAGCTTTTTTACAATCATTGTCAGAAGCTGAAATTGCAGAACTCTTTGATTCTCTCAAAGAGCAATATGGTCGTGACATTTTCGGTCAAGGTTATCTTTATAAGATTGTGGATGATTGCGAAATAGCAGATGTGGATTCTTTGACAAATGATGAAAAAGAGAACGGAATAGAAACCACTAAGCCGTACTATGTGCCTTACGACAAAGGAGATAAAGACGGTAATAGATGGTATTTAGAGACTCCTTTTGCTATTGCATGGTCTAAAGAGAATGTCCGTTTTTTGAAGACAGACCCGAAAGCTCGTTACCAAGGTTATACGTTCTACTTTAGGGAGGGTTTTTGTTGGAATAATCTTCTAAACCCCAATGCCCGATTATTAAAGGTTAAATTAAAAGGAGAATCGGTAAATGATGTGAGTTCTATGTCATTATATGCTATCGATCTCCTTTCAAATAAATTTATTGTTGCATTGCTTAATTCTAATGTGTTATTTGATTATTACCGAGAATTTATAAATTGTTCCGTTAATATACAAGTAAATGATATTAAGCAGCTTCCGATAATTATTCCCACTAAGGAATTTGCTTTTTTAATAGAATCTTTAGCTGATAAGGCGATTAAAAAGAAACAAAAATTGGTTGACAACGATTTAGAATTTATTGAAGAAGAGATAGAGGATTTAATAAAAACCCTCTACTCCATATAATGAACGAACCAACCTATTAAGTTCATACTGCTTTTCTCCCATAAGGAAATCATCCGTGGTTGCAACTTTCTTGAGGCTGATACAATCAGCAGCTAATTTTTGCAATGACTCAAATGTTTCCTTTTGGGGGATTATTATTGGGAGTTGTCTGGCGTCATTTATCTGAAAATGAGAGGTGTTATTGATGAAATTATCCACATACAAACTAATAAATTCAGAATTAATTAACGCAACAAAGTACCAATCAGGGAGGGGGGGGGTCATTGTGAATAGGCTCATACTCAAAACATCAAAAACTCCATTCGCTTTAATTCTGGCTTTAAGGTATGTAGAATTAACATCTATCCAACAAAAACCCTCCCTATACTAAACCAAAGATTTGATTTTCTATAAAATCATCCAATTGTTTTTGTATGTTTGATGACTCGTTCCCTTTTATTTTTTGCGCTATTGCAGCTTTTGCCAAAGCGCTACAAAATGATAATTGTTCAGATGTAGGAACGATAATTGGGAGTTGACGAGCATCGTTTATTTGAAAAGTCTGAGTGTTATTTACAAAAGTATCAACATAATAGCTAATCAGTGTCGAATTAATTACACATAAAATGTATTTTTCGGGAACTTTGTCGCACACGCCAAAAATACTCATACTTTTTACGTCATGGATACTCTTTTGCTTAATTCTGCATTTAAGAAAAGTCGTATTAATATCACTCCAACACAATCCCTCCCTAAAATAGAATTGAGGATTACGGACAACGGGCATGCCTTCTCCTTTCTTGCCGGAATTAGTCTTCAAAAAACGGACGGTTAATAGATACCGCGCTCCCATCTGCCATTCCTTGATTTTGTTGGTGTTCTTAGCCCAGTGTATGCTAAATAGCGATATAGGGTTCCTCTTGCAATTCTCAATTTCTTAGCTATTTGTGGTACACTTATTCCTTTTTCCATTTGACTCTCTATGTATTTGTGCTTAGCCACACATTTTGCGTTCAACTGTTTATTGCGTTGACCTTGACCTCTACCGACTGGATGTCCTTCCTTATTTAATCGAGCAAGGGCTTCTTTTGTTCGTTGAGAAATCAGATTACGTTCTATCTCTGCTGACAATCCAAAAGCAAAGGCAAGAACTTTACTTTGAATATCATCGCCAAGACGGTAATTATCTTTAATAGTCCAAACGCGACTCTCTTTGGTCATGCAAATGTTGAGTATTTCCATTATCATAAAAAGATTACGACCAAGCCGAGACAGCTCCGTACAAATTATCAAATCGTCTTTGACAATTCGATTCAAAAGTTTACCAAGTGCTCGTTTATTATAATTTTTAGTACCAGAGATAGTTTCTTCAATCCATCCATCTATAGTTAGACCTTCTTTTTTACAGAAACGCTCTATCTCGAAGCGTTGATTCTCCACCGTCTGTTTGTCTGTGGAAACACGGATATAGCCATATACCATTTTTTAGATATATGATACCTCTTTTGTTTTGAAAAACAAAGGTTTTAGAGGCATTATTTTTCGATACATACCTGTCTTTTCTGCAAATTGTTTGCTCCCATGGGTTCTATTTTTTAATTCCATACCTCACATGTCTTTAATCATCGTCTTGTGGTTGTTTGTTTCTTGGAGTATTTATCTTTATCTCTCCACGGAAGTTCAGAAGAAGAACCGCCTCCACCAGTACCAACATGAACCTCCGCCGGTCCTCCGGCGGCAAGAGTAAAAGCTGCTCCCAACAGCTCGGCCTGCTTCCCGCTTACCTGTTCCTGCGGCTCGAAGACGGTATTGACAAATTCCTCGTCCGTGATCTGTCCGTTGAAATGCTTTTGTGCCACATCATAGTCTATCTGGAACTTTGTGTCCTCAAAGAGTTCCTCTCCGACCTTGGTCCAGATATGGAGCGACGGATTCCGGTAGTTGGACACATTGATGCGCACCAGTTCTGCACCGGATGAAAGGCTGTAACGCTGAGGGTTTGCATTTCGGTCAAGTTGGGCTATCCGCTTCCTCTGTCTGTCTATGACGGCATCTTTCTCTTTTGACTGCTGCTCGGCGGTTTCAGCCCTGCGGATAGCTGCCTCTATCTCTTTCTGGTAGCCGTTCCTCAGTTTCCCGATTTCCGACTTATGCAGCTCCTGCAACCGAGCCTTTTCTGCCAAAAGTTCCTTGAGCCGCTTGTTGAGTCCGGCAATCTCTTCGTCCTTGCACTCGTAGCCATTGGCACGAGCGGCCTCAAGATCGAGCGGATCAACGAAGCAATGGACGAACTCACTGTTAGAGTGCGCCGCTACTTTGCCGTTGCGATCCATCACCACATAGCCGCCTACTGGCGAGGACAGAGCCTCGTTCAGGTATTCGGCTTTCACTTCTTGGAGAGTTTTCATTTCTTGTTAGCCTCCTTCTTTAGCTCCTCAACCTGTTTCTCAAGATTTTGTACACGTTCCAACAAGCAAGCAGCGAGCGTAATCATGATCCATCCGCCCGTAAAATCAGGCTTAATCTCACGGTCGCCTTTGGTCTTTCCAGTTACTATTGCGCC
>OHIX01000523.1_pt1 | contig 11754 bp, 11 predicted proteins | sample 1568391 | NCBI WGS metagenome assembly OHIX01 (sample SAMEA3879541, study PRJEB24766) | human gut metagenome | biome: human-associated habitat; feature: feces | place: USA | collected 1985/1987 | reverse complement strand
GTTGGTACGTGCGAAAGTGAAAGGGTCTTTGATGCTCCGGTCCACGTGGCTTTCGGCGGCCAGATGGATGATGCCGTCCACATGGTATTGCCGGATGAGTTCGCTCATCTTGTCGAAATCGCAAATGTCCGCTTTGACGAAAGTATAGTTCGGCCGGTCTTCGATGTCTTTCAGATTGGCCAAGTTTCCGGCGTAGGTCAGCTTGTCCAGGTTGATAATATGGTAGTCCGGATATTGGTTGACGAAAAGGCGTACCACGTGGCTGCCGATGAAGCCGGCTCCTCCGGTAATGATGATATTTCTTTTAAAATCCATGATGTGCTGCATTATTGATATAAGTTTTCTGAATAATCAAACAACCATTCGGTATCTTTCAGGCGAGGATGATGCTTGTCCTTTTCCGACAGGATGATTTTGTCGGAAGGAATGCGCCAGTTGATGTCGAGGTCTGGGTCGTCCCATGCCAGTGCTCCTTCGCTCTGCGGTGCATAGAAGTTGTCGCACTTATACTGGAAAATCACTTCCGGAGTCAGTACACTGAAACCGTGTGCAAATCCGCGCGGAATGAAGAACTGGCGGTGATTCTCCTCAGTCAGTTCCACAGCCACATGCTTTCCGAAAGTCGGCGAACCCTTGCGGATGTCCACAGCCACGTCCAGCACAGCCCCCTTGATGACACGTACCAGCTTACTCTGTGCATAGGGCGGTTTCTGAAAGTGCAGTCCGCGCAGCACACCGTAACCCGATTTGCTTTCATTATCCTGTACAAACTTCACGGTACGTACCTGTTCGTTGAAGTTCCGTTCCGAGAACGATTCGAAGAAATACCCTCTGTCGTCTTTAAACAGGCGCGGTTCGATAATCACCACACCTTCTATATCCGTTTTAATTACATTCATATCAATCCAAGTTTTCTTTACCTGTGCGTTCCACTTCTTCAATCACTTTCAGCAGATATTGTCCGTACTGATTCTTCAGCATCGGCTGGGCTTCCTCACGCAGTTTGTCTGCAGTAATCCATCCCTTACGGAAAGCAATACCTTCCAGACACGCCACTTTCAGTCCCTGACGTTTCTCTATCACTTCAATGTAGGTAGAAGCTTCCGCCAGTGAGTCGTGTGTTCCCGTATCCAGCCATGCAAAACCACGGCCCAGCAGCTGGACATCCAGCTCGTCCTTCTTCAGATACATGTCGTTCAGGGTGGTGATCTCCAACTCGCCGCGGGCAGAGGGCTTTACCAGCTTTGCCATTTGCACCACTTCCTTGTTGTAGAAGTACAGGCCGGTGATGGCGTAGTTGGACTTGGGATGCTGGGGTTTTTCCTCCACGCTGAGCACCTTGCCGTCCTTATCGAACTCCACGATGCCAAAGCGCTCGGGGTCCTGCACATAGTAGCCGAACACGGTGCAGCGGCCCTTGTTCTCTGCGTTGGCCACGGCGCTCTTGAGCAGCTTTGAGAAGCCATTGCCGTAGAAAATGTTATCGCCTAAGATCATGGCGCAGCAGTCGTCGCCAATGAACTCCTCGCCCAGAATAAAGGCCTGTGCCAGACCGTCCGGAGAGGGCTGCACTTTATACTGCAGATGGATGCCGTACTGGCTGCCATCGCCCAGCAGCGCCTCAAAGCGGGGCGTATCGGTAGGGGTAGAGATGATCAGGATATCCTGAATGCCCGCCAGCATAAGGGTGGACAGCGGATAGTAGATCATCGGCTTGTCGTAGACCGGCAGCAGCTGCTTGCTGGTGACCATAGTCAGGGGATAGAGCCGTGTGCCGGCACCGCCGGCGAGAATAATGCCTTTCATACTTGTGCACTCCTTTTTTCTTATAAAAAGATGTGCAGCTTAATTCAAAGCGGAGCTGCGTCCGCTGTAAACAATTTTGGGTCTGCCAAGGCCGTATTTTTGCAAAAGACGATGGCAGTACACTTTATTTTACTATGAAAGTACGCAAAATGCAAGAGGCGGAAAGTGCAGAAAGCGGTGTGCCATCGGCACACCGCTTTCTGCGAATCAAAAACACTATTTTTTCGTCCCCGCTCACCACGCAAAGCCCCACTTGGAAAAGTAGCGCAATAGGCTGCGCAGCTGCCACAGAAAGGGCTTCAGGCTGCGGTGCGCCGCGCGGTGCCATGCGTGGATAGCGGTGTACTGGGGCACCAGATACACCCTGCCTTGCGTGCGCATCTTCTGGGTCAGGTCGGCGTCCTCCACATACATGAAGTACCCCTCGTCAAAGCCGCCCACGGCCTTGAAGGCGGCAGTGTCCACCGCCGAAAAGCTGCCGGTGCAGAACTCGATCTCGGTGGGCTTTGTCAGGTCTTTGTCTGCCATCAGGTAGCGGTCGTTGTACTTTGCCCAGAAGCGCAGACAGGGCAGCTGACGGTAGACCATGGCGCGCACGTTGCACCGGCGCAGCGGCAGCTGCTGGGGTCTGCCGTCCGGGAAGGTCAGCCCCGGGCGGGTCATCACCACGCCGGGGTGCGCCGCCATCCAGTCCGCAAGGTCACTCAGGGTGTCCGCGGTCAGCTGGATATCCGGATTCAGGATAAAGTGCACCCGGCTGTGCAGCAGCGAGAGCACCGTGTTGTGCCCGGTGCCGAAGCCGCCGTTCTCCAGCCGGCAGAGCACCTGCACCGTCTGCCCGGGGGCGGTGCGCAGGGTGCCGTCCTTTGCGGCGGCGGTCAGCTGCTGTCCGCTGCCGTCCGGGCTGGCGTTATCCACCAGATACAGTGTGAGCGGGTAGCGGCGGGTGCAGTCCAGCACGGTCTGTGCGGCCCTGATTGCCTCCCCGGCGCCGTTATACACCACGATACAGGCCGAAAGCTCCATCTGCGTTCCCCCTTTCGTTTCAGTTTGGGTCAAAGGCTCACTCCAGCGGCTTGATGTCAAAGCTGAAGTCCTCCTTCATCAGGTCAAAGTTGGGGTTCATGCAGGGGTCGCCCGCAGCCAGCTGCTTTGCCCACCGCTTCTGGAACCGCTCCACCTCAGAGGCAAAGCGCTTGCGCTTGGCGGGGCTCTCGTCCAGCCCGCGGCTCTTGCTCTCGTAGTGGTACAGCTGGGCAAAGGGGGTGAATACGTTGGTGTAGCCGGCCTCCCGCACACGCACGCAGAAGTCCACATCGTTGAAGGCCACGGCAAAGCTCTCGTCCAGCCCGTTCACCTGCTCGTACACGTCCTTGCGCACCATCAGGCAGGCAGCGGTCACGGCGTACACATCCTGCGCATAGACCAGCCGTCCCATATAGCCGGGGTGCCCCACGGGGAAGTTCTTGTGCATATGCGCCGCCAGCGTCAGGAAACCGAAGCCGATGCCCGCGTGCTGGATGGTGTTATCCGGGTAGAGCAGCTTTGCGCCCACGCAGCCCACACGGTCCTGCTGGGCGTACATGACCATCTCCTCCATCCAGCGGGGTGAGATGACCTCGGTATCGTTGTTGAGCAGCAGCAGATACTCGCCGGTGGCAGCGCGTGCGCCAAAGTTGTTCAGGGCGCTGTAATTGAAGCCGGTGCCCTGCCATGTGAGCACCCGCAGGGTGTCCGGGTGCTCCTTTTGCAGCTGCTCGTAGCAGCGGAAGGTGGCAGGCTCCTTGCTGTTGTTCTCGATGATGATGACTTCAAAATCCGGGTAGGTGGTCTTGCGGTAGATGGACTCCACGCACAGCCGCAGGTCGCCCGAATGGTCGCAGCTGGGGATCAGCACGCTGACCCGTCCGGGCTTTGTGATGGTGTAATCGGTCTTATAAAAGCCCGGGGTGTTGGGCACCATGGTCACCGCGTCCACCGGCACGCCCATGCGGTCGTAGTGGGCACGCAGCGCCTTCATGGCAGCTTCCAGACAGTAGGTCTTGGCAGAGATATTGCTGGCTACGCTGGCAGGACTGGAACGCCAGTAGTACAGCAGATGCGGGATGTGCACGATCTTTTCCGCCTGCTCGGTCAGGCGCAGGTAGAGGTCGTAATCCTGACTGCCGTTGAACTCTGCCCGCTCGTCGCCGCCCACCTTTGCCAGCAGCGCCGCGCTGAACACGCTCAGGTGGCAGATATAATTGTTGGAACGCAGGTTATCCAGCATATAATCCGGCTTGAAGTGGTAGACCGTCAGATGGTCGATATCCCCTTCAAAGGTCACTTCGTCGGTGTACACAAAGTCCGCACCCTGCTTGGCAATGGCCTCTGCCACATACCACAGTGCACAGGGGTGCAAAATGTCATCATGGTCCAGCAGGGCGATATACTCGCCGCTGGCAAGGGCAAAACCCTGATTGGTGTTGCCCGCAATGCCCTCGTTGCTGTCCAGTTTCCGGTAGCGGATGCGGCTGTCGGTGCGGGCACGCTCCTGCACGAGGGCTCCCACGTCCGCGTCCTGTCCGGCATCCACCATGCACAGCTCCCAGTTGCGGTAGGTCTGGTTCTGCACCGAGTCCAGCAGCTCCACCAGAAAATCATGCGGGGTGTTGTACAGTGGCACCACGATGCTGATGCGTGGTGCAGCGGGCTGGTCGGCAGCCTGCCGCACCAGCAGTTCCACGTCTGCAAAGCGGTCGGCGGGCATGGCCTTACCCGGGAACAGCTTTTTGTACTCCCGCTTGGCCTTGGCCTGTGCCGCTACGCCCGCAAAGCCCACCTGACGCAAGGTGGCAAAAAAGACGAACAGCGGGAAGGTGCGCCACAGCTGGCGGCACTTGCTTACCAGATACCGCAGCGGCCAGCTGGCCTTCCAGAAGGTGGAGTTGACCACGCTGTTCAGGGTCTTTTCCAGGTTCTGCTCGTGGCTGCGGCTCAGGGAAAGGTCGCTGCGCAGCCGCTCCAGCTGGGCAGCCTGCTGGGCGGCAGTGCGCTCGGCCAGCAGAGTACGCTCCCGCAAAACGTCCAGCTGCTGCTCGTAGCCATCTTCAAGTTCCGGCAGCTCCGGGGCAGCCATGCGGCAGAACAGCGCCGTCAGCTGCTCCTTGCCGTGGTCCTTCCACGCAAGCTCCCGGCAGAAGCCCTGCGCGGCAAGCTGCTTTGCGCAGTCTGCCATGCCGGCGTACTCTGCGCACACCAGCACCACCTTTTCCGCCTGTACGGCGGGCAGGGTGACCCACTGGGGGTCTGCCACCACCAGCAGCTCCGGGGCGCTTTGCACCACCGCAGTATTCATTTTACAAAAAGCTTTTTCCAGCAGCCCGCTATCCTCCAGCACCTGTACGCTGCGGGGAGCCAGCTCCCGCACGATGCGTTGTGCCAGTGCACGGCAGCGCTCGGCGGCCTCCTGATTCTGCTTTTCCTGATCCAACTCCATGCTGATACTCCAATCCGTGCGCTTTTCCACGCAGTTATGTTTCCCGTTCATTTTTCACAAACGGATATAGTATACCAAATCTTGCGGCGTTTGAGAAGGTTTTTCCAAAATTTCAGTGAAACACGCTCAGCGGAACAATCCCGCCAGCCAGCCGAACAGTCCGCCGCTGCGGGTAGTGCTGGTACGGATCTTCGCCCCGGTGTAGTAGTGCTGCAGGATCTGCTTGTAGTTCATGCCCTCCTCGGCGGCGTAGCCCACTGCGCCGCACTGGCTCATGCCCACGCCATGACCATAGCCGTAGTAGGTCATGCAGGGGGTGCCGCTGGCATCGGTGCCGAAATCGAAGCAGTAGCGGGAGGAAACGAACTGGTTGATATACCGGTAGCTGCGTCCGTTGGACACCAGCGTGTTGTACTGCACAAAGCCGCCCAGATCCTTGTGGGTGGTGTCGGCGCTCTGGTAGGGCTCGCCGGTGCGGCTGTCGTTGTATTCTATATAGGTGTAGTCCTTGCCGATCACCCGGCGCAGCAGCTTGTGGTACTGCTCCTCGTAGGGGCTTTCCACGCTTTGCAGGTAGGGCACATCCGTGCCCCATGCGTCCAGACTGGCGCAGGTACCATACACACCGGTCTGGGTGTTGTAGCCCGCACTGGCCGACCATACCGCATCGCACACGCTGCCGTTGTACACCAGCACCTCATCCTTGACCGCCTGCACCGCCTTGCGGATGGCATTGCGGGCAGAGGCCGGGATCTGATCGACCGGGGTATAGATCAGCGCATTGGTGGACGAGCCGTACTGCTTGTGGTATTCCAGATAGGAGTGCACCGCCACCGCCTGCGCCTTCCACGCCTGCTGCGCGGCGCTGGCACTGACAAAGCTGCCAATGGAGCCAAGCTCAGTGTAGGTGATGCCCACCAGACAGTCCTCAAGATCCAGCGTAACATTGCGCTTGAGCCCCTGCCCCTTGATGTTCAGGTAGGGCATGGTGATCTTATCCTTGGAGCCAAACAGCCAGCTGAGACAGTTTTCGTCCTCTGCAGGGATCAGGGTCGTATCGGCCCCGCCAATGGTGGTGGCAGCCGAAGCCGCTGCCGCCGGGATGCACACGCACAGCACCGCCGCCAGCAGAAAAGCCGCCGCGCGGCGGGCAAAAGAATGCAGATGTTTCAAAGTCCGGTTCCCTCCTTGTGGGTATCATTTACGTTTTGATCTGACCTTAGTGTAGCACAGCCGGCGCCGCCGGGCAAGAACCGGAGTCATGTATTTTACGCCATGCGGAACGATCTGAAAAAAGACGCAAACTTTCTCTTGATTTTGCCCAGAGAATCCGGTATAATAAAAGTCGTTCAAAACGATGCGCCGGTGTGTCGGAATGGCAGACGAGGGGGACTCAAAATCCCTTGTGCTAATAACACGTGTGGGTTCGACCCCCACCACCGGCATAAAAAAGAAACTCCCCCAGCTTGTCTGGGGGAGTTTCTTTTTTTATCTGCGGCGTGTGAGCGGGTCGAACAGCACGGCCCTGCTCAGCAGGGCGAGCGATCAGCCCTGCGGGCTGTCGCTCAGTGCGCGGGAGACCCCCACCACCGGCTCCCACAGCTTGTCTGGGGAAGTTTTCTTTTTTATCTGCGGCGTGTGAGTGGGTCGAACAGCACGGCCCTGATAAAGAATGCTCCGGAAACGTGAACCACCCCCATTTGCCAGTCCGCATGGTATACCGTTCAGGAAATGGGGCAGTTCTTTTTTGTGCGGCAGCTTCTGCTTTTTATCTGCTGCGCCCTCTGCACGTGCCGACAGTTCCGTTCCGCCTTATTCCTCCCCTGCGAAAGGTCGTTTTTGTCCGCCGCATTTGTGGCCCGGCTTTCCCGAGAATGGCTGCCTGTTTTGTTGAAAAGTCGTACTCTGCCCGGGAAAAAGCACCGGAAGACTGCTTCGGCCATTTATTCCGCCGTTTCCTACCGATTTTACAATGTTTTTTGCAAAAAAGGCTTTACAAATGAATTTCAAAAACATATTATATAATTATAGGTTCAACTTCTTTACGCAAATAGTTTCGTACCGGTTCGTATGAGGCAGCCGGGTCTGTGCTTTTTGCACTGCTTCTGCCTTACGATAGATCATTGGAGCCCGCCGCTGGCACCCGAGCTGTATGTAGAGATGGGCGGTGAGCAGTACAACATCACCGACATCATTGACCGCGCCAAGGCAGACTACCGCACCACCCACAAGGTTGGCGTACAGTCCTGCAAGGTATACGTCAAGCCTGAGGAAGGCGCAGCCTACTACGTCATCAATAAGTTCTCCGGCAAGCTGGAACTGTAATTTTTCACAGGGTCACAGGCAGCACCGCACTGCTGCCGCGCCCGCTATTCCCACAATAAGGTTCCATCAACAAAAAAAAGACACCGCACAGCTGTGCGGTGTCTTTTTTGCATAGGCAGCGGCTCAGAACCCCAGCATCCGCCAAAGGGTCTTACGCTCCTCGGTCGGTGTCGGGTCCGGTATCTCGAACACATAGCGCTCGGTGGCGTTGATAACGGTGGTGTTGCCGCGGGTGCATACCCGGGGCAGCTTTGCATCGTAATTCAGGTGTATATGCCCGTGGATGAACCATTTAGGCTGATACACGTCCAAAATCTCGTTGAAGCACTCAAAGCCCCTGTGGGCACAGTCGTCCCCGTCGTTCAGCCCCTTGGCCGGGGCGTGGGTCAGCAGCAGGTCGATGCCGCCCCTTTTGTGCGCCTGATGCTCCAGCTTGTGCACACGGCGGCGCATGGCCTTCTCGGTGTACTGGTAGGTATCCTCTTTATTATAGCGCTGACAGCCCCCCAGCCCCATGATGCGCAGCCCCTTCCATGTGTACACCTGATCGTCCACGCAGATGCAGCCGCCGGGTTCACCCTGAGTCTGGTAGCTGCCGTCGTGGTTGCCGTGCACATACAGGATGGGCGCAGCGGTAAAGTTTGTGAGATATTCCAGATACTTTTTGGGCAGATCCCCGCAGGAGAGGATCAGGTCGATGCCTTCCAGCCGGGCGCGGGTGTCATAGTCCCACAGCGCCTTGGACGGAACATCTGAGATGGCAAGAATTTTCACGTTCGTATGCTCCATTCTGTTTCCGGTCAGGCCGGCTCATTTCTCCAGACCCTTTACGTTGTCCAGTCCGTTGATCGCCAGCACGGTACGGGTCTTGACGTCCAGTTCATCGTAATGGGGCAGCTTGCCGTGTACACAAGCATCCAGCCAATCCATCTCCATCAGCTCTTTGGGGCTGTAAACTCTATTCTCCGGGGAGTGCAGGTTGTCCTCGTTATCATACAGCTTTTCCGGGAAGATGTGCACATTATCCGAGCCTTGCAGCGTTTCCAGCAGATCCAGCAGCTGCCGCGTACCGCTGGGCAGCGCTTCCTGATACTCCAGATCCTCTGCGCCGCTGCGCAGACCCCACCAGTAGTTCACTGCGCGGGTGGTGGCTGCATTGTCCCAGCTGCCGTCAAAAATGGAGCGCACGATCTGCACATAAAAGGTATCCCACCGCCAGATCGGCAGACCCAGCGGCTGTAAACTGCCGTCCGGCAGTTTGCGGCACAGGCCGTAGTCCCGGTTGGTGTCGGCAGGCTCCCGACTGTCCCGGGCGTAGACCATGTCGATCTCCGGGCAGTCAGCAAAATCCAGCGGGTGGGCGGCATCAGGCTGGCAGGCCCAGCGCAGCCAGATACGGCCTGCCGGGCGCACGCTCTTCAATCCCTGTGCAAAGGCGTTGATCGCAGCGGGCACGCCGTACACGGGGTTTGCCGCCACATAGCCGATGTGCCCGGTCTTGGTCATGATACCGGCCAACATGCCCAGCAGATAGGTCACCTCATAGGTGCGGGGGTAGTAGGTGCGCACCAGCGGGTGCGGCGCGTTCAGCGAGCAGTTCAGGATGCGGGTCTTGGGGTGCTGCGCCGCCACCTTCAGGCAGGCGTTGTACATCCGCACGCTGGTGGCGAACACCACGTCCGCATTGTTGTGGGCTACCTCCTCCAATATCTGCTCCGCGTCCACCTCCGGGTTCACATCCTCGTAGCAGCTGATATACACCTTGTCCGGGAAGACCTTGGCCAGCGCATCGCGCCCCTCGTCATGCGCACGCACCCATGCGCTGATCTTGGCGTTGTACTCGTGGAGGAACACCACCCGCAGCTCACTGGGCTGCTTGCTAGGGCTGAAGATATTCAGCTTGGACAGCAGCGGCTCTGCGGGGCTCTTGGGCGGTTCCAGCGAAAGCTCCACGCCATGGGGCTCGGTGAGCACCTTCACCTCGTTCCACAGCTTTTCCAGGTTCTGCCGCACCTGCGCCGGGGTGGCGTCGTATGTGTCAGAGTAGCGGTACACCGACAGGTACACCAGCAGTGCATCACCGGTGGTCAGCCCCAGGGATCTGCCGCCCAAGGCTTCGAACTGCTGGTGGAACATGGTGTAGAAGGCGGCAAAGTTCAGCCGGTCATCCTCCGACCATGCCTCGCCGCTGGCCTTGCACACCAGCGTCTGCAGCTTGCTGTAGCCGCCCAGCTTGGAGAAATGCACATAGTTCACCTTGGACAGCTTATAGAAATCCAGAAACTCGTAGTAGATCTTATTTTCCAGATCCTCGGTGCGGGCGGGGATGAGCCGGGTGACCGTGCCCGGGATCTTGACGGCGCCGTAATACTTGAGCACCGAGACCCGCTTGTTGCCCTCCTGCACATAGAACCGGTTCATGTACTCAAAGGCGATGATGGGGGTATGGATGCCCTCTTCCAGATGCGCGTCGCACAGGTTCGACCACTTGACGGCAAACTCGGTGTCCGGCTCCAGCAGGGGCATAAAATCATACGAAAAAGCGGTGTGCCGTCCGCTGGTCTTGGTGCCCACAAGGCTGTCCGACGGGATCTCCACCAGACCCAGCGGCTCCTGCGCCACGATATCCACGCCCTTGAGCACATTGTCCAGAACAGCCAGATAGGGCGACTGGCCGCGGGCTATGCGGGCACGATAGGCGCGCTGCCCTGCGCGCAGTGCACTTTTATAATCTTCCAGCATAAGAACTCCTTTTTTCTGTAAGCGAAGCGCGGTGCCGCAGTCCCCCTGCCGCACCGGAACACCTCCAGTATACCACAAAAACAGAAATAAGGCAGTATTTTAGGGCTAAAACTGTTGATTTTCCCGGTGGTTTCAGGTACGATAAGAATGATATTCAAAACCGACAGGAGTTTACGATCATGCAGACCATTTCTCTGCCCGTGCTCGAGGCGGGCGAATACGCCGGCGGCATCTGGTATTACGAGCCCCACACCTACCAAAGCTACCGTTACGTTCTGGGGCGGGTGGGTAAGCACCCGCTGGTGTGCATCGGCATCAACCCCAGTACCGCCCAGCCCGGTGCGCTGGACCCCACCTTAAAAAGTGTGGAGCGGCTGGCCGCCGCCAATGGCTTTGACAGCTGGATCATGTTCAACGTCTACCCCCAGCGCGCCACCGACCCCAACGATATGGACAAGACCCCCGACCGCGCCCTGTGCGATGAAAACCTGCGCTGGCTGCAGGCCGTTCTGGCCCAGACCGAGCCCACCATGTGGGCGGCATGGGGCACCCTGATCGAAAAGCGTGACTACCTGCCCGGCCTGATGCGGGAGATGGTGGCCCTGACGCGGGAGCGGGAGATCCCGTGGGTCACCTTTGGCAAGCGCAGCAAAAAGGGACACCCGCACCACCCGCTGTACCTGCGCAAGGATTCCACCCCGGAGCCTTTTGATGTGGAAAACTATCTGGACACCTGTTTCTGATATCCGTCCCGACAGGAGGAGAGCTGCTTTGACCGCAGAACAGTATAAGCCCATCTATCACTGGTTCAGCGACCACCCGGCCGTAAAACGGCTGGTCGTTTTTCTGGACCGGTGGCTGCCGCTGGTGCCCTTTGTGTGCTACCCGGTGCTGCTGTGCCTGCTGAACGTCCGGCTCTCGCGGCTGTTCCTCACCCAGAAACAGGCCGCGCTGGACTTTATGGTGCTCATCGCCCGCTCCGTCTTTGTTCCGGGGCTGGTGTTCTGGGGCGGCACGTTGCTGCGCAGTCGGCTGCCCTTTCCTCGCCCCTACGAGCAGCCCGGCTTTACCCCGCTGGTGGCAAAGGAGAGCCGTGGGCACTCCATGCCCTCCCGCCATGCGCTGAGCGCCGCCGTGCTGGCGGCGGTGTGGCTGTATTTCTACCCTGCCGCGGGCTGCGTGATGGTGGGCGTTGCCCTGCTCATCTGCTGTCTGCGGGTGCTCACGGGGGTGCATCATGTGCGGGACGTGGTATGCGGCTTTGCACTGGGCTTTGCGCTGGGCTGTGCCGGAATGTGGCTGCTGTAAGGCCATTCCTACACGCTGGAACGGCCATTTTTGCCCGCAGCGCAAAAAAGTTGAAACTTTTTTCAGATTTTCCTTGACAGAATGCGATGGGTATG
>OHIX01000519.1_pt1 | contig 11836 bp, 11 predicted proteins | sample 1568391 | NCBI WGS metagenome assembly OHIX01 (sample SAMEA3879541, study PRJEB24766) | human gut metagenome | biome: human-associated habitat; feature: feces | place: USA | collected 1985/1987 | reverse complement strand
TCTGCCAGTGACCGCACGATCAGCTCCATGCGGTTTCGTGCCGCTTCGTCAATCTTAGCGCAATACTGTCTTACGTACACCCAGCAATACCAGCGGTGCTTTTCTTTCGCTACAGCTGACCCAGCTCGGTGCTTTCCACGTATTCGCTCTTGAACTCCCTCATTTTGCGCATGTGGTCGCTCTGAAGGTGTATCTGCTGGTCTTCCCTGCTCTCCCATGCTTACAACAGAAAAAGCTCATCCGCCCTGTCTATGGGAAGATAGTACTCGTACTTTATACAGCCCTGCTCCATGCGGGTATGCTCAGCTATCTTTTCCCTGAGCAGACGCTTTACAAATTCGTCGCGCTTGCCCTCTTTAAGCTTATAATTAACCGTAAGAATAAGCACATTTCCCTCCAAATATCCATGGATTATCATATTCTAACCCATATTATACCATAACAAATCAAAATGCCAATTACGGCTAAACTTTAATGCTATTCCTTTGTCAGTCTATCTTTACTGCGTCTTCCGGCGGCTTGTAGTATTTGGGGCTGGCAGTTCCCCTGCGAGCTTCTTCGTCGTTGCCATTGTAGGTATCGGTATACAGCAGCTTGCTGCCCTCGAGCACCCCGTTGACATACTTGTCCTGATACGCTTCCGTCTTGTAGCCGTCCCTGCGTTCTACCGTGACCACCTTGTATCCCCTCGGTATGGTATCGTCATCGGTATAGTGCACGTTCTTGCGGCGTATGGTCTCGACTATCTTGCTGCGAGTCGCATATGTGACGCCATCCTCCAGCTTTTTGCCGTATATCTCCACGGTTACGGTATTGTGCTTGCTGTCCGAGCCCTCGCCGGTATGGGCAAATATGAATATAGGGCCTCCCGTATCGTTCATGAACTTCAGGTCCTTGTTGGTTATTGAATCCACCGTGGCGTCAAGCCCCTTAGGAACATATGACGACGGTATGCTGTGGGAACGCCTTTCAGTTATGGTTATATTGCCGCAGAGCAGAGCGTTGTACAGCGTAGTGCTGACCTGGCATATGCCGCCCCCGGCCTGTATGCTGTAGCTCTTACCGTCCGCTATCCCGTTTGCGCCCTTCCAGCCCGTCTCATAGGTGCGGGGACCTATGAAGCCATTAAAGCTCCACTCCTCCCCTGCCGCCACGGTTATGCCGTTAATAAGCCCCGCCGCTTTTTCGATATTGAACACGCGGTTCTGCACTACCTCGTTGTCGGTGCTTATGGCGTATTCCGTAGTGTACTCTGAACGCTTGCCGAAATCTCCCTGAAGGTCGGCTGCGGTAAAGGAGGGGAGTATATCCTCATACTTCACGTCCATGTCGAACTCAAAGCTTCCGGCGTTGAACTGCTTCTCAATGTATTCAAGGTTCTCGGCAACTTTGAGCTTTCTGCCAGGCACTCCCTCTACAAAGCTCAATGATATGGTGCCATCCCCATTCTGAGCAGGGTTGGCCTGGGCCTCGATAGCGTTCTGATCGAACTCGCCTGCGATATCCTCCAATTTCATTCTGAGGGTGGTGCCATTCCATGTAAACACGTCGTTTATCTGGCCCGGCTCGCCGCTTGCAGTAACGTCCACCACGCCGCTGTCGTCAGGCACGTATGCCATAGCCCTCTGTATTGCGGCGTCAACGTCGCAGGAGAGGCTTATATCCTCCCCGCACGCCTACGCGCTGGGCAATCTCCTCGCCGCCGCAGCGCAGCACGACACAGGAGGCGGCTATTATCTCCTCCGCCTTTTTTGCCACGGCGTTCCTCGCTTCGGTCTTGGTCTTGCCTCCCACATTTATACCCAGTATGGACACGCCGTCAGGCAGGTTTTGCTCCTGGCCTATGACGAGCTGCCCGCCGTCGCTGCCGATGTGCTTCACTGCGGCGATGCTTCCGACGGCTATCAGCACCAACAGCGCGCATATGGTTATGAGCCGCCTGTAATTCACGCGTTTTCTTGGCTTGCGCTGCTGTGGCTGCCGGCGCTCCTCGTGCTTGGTCTTTTGAGCCGTATTGGGCTTCCGGTCAGGCTTTGGCTGCGGGGCCGCCTTGGTTCTTCCCTTACTGTCCATATATCCCGGCAGCTTGAGCTCCCTGTCGTTATTGCTGGGCATTACTTATCTCTCCGAAAAATGCTCTACCTGCCAAGGGCCCTAAGGGCAACGTCAGGGCAGTTCGTTATGACGGCATTGGCGCCCTTTGCGGCCAGTGCCATTACGTCCTTTGCTTCGTTTACTGTCCATGGATTCACCGCTACGCCGTTTTTCACGCACCCTTCCATAAGGCCGGGGCAGAGCAACGCCGCCCTGTAATTTGGGTGTATGGCGTTGGCGTTGAGATACTTTGCATATACCCACGGGTCTACCATGGCGTTGGCGTACAGCAGTCCTATCTCGGCATCGGGATCAAGCTCGCGCACCTTTTGCAGCACGTAATGGTTGAAGGAGGAGTATATTATCCTTCCCTGCATGCCCATCTCCCTTTCCAGGCTTATCACCTTATCCCAAATGCCCGGATATATGACCACATCGCACTTTATCTCCACGTTTACGGTCATTCGGCTGTCCTTTATCAGTCCGTATACCTCCCTGAGGGTAGGTATCCTAACATCCTTATAGCCCGGCATTCTATTGGAGAAATCCAGTTTTTTAAGCTGCTGGCATGTCATATCAACCACGCGTCCTGTGCCGTTTGATGTGCGGTCGATCCTCTCGTCATGTATCACCATCAGCTTGCCGTCGCTGCTCTCGTGAACATCCAGCTCCAGCCCGTCTGCGCCCATCTCCATGGCCATTTGGAAGGCGGGAATGGTGTTCTCCGGCGCATAGGCACTCGCGCCCCTGTGGGCCCATACTTTTGTCATATCAATACTCATGCGGAAGTAAATATCTCCTTTTCATGCCTATTTATTATTATAGATAGTATATTATAACATAACTGCTTTTGTTTTACAAAAAACATAATGTGAATAAATATGGTCAGTACGGCGCATTATACGCCGTATGACAGACTTTTTGCTTTGCTTCCTGCTGGGCGGCGCCGGATATGTGCTGATAGAGCTTTTATGGCGCGGCCGCAGCCACTTTTCAATGTTTATAGCCGGCGGCTTCGCCTTCGCCCTGCTCCATGCCCTGTTCCAACGGTATGCCCTGCCGCTGCCGGTAAAGTGCATAGCCGGCGCATTGGTGATAACCGCAATAGAATTCATCGCGGGGTACATAGTAAACCTGCGCATGGGGCTAAACGTATGGGACTATTCAGGCAGGCCGTACAATCTTTACAGACAGATATGCCCCGGTTTCGCGCTGCTCTGGGCTCTGCTTTCGCTGCCCATAGCGCTGCTGTGCGATCATATAAAATAGGCGCCTTTCCCGGCGCCATTTTTCTTTATCTGTAATATGTGTTGCCGCCTATAAACTCCCGCAGTATGGATGTTGGCGGTATCTCGTCCTCTATGTCCGCGTCCAGTATGTAATTCAGGAATTTCACTATATCCCGGGCCATGGCATAGTACTTGCTCTCAGGCGGCACCTCCTCAAGAAGGGGATAGACGTACTTCTTAAGCACGGACACCTCATAGAGTAGGGTAGTGTTGAACAGCGCGTCCGCATTCTCCTGATATGGGAATATCCACTTTTCCTCGCCGCGGCGCACGCTCGCCCACATGCCGAGGGTGTGCTCCATAGAGGCGTTGCGGGTCATATAATCCCGCACCAGGCGGCGCAGTATGCGTATATCCGTAGTGCGTATCCTGTTGTGATCGTCCAGGTTAAGTGTAGTCAGGGCGCTTACGTATACCCTGAATATCTTGCTTTCGTCCACCTCGGGGCTTAGCAGCATGGGATTCAGTCCGTGTATGCCCTCGATTATCACCGGCTCATCGTCGTGGAGCTGCAATATCCTTCCCTCCGGGGCACGCTTGCCGTTGGTAAAGTCAAACCTCGGCACCTCTACCTTCTCGCCCCGTATAAGCGCCGCAAGGTCGCTGCCGAAGCGTTGTATATCCAGAGTATTGATGTTTTCGAGGTCAATCTCGCCGTTTTCGTCCCGCTCTATCTTATCCCGGTCGATGTAGTAATCGTCCAGCGACAGCATGACCGGATGACAGCCCTGCAAACGCAGTTGCGTGGATATCCTATGGGCAGAGGTAGTCTTTCCTGAGGAGGAAGGGCCCGCCACAAGCACCGCTTTTGCGCCCTTTTGCACTATCTTATCCGCTATATCCGCATAGCCCCTGTCGTGCAGCGCCTCGTTTATGCGCACCAGCTCCCGTATGGTGCCGTTCTGTATGTGGGTATTCAGGTCGTTCACCGTGGCGCATTCCATGAGCTTGCCCCACTCGTCGCTCTGGTGGAACACCGCATTAAGCTTTGGCAGGTCTACGTAGTCCGAGGGCACGTCCGGAGCGTCGTTGCGTGGCATGAGCAGCACCACTGCTCCGTCATGGACGTACTTTACCCGGAATACATCGGCATATGACGTATCCGGCGCCATCTCACCGTAGAAGTAATCCATATAGCCGTCTATCTGGTAAACGTCAAAGTAGCTGAACCTGCGCCACTTGAGCAGCTTCGCCTTGTCTGCCTGTCCGTCCTGTTCGTAGAAGCTCAGCGCCTCTTTTATGGATATGCGCCTGCGCTCCAGCGGCAGCTTGAGGCGCACCAGACGGCGCATCTCGGTTTCCACCTTGAGAGCCGCTTCCTCGTTGAATGGCTCCTCCATGCCGTCCACGGTTATAAACAGCCCCGGGCCGAGCGAGTACCTTACGCATACCCTCGCCCTTGGAAATTCCTTGCGCATGGCCAGAATAAACAGAAACTGCAATGTGCGCTCGTAAACCCGCCTGCCCATATCCTCGCCATAGCGGAGAAGATGTATCTGGGTATCCTTTTTGGGCGTGAAACGCAGATTGAATACCTCGCCGCCTATCTGAGCCGCCAGCGGCCTGTCGGACAGCATTATGCTGTCAAGTCCTTCCTTTTTTGCCGCATCCAATATGGACCGGCCGCTTTCCAGTTCGCAGTTCCTTCCGTCTATGTCCAACCTCACGGCTATTCCTCCCGGTACTGTTTCAAAATAATTTCGTATATCATACCAATGTGTAAAATTCCATATTTACGTTATTATACTATATCCTTATCCAATTGAACATGTGCTCAATGAAAACTTTTTGTTTAATCAGCATTTTCTCACGCACTGAGCCGTAAATCTGATATAATAAGTAAATGTATGTGCCGGTTTCGCTTATCCGCTGCGGCCGGCGAGCAAAAACTGACGGAGAATGCAAGCTTATTTTATGGAAAAGAAAAAGACCTCATTCGTACAGGGCGCGGCTGTACTTGGCGTAGCCGGACTGCTGGTAAAGATAATAGGTGCGGTATTCCGCATACCCCTCAATAACGCCGTAGGCCCCATAGGCATGAGCTACTATGAGGTAGTCTATCCCTATTACTCCGGTCTTCTTGTGATATCCTCCTCCGGCCTTCCCACCGCCATATCTAAGATGGTATCTGAGCGCGTGACTGCAGGAGACTATCGGGGCGCACACAAGGTGTTCGTCACCGCAATGCGGCTTCTGGTATGCCTCGGCCTCTTCACCGGCCTTCTGATGTTCTTCGGCTCGGAAAGTCTTTCCGCCCTCTCCTCACAGCCCGAAGCGCACCTTTCCTTTAAGGTGCTTTCCCCCGCCCTGCTGGTAGTTTCCATAATGTGCGCATACCGCGGCTATTTGCAGGGCATGCAGCGCATGACGGGCACAGCCCTTTCCCAGATAGTGGAACAGGTAGGCAAGCTGGCCATAGGCCTTACCTTAGCCATAAAGCTGCTGCCCAAAGGACCCGAGTACGCCGCCATGGGCGCGCTGATAGGTGTTACCGCATCGGAATTTCTGGCCCTGCTTACCATCATATTCGTATATAACCGCTACCGTCCTTCCATAAGGCGGCATATAGAACAGAGCGCGCCCTACGCTCCCGCCCCCATAGCTAAAAACCTCATACTGCTGGCCGTGCCTATAACCCTGGGCGCTTCTATAAGCTCCCTTTCCGGCATGGTGGACAGCGCCATGATAATCCGCATACTGCTGAACCTGGGCTACTCCAAGGATACCGCCCAGACCGCCTACTCCCTGCTGCGCTCCAACGTGACTACGCTGACCAACATGCCCGGCGTGCTGACCATGGCTCTGGCCATGAGCCTCGTGCCTGCCATATCCGCAAGCGTTGCCCGCAGGGATAAATCAAGCGTTCAGAATATATCCCGCCTCGGCATGAAGCTGGCCCTCATAATCGGCCTGCCCTGCGCCGTAGGTCTTTTCGTGCTGGCTAAACCCATACTGGGCATGCTGTATCCCCGCCTTACCGAGGCACAGCTTTCCCTTGCCGCCGACCTTATGCATACCGCCTCCATAGGAGTTATATTCCTCTCCTTGGTTCAGGCTATGACCGGCATAATACAGGGATTGGGCAAGCCCAACGTACCGCTGTTCAACCTGTTCATAGGCTTTATACTCAAGGTGATAACGCTGGTAGTGCTCACCAACATACCCTCTATCAATATACAGGGTGCGTCCATATCTACCGTGATATGCTACGCCTTCGCCGGCATCGCTGATACGGCCTACGCCGTGCGCAAGGCGCATATCAATATGAATTTATGGGACGTTATACTAAAGCCGGTTCTCTCCTCCGCAGTGATGGGCGCAATGGTGTACATGTGCTTCGCTTTTATGAATAAGCTTGGCCACGTCACCCTCGGAGTTCTATTATCCGTGACTCTGGGCGTATGCGTATACGGCATCCTTGCAATATACCTCCGCATGTTCAGCCGCGAAGAACTCAACTACATACCCGGCGGCAGAAAGCTTAAAAGGCTCATTTACGGCAGCGAAAAGTAAATAAGGAGAAATCATATGACTAAACTCACCATAGCGCCCCTTTCCATCCCCGGAAGCATCACCACCGCTTCCCAATCGGCAATAGAGCATGCCGGCAGGCTGTTCCTTCAAACTGCGGATTCACCCTGCGCCAGATGGATAACAGATGCGGGGCTGCCATATGTCTCAATGGACGACCTGTACGACAGCAGCTACGATTACGACGAGCTGAATCAGGCGATAGCGGCACGGCTAATGTGCGGCTGCGACGCTGTTTATGCCGTGTCCGGCCGCGGCATAGGCGAAGGCCAGCTTTCCGCCATTCGGGAAGCCGCATCCAAAGCCGGCGCCACCGTAAAGGTGCTTCCCGGCATAGGCTACTCTGACGCTGTGTTGGCCGACCTTCCCTTTACCTTATCCGACAGACGCGTGATATGCGCCGCCAACGATCTTCCCGATACCATAGACCCCTTCCTGCCCCTCTGTGTAGAGGAGATGGATACCCGGCTCTGCGCGGGCGACGTAAAGCTGGCGCTGCTTGATTATTACCCCGATGAGCACGCCGTGTACTTCTGCGATATGGGAGCAGACGGCGAATACCGCATAAAAGAGATACCACTTTTTGAGCTGGACAGGCAGAATAGCTATTCCGCCGCCACCTGCTGCATAGTGCCTCCCGCCGCATCTCAGGACAAGCTTGATCGCGGCGATATGAATGGCCTAATGGCGGTGCTGCGCCGGCTCCGCGCCCCTGGCGGCTGCCCCTGGGACGCAAAGCAGACCCACGAATCCCTGCGCTCCGGCCTTATCGAGGAGGCCTATGAGGTAATAGACGCCATAGACAGCGGCGACCCCTTCGCTCTCTGCGAGGAGTTGGGCGACTTACTGCTTCATGTCGGAATGCACACTGTCATAGAGGAGGAAAGGTCCTCCTTCACCCTCAGGGATGTGACCTCCGGCATAATCAATAAGATGATATACCGCCATCCCCACGTATTCGGCACAGCAGAGGCTGACACGCCGGAACAGGTACTCAGTAACTGGGAAAAGCTCAAGAAGAAAGAAAAGCACATGGAAAGCTACTCCGCCACCATGGAGGCTGTTCCCAAGGGCTTCCCCGCCCTCATGCGAGCTGCCAAAATACAGAAAAAGGCTGCCAATGTGGGCTTTGACTGGGACAACGCCGATCAGGCGCTGTACAAGCTGCCAGAGGAAGTCAGCGAACTTACCAAGGCCATGGCGGAGGGGAACCACGCCCATATCGATGAGGAGATGGGCGACGTATTTTTCGCCGCAGTGAACGTGGCGAGGCTTCTCAAGCGTGACCCGGAGCAGCTCCTTAATGCCGCCACTGACAAGTTTATAACCCGCTTCAAGGTCATGGAGGAGTTAATAACCGCCGATTCCCTATCCCTCGAAGATATGACCCTCGAGAAAATGGACAGGTACTGGGATAAAGCCAAGAAAAAGTTAAAATAAATTAGAAATTCAGGCAGTTTTTTGATTTTTCATCTTGCGTTTGCGGGACATGCTTAGTATAATTGTAAAAGTCCGCGTTATGCGGCATACTAAAGCCCAACAATAATTAGGAGGATATAATTAAATGAATAAGACTGAACTCATCGCTGCAGTAGCCAGCAAGTGCTCCATCTCCAAGAAGGAGGCCGAGGCTGTAGTCCTCGCTACCTTCGACAGCATTACCAACGCCCTCGTAAGCGGCGAGAAGGTACAGATCGTTGGTTTTGGCGGCTTTGAAGTACGCGAGCGTCCCGCTCACAAGGGCCACAACCCCATGACCGGCGAAGAAATTGAAATCGCTGCCAGCAAGTCCCCCGCTTTCAAGGCCGGCAAGGCTCTCAAGGAAGCTCTCAACTAAACCTTACTTATCCTTATTAACATAAAAAAGCAGGCCGTAAAAAGCCTGTTTTTTATTATTTCGATTTGCGTTAACCCCTTATCATACATACGCTTCTCGCAGTTATACACTCCAGGTTTCCCTCCGGGCCGGTATGCTCCGGCGTGGTGGCCTTTGCGCTCACAATGCCCACATCGCACCCCATGGCATCGGCTATATTGCGGCGCATATTATCTATATACGGCGCAAGCTTTGGCTCCTGGGCTATCACCGTAGCGTCCACGGAGCATACCTCATAGCCGGCCCCGCGTACCATCTGCCATGCCCTTTTGAGCAGTATGAGCGAATCAATGTCCTTATATTCAGGAGATGAGTCCGGGAACATCCGGCCTATATCCCCCATAGCGGCGGCGCCCAGCAGCGCATCTATTACGGCGTGTATCAGCACATCCGCATCGGAGTGGCCCATAAGGCCCAGCCTGTACGGTATCTCCACACCGCCTATGACCAGCCTTCTGCCCTCTGTCAGCCTGTGGGTATCCTCGCCGTAGCCTATCCTCTCTCTTGCCGTAAGCTTTTGGAACAATTCAATATCCTCCTCAGTGGTAAGCTTCTGGTTTATCACACCACCCAGTGAGTAATGCACGCTGCCATACAATCTTTTATACAGGGCGCAATCGTCCGTGGCCTGCACGCCATCGTCCTTTGCCTGCCGGTACGCCTTCATTATCCGATCATACTTAAAGGACTGGGGCGTCTGGGCCAGCATTACGCCGTTTCTGTCTACCAGCTCGCCCTCCCGCCACATGGTATCCCGGGCGGGTATGGCTGCAACGCCGCTGCCGAACTCGGCGGCGCACCTTATGCTGTCCCGTATTATTTCTTCCGATACGAGGCAGCGCGCCCCGTCATGTATAAGGGCTATGTCGCAGTCGGCAGCCCTAAGGGCATTATATACGGAATCTCCCCGTGTCTCGCCGCCATTAACGGTCCTGAGACCATACTGTGCGCAAAGCGCCTCCGCCTCCTGCCGCGTGGCGTCCGACACGGCTATTATGATATCCGTAACACCCCCATTGAGCAGCGCCTCTGCGGAGCGGCGCAGCACAGTCCTGCCGCCCAGGCTTATGATAAGCTTATCCCTGCCCATGCGCCGGGAAGCTCCCGCCGCCAGCAGTATTCCAGTTACCTTCATTCGAGATCTCCCCGGGTGATCATCTCATACATCTCGGCGGCAGCCGCCTTGGTTGTGAACTCCTGTACGCTGGTAACCTTCACCACGGTATGCTTGCCGCCCATGAGTATATCCAGCATATCGCCCTCCTTAACTTCGCTTGAGGGCTTCGCCACCTTGCCGTTTATCTGTATTCTGCCGAGGGACGCGGCCTCGCTGGCAACCGTCCTGCGTTTGATTATCCTTGAGACTTTAAGGTACTTATCCAGACGCATATACGTCCTCCAAAATTCATTTTTCTAAAGCTTACCACATATGTGGCAAAAAAACAAACCGGGCGGTTCACGCCCGGTCTATGTTTTACCTATTAACCCACTGAAACGGGACTATAAGTGACGCTGCGCACCAGCTCCTCGTTGAGGTGTACGCTTTCGTCGTTCTTCCAGGTCTCTAACATCTGGTTCCATTCATCTTCCTGAACTTCTAACATCAGTATTTCCTTTATCTTGTCCTTTACGCTGTCCAGTCCTACTTCGCCTGCGGGCTCATCGGAGAGGTAATAAAGTATATGTACGCCCTCGTCGTCCTTTACGGCCTCGGTATACTCGCCCTGCTTTATCTTTGCAAAGGCGTTCTTTACTTCCTTTGACCAGTCATAGCTGCCGGAATGCTTTACGCTTATGAGCAGTCCGTTTTTGTTTCCCTCGGTATCGGGGGAATATTCCTCGGCGACCTTTGAGAATTCCTCGCCGGCCTGAAGCTTCGCATAGGCTTCCTTCGCCTTTTCTACAGAGGGAGCAAGGTATTCGTCCTTTATCTTATCGGCATCTGCCTTGAGCTTATTGTACTCTGTCTTTATCTCGCTGAGCCTGTCTGCCCCCTCGCCGCCCTCTACGTTCACGGTAAAGGCCAGCTCGCCGTACTCGCTCTTGAGATCCTCCATCTCGGAGAACTTCTCGCTGTACTCGTCAGAGATGGCGTCCTCGGGGGTTATGAGTATATGCAGCACACGGCTGTAGCCCTCGGGTACATACAGAACGGGGTCGCCGCCGTAAAGCTCCTCGGCTTCCTTATCGGCCTTGTAATTCTCGGGATTATTGTCATAAGTCTCCTGCTGGGTCTTTAGGTTCTCGTCATACCAGGACTTTATTTCCTCGTCGCTTACGGTAACGTCCTTGAGCATGGCCTCCTTGAAGGACTCGCCTATGGCGCTCTCGGTGCTGTTTTCCAGTATCCACTTGCCGTATTCCTCCGCAGTCATGCGCTCGCCGGTATAGGCTTCCGCCTCGTCCGCTATGTACTCGGCAAGGCGCTCCTCAACGTCTATACTGCTGTCCGCCTCAGCGTCGCTCTCCGCCTGCTTGCGGTATTCCTCCACTATGCTGTTAAGGTCTGCCGCCGCCTGCTCCTCTATCTCGGCAAGCTTTTCATCGCTGAGCTTATCATAGCCGGACTGGGCCGCCTGATAAGCGATTATCTCATTGACGACAAGCGCATCTATGATGCTGTCCTGAAGCTGCTTGGTAGCTTCCTCATCGGCGGATATATCGTAGCCCATCATGGCGTAGTACTGGGCATAGGCGTCAAAGAGCTGCTTGTACTCTCCGAAGGTGACCTTACGGTCGCCTATGGTGGCTACAGCCTCGTCGCTGTCGACAACTGCAGTATCGCCTTCACCTGCGGAAGGAGCAACGCTGCACCCTATTATGAAAAGTGCCAGCACCAGTGCCAATGCAGCTGCAAATATCTTCTTCATTATGTTTTTTTCTCCAATCTGTGGGCGTTTTAGCCTAAGGGCCGGCCCGTATTCACAACCTTGATTATACCCGCATTCACTTTATGATGCAATCCGACATCATGTAAACAATCTGTGTCAGCTCACTGCACAGTTTTTTCACATCGGACTTGGGCCGGCGTATGACTATTGTGGGC
>OHIX01000509.1_pt1 | contig 11973 bp, 7 predicted proteins | sample 1568391 | NCBI WGS metagenome assembly OHIX01 (sample SAMEA3879541, study PRJEB24766) | human gut metagenome | biome: human-associated habitat; feature: feces | place: USA | collected 1985/1987 | reverse complement strand
TTATAAATAATGTGGTTGTGGATGTGCTCCCGGTCAGTATGCGTTGCGACAATAAACGCATACTTGCCTTTTGTAAACCGCATGGCCAGTTTATAGCCCACCTTATTAGCTTCCTCTGCGGTAATCTCACCGGGCTTGAAGGACTGTCGAATCTGATAAGCAATCACATCATTTTTTTGTCTGCGCCCAGTCATAAGTTCGTATTGGCGTTTGGAGAGCATAAATTCTTCATCCACGGTCAGGGGACTGCATTCGTAACTGCTGACCAGTTCGCCCTGCTGTGTCTTGTCCGGGTTCTGGGCGTAATCCGTGCGGCTTTTCAGGCAGGCCGCAACGGATTTCCCCTTGTTTTTGTGCAGTGCAATCAATCTTGTTGCAGCCAGTTTGACCACCTCCCGGCAAAAAGGAAATGCCGCACATCGGCGGCATAAAAATTTTATAGTTCTGCAATCCAACCACTGAACCATTCCACGGCTTCTACGATGACTGTTCCGGCGGTGATGAGCAGGAAGCAGCCAAACTCTGCCACCAGCAAGATCAAAAACTGCATCCACTCCCGGCAGTACAGTGTATAAAGGCCGCAGCCCAAAATATACAGCATGGGCAGAGCCAGCACAAACGCCGACAGGTTCAGCGTCCATTTCAGCATCAGCGCAAGGAAAGCCGTAAGCAGCCAAAACGGGAAAACGATCATCTTAAAAACGAACCTCATGTCCAGCACCTACCTTTCGTCCCTATTATAAAGGCATCTCCACACCCCTTGCAAGGATGTCACCCCTTATGTACCCCCGCAGTCCTCCAACTACGGGGAAAAATCTTAGAGTTCTGCCAGCCGGGAAAGGATCTGCCGACCAATGTCGATCAGCTCATCCAGCCGTTGCCGCAGGTCCTCCATGTCGGCGGCATAGACCCGACCATTTTCATTGGCGGCTTTGGCGTACTGGTTCAGATTGTTGCTGCAATTCTGAAGCAGGTACGACATCCGGCGCAACTGCGGCAGGTCAAGGTTCAGGCAATAGCCGTCCAGTGCCATCTTACGGATATAGGCACTCAGACTGCGGATGCCCATGCCCAACATCTTCTCATAAATGCGGTTCTTCTCCGACTTTGTGGTTCTCAGGATGATGATCTCGTCCCGCTTTTCCTTCACCGGGCATCACCGTCCTTGTCGTAGTAACTGCGGAAGGGCTTTACAGGCTCCGGCTTATCGGATTTTTCTTCCAGTGCCGCCAGAACCGAGGGGCGGCGAGGTGCGTCCTCCTGTTCTTCCTCATCCTGTTCCGGGTCGTGGCTCTTTTCGTCCACATCCAACTGGGCGTTTAATTCGGCAAGGCGGGCTGACTTCTCTGCCAATTCTTCCTCCTGTGGGAATGGTTTCTCAACCTCGATTTGCGCTGCTGCCTGCTGCTGATGCAGAGTGGCTAGTTCATTCTCAGCAGAGTTAATGCGCTCCGGGAAGTTGTTCAGCGAATTATCCAGACGGATAATGTTGCCCAGCGGGTCGGTGCCCAGTGCTACCGGGTATCTCCGTTCGCCCTTCAGAATAGCCTGATACTCACTGCGGAAGGTATCGAACCGCAGAGACAACTCAAAGCCCCGGTAGCTGCCGATCACTTTTTCTTCGGCGTTGGGCAGTTCGGAACAGGCAAGCACCAGACGCTCACCGGCGGTCTTTTTCTCATCGTAGGTCACGCCCTTGATGGTCATGCCGCAGAAACCCTCTTGCACCTGCGGATGGGCGGCGGCAAGCTGTGCGTCCGCTTTCACCCCAGCAATATAGGCGTCCGTTTCCCGAATGTCAGCCGGGAATTTGGTCAGCAGCTTGTCTTGCAGGCGGAATTTCTGACTCTGGTGGTCGGCTTTCAGCACCTTCAGCTTGGCGACCTGCACATCCAAATCCATCTTCTCCTTGATGAGCGGATTTCCAGCGCACAATGCCTTGATCTCCGCATAGGAAAGCGCCTGTTCGTCCACATCATCGCAGGAACGAACCGGGGACTTTGATGTCATAATCTGCGAGATAAAACGCTGCTTATTTTCAAGGGTCTGAAAGAGGTACGAATCGAACGTACCCTCTGTGACGTAGTTGAACACCTTGACTTCCTTATTCATGTTGCCCTGCCGGATGATGCGACCATTGCGCTGGGTCATGTCGCTGGGCTTCCAGCCAACATCCAGATGATGCACCGCCACAAGCCGGGACTGGACGTTGGTGCCGGCTCCCATTTTTGCTGTGCTTCCGAGCAAAACCCGCACATCGCCAGAGCGTACTTTGGAGAATAATGCGGCCTTTTTGGCTTCGGTGTCGGCGTTGTGGATAAACTCGATCTCGTTTTCCGGCACACCGGCAGCGACCAGCTTTTTGCGAATATCATTGTACACGTTAAAGTTGCCGTCGTTTTTCGGAGTGGATAGGTCGCAGAACAAAAGCTGTGTCAGCTTCTGGTCTTTGCCATCTTCCCAGATTTTCAGCACGTTCTGCACACAGACGTTCAGCTTGCTGTTGGGGTCGTCCGGCAGCATGGGGTTCATCAGGCGAACATCCAAGCCGATCTTACGCCCATCGTTGGTGACGCAGAGCATATTGTCCACGGACGCATCCACGATGCCGGAGTGGATATCTGCGGCACGTTTGCTCAGTTCCTGCACCATTTCCTTTTGAATTTCGGACGGCTTTGCCACCACGGTTTCAAACTTTGCGACCGGCACCGGCAGATGAAGCTGGTCGCTAGTTTTAATGTCCGCAACCTCCTTGAACATCGACATTAACTCCGGGAGATTGAAGAACTTTGCAAATCTCGTTCTGGCACGGTAGCCCGTACCCTCCGGGGCAAGTTCGATGGCCGTGGTCGTCTCACCAAAGGTGGATGCCCAGCAGTCGAAGTGGGTCAGCTTTTTCTGCTGCAAGGTGCTGTATTGCAAGTACCGCATGACCGTGTACAACTCGGTCATGGAGTTGCTCACCGGGGTGCCGGTAGCGAACACCACGCCACGCCCGCCGGTGATCTCGTCCAGATAGCGGCACTTGCCGAACATATCGCTGGATTTCTGGGCTTCGCTGGTGGATAATCCTGCGACGTTTCGCATTTTTGTGGTCAAAAAGAATGTGCAGCACCTCTGCGGCTGCGAAGCAGTCCGCCGAGTAGTCTGCTTTGTTGTGATAGGTAACTTTTTGAAGTAATCTCCAAGTTTTCCCCCACCTCACGCCGGGCGTGCACCTTTCAGCGCACCCGGCGTACCATCAAATCGATTTACTTTCTTCCTTCAGATTTTAACACTGCTGTGTTCTCACGGACACAGCGTGGTTGTAAATTTCACAGTTTAAGTTTTTCGCGGTATTTCATGATTTTGCCTACCGTCTTTGCATTAAGCTCAGGCGGTATTGGACTGTTGTGAACCATGCGGTGGCATGGTTCACATAGCCAAACCAGATTCGGTACTTTATTGATTCTATCAAGTGGAAGCTTATTTTTAACGTGGTGACAATTCTTTTGAAGCATGGGTGAGAAGGCATTTCCACAGCATTTACATTTTCCTTTGTCCCTGCTGTAAGCATACTCCCGGTTCATATAATACTCAAAATTCATCCTTCCCTTTGCGTATGCTGACATTGCAATATCGTTCGGGGAGTTAACGGATGGACGGTCACATGGCAGTGGCTTGTGCTTAGCACGATAGCTCACATACCGTCTGCGCCCTTCCACTGTATACGGCGTCATTTTCTGGTCAAATGGCTTGGGTTCATAGTGACTATGCGTGATGAACGCATAAGTTATACCAAACCATTTTCCTTCGACCCATACAGCAAATGTCTTACTGTCGTAGCCCTTGTGTCGGTCAGGAAGATTGCAAAGCACCTTCAGCGGCACCTGCATGGAGTTGTACCGTTTGGGGTACAGCTTTTTCCATACAGCCAGTGCAGCGTTGTTTACTCTGCGGTCTATCGCATGGTAGGCATGAGAGCAGATGGATGTCTGCAAGTACTGTGCCATACCCATAATGACAGAGTTGACGTACTGAATTTGCGCAGCCTGCACATTGACTTTTTGACAAAGTTCTATGCGGTGCACTTCTTCGAGCAGTTTCTTAATCTTCTTTCCTAACCGTTCCATATCCGGCAGCGGCTTTCCAACCAGATGTTTCGTCCATGTTGCCGGGTCAGGAGTTTTCCGTTTTCGTTCGGCCTTTACCACAAAGCCAAGAAAGTGTATGCCGTTTGTCCGCAGGTCTGTTACATAGGTCTTTTCCTGCGACAATTCGAGTTTCATTCTGTTCCGAAAATATTTTGTCAAGACACGTTTCAAGCGGAGTGCTTCCTTCTCCGTTGACGTCAGAATCACCCAATCATCGGCGTAGCGATAATTGTACTTTGGTGTTACGCCAGCCCATTTTAGTCGTCTCGTATCGTTGCCTTTGTGCTTGCACTGTCTGTGCGGTTCCATATACATACGACCAACATACCAATCGAAATCATTCAGATAGACATTGGATAAAAGCGGTGAAAGGATTCCACCCTGCGGTGTACCAAGCTCTGTTACATGAAACAGGTCATTTTCCATATATCCAGCTTTCAGCATCTGGCTGATAAGTTTCAGCACACGCTTGTCATGGATACCGATTTTCCAGAGCTTTTGGAGCAGCAGGCGGTGATTGATATTGTCGAAGCATCCCTTGATGTCGCCCTCAATTGCCCACACGGGCTGGTCGGGCGATTTGCATCCAGCATTTATGACATTGATGATACCCCGGATTGCATGTTTCTGTGCCCGATAGGGGCGAAAGCCGTAGCTTTGCGGATAAAATCTCGCTTCACAGATCGGCTCGATAATGATACGCACGCACTCCTGTATGATCCTGTCCAATACAGTGGGGATACCCAGCGGTCGTTTCTTGCCGTTACTCTTTTCGATATATTCACGGCGGGCTGGTTTGGGGCGGTAGTTACGAAAACTCGATTGAATCAATAAAATAAGCTCATCTTTGGGCATTTGAAGGTATTTGTCCATTTTTATCTTATCCACGCCAGCAGTTTTGCTGCCTTTGTTGGACTTGATATTGTGGACGGCGGTTACAATGGTCACTTCATTTGCCATCGCTTCCACCAGACCGGTGAACGATACTCCTTGACCGGACTTCTCATAGAGAAAGTCCTGAATCTTTTTAAGTTCCGTTTCCTTTGAAAATCTGACGTTCAAATGCACAAGGTTTTCACCTCGCAGTTCGTCACCCATCTTTCAGGGAGTTATAGGATTTTCGTTTTGTGAAATTTACAAATCGATTTGACTCGTATCCTTCGCCATGGAATATTTCAATTCCGTTTGACTGGCATTACCCAGTCCAGACTACTATGATACGGCTGACTTCCTGTTGCTTTCACTGTGCTGTAACGCTCCAACAACAGGCTCTCAAACGTTCCTTAATCTCTATCCTTGTTCTGAAACCCTTAGGCTGCTACCTTACACCGGGAAAATCTAACCATGCTTTGAACCACAGTTGCTGCATGATTCCTGATGGGAATTTCATCCCACAGGGCGTGTGCAGAAAAACCAGCCACACACACTTTTTCCAAGGGTCACCCTTTCGGATGTCGTTCGCTCTTACGATGCTGCATAGCTTTCCCTGACGGATAGCCATAGGTTTCGGAAGCCCGCACCATTATTATCCATGCCTCTTTGCAGAGGTTTAGGTTTTCAGGTTACGCCTTCACCACGCTCTGTACAATGCACACTTACAGGTGGCAACGCACAGTGGAGTATTAGCTCTCGTACTGTCTTGAATTTTGACCTATTCTCTTGAACTTTGTTCCTCGACATTGGTTCTGTACGGCAGAGGGATTTCACCCCTGATTTTGAGATTAAAGTTCTCTGTGATATTTTCTTATTGCTAAGTGCAATCACATGGTGCTTTTCGCCCTTGCTGTCAACAAGGGCTTATGCACAACGTTTCGCACGGTTCTTGTAAAAATGGCTCTCATCCACAAAGAGCCTGTCAACGCCCAGTTGCTCAAAGGTGATCACATCATCCTTTCGCTCATCGGAGCGCAGTTTTTCCAGCTTGGTTTCCAGCGTTTTGCGGGTCTTTTCCATCTGCTTGATGGAGAAATTCTCACCTGCGTGGACTTTCAGCTCGTTGATGGCGGCAAGCGTTTCATAAATTTGCTCCTGAATGATGCGCTCCTGCCGTTCAAAGGACAGCGGAATGCGCTCAAACTGACTGTGCCCGATGATGACGGCATCGTAGTCTCCGGTAGCGATGCGGGCACAGAATTTTTTTCGGTTGGCAGTTTCAAAATCCTTGCGTCGTGCCACCAAAAGTTTGGCATTGGGGTAGAGGTTCAGAAACTCGCTTGCCCACTGCTCCGTCAAATGGTTGGGCACTACGAAGAGGCTTTTCTGGCACAGCCCCAGCCGTTTTGCTTCCATGGCGGATGCCGCCATTTCGTAGGTTTTGCCTGCGCCAACTTCGTGCGCAAGCAGCGTATTACCGCCATAAAGCACATGAGCGATGGCGTTGCGCTGGTGCTCCCGGAGAGTGATTTCCGGGTTCATGCCGACAAAATGGATGTGGCTTCCGTCATACTCACGGGGGCGGGTAGAGTTGAACAGTTCGTTATACTGTTTCACCAGCGCAATTCGCCGCTGGGGGTCTTGCCAGACCCAGTTGGCAAAAGCGTCCTTGATGACCTGCTGTTTTTGCTGTGCCAGCATGGTTTCCCGCTTGTTCAGCACACGCTTGAGTTTGCCCTCGGTGTCCTCGATGGTGTCGTAGATGCGGACGTCTTTCAGGTTCAGGGTCTCCTCCAGAATCTTATAGGCATTGGCACGGGATGTGCCGTAGGTCTCAGAGGAGATAATATCCCCTCTGCCGGTGGCAGTCTTGCCCTCCACACGCCACTCTGCGGTATACGGAGAATATCTCACCTTGACTGCATGGCGCAGATAGTAGGGGATCTGGAAGGTCTCGGTCATAAACTTTTGAATAATCTCAGGTGCAAGCCATGTGGCACCTAACCGTACATCAATTTCAGATGCTTCCAGTTCTCTGGGCTGTGCCTTAATCAGCGCATCCACATTGACCGCAAATTCCGGGTTGGTCTCGGCGGCAAACTGCGCCATCCGCAGCTTTGCCCGGACATCGCCGGACAGGTACTCGTCTGCCATCTGCCAGTCGGCTTCCGGGTCAGTGGGGTCGGCGGCAGGGTTTTTGAAGATCACACCGGAAAGTTCGGTGGTAATGCGCCCGTACTCACCGGGAGTGCCCAACAGTTCTGCCATATAGGGCAAATCCACTTTGCCATGCTCACCAATAGATACCGCCAGTGCTTCGCTGGGGGTATCTACGCTGGTGACAGTGCGCTCCGGGCGAATGGTGCGCTTGGTGAACATCGCCGCCTTGCTCTTGAGCTGCCCCTGCTCGTCCAGATTTTCCAGCGAACACAGCAGATAATACGAGGAATCCTGCTCAAACAACCGCCCGTTTTTACGGTCGTTCAGCAGACCGTATTTTGCGGTAAAAGCATCGTAGGCGGCGTTCAAATGCTCCTGCGTTGCCTTGATGTCCTCGTCCGGGTAATCGTTCAACTGCTGGTCAATCAGGTCGTTGACGATCTGCCGCAGCTCTACCATGCCGGTGACACGCCCCTTGGCGGTGTCGGACAGTTTCACCTGTGTCATCACGGAATTTTCCCGGTAGAAAACTTCGCCGTCCACTACGGTATAGGAGAAGTTTTTGACCTCCGGGTCAGCCGGGAGAATGTGCTTCTCATTTTCGGCATCCGCAATATCTGGTGTTTCCACCTCAACTTCGGCGTATTGCCCCTCAATATGCTGTACTGCTTCTGCAAGTTGGTCGGCAAGGCTGATGCCCTCAAGGGGCGCAACCGTCAGTTCCTCTCGTCCATACTGGGTGCTTTCGGTGGAGAGTACGCCCAGAACCATCTCCGGGTGGTCTGCGAAATACTGGTTGATGGCAAAGCCATCTTCTGTTTTGCCCAACTGCACCCAGTCCGGCTCATGGTCAATGGGGCGGTCACGTTTTTGCAAAAAGATAATGTCGCTGACAACATCCGTGCCAGCATTGGCGCGAAACGCATTATTCGGCAGACGGATAGCACCCAGCAAATCGGCACGTTCTGCCATGTGCTTGCGGGCGGTGCTGTCCTTGCTGTCCATGGTGTAGCGGCTGGTAACAAAGGCAACAATGCCGCCCGGACGCACTTGGTCGATGGCTTTGGCGAAAAAGTAGTTGTGGATAGAAAATCCCAGCTTGTTGTACGCCTTGTCGTTGACTTTATACTGACCAAAAGGTACGTTGCCCACGGCTAGATCATAAAAGTCACGCCTGTCGGTGGTCTCAAAACCGGCTACGGTAATGTCAGCCTGCGGGTACAGTTTTTGGGCGATGCGCCCGGTGATGGAATCCAATTCCACACCGTACAAGCGGCTGTCCTGCATGGTATCCGGCAGCATTCCAAAGAAGTTGCCCACGCCCATACTAGGTTCCAGAATGTTACCGCTGTGGAAACCCATGCGCTCCACGGCATCGTAGATACTACGGATGACGGTGGGGCTGGTATAGTGGGCGTTCAGGGTGCTGGAACGGGCAGCAGCGTACTCATCCTCGGAAAGCAGTCCTTTCAGTTCGGCGTATTCCTTTGCCCAATTATCTTTGCCGGGGTCAAAAGCGTCTGCCAGACCGCCCCAGCCCACATACTGCGAAAGCACCTGCTGCTCCTCGGCGGTGGCACCCCGGTGCTCCTCTTCCAGCTTGAACAGGGTACGGATAGCTTCGATGTTCCGGGCGTACTTCTGTTTTGCGCCGCCCTCACCCAGATGATCGTCCGTGATGTGGAAGTTCCCGGCAGGCTCCGGCGCAGGATGTTCCGCTTCAACTGTGGGTGATTCTGTGCTTATCGTCTGAATTACAATGTCAAACGGCAGATTGTTTTCCTTGGCGGGGTATACGGCAACCGTTTTTTCAGTATCATCTGGCTGCGTAGTAACCTGTTCATTCTGCCGCAAGCCATCCTCGAATTGTCGTTTGTTGATAACTTCGTTATCCCACGACTGCCCGTGCGCACTGGTGTCGATGCGCACATCCGTTTCACCCACATAGCCAACTTTCCCCTCAATAGTTCGAGTGGGGAGTTCGACCACAACATTGTCACCGACCTTGTAATCGGGCAGGGGGGATTCCATCATATCCTGCTCCTCGTACAACTCCCGGACAAGAGCCAGCGGTTCCTCCCGGAAAACTGGCATCCGCATTTCTGCCAGTGCCACATCCTGCAGGGTCACGCTACCCCTATCATAGTTTACCGTATCCACTCGGAAAGCACGCCCTTCCATGTGGACGGTGGCATCCAGCGGCAGATAATCCTCCCGGCGCAGATACTTGGTCTGGTGGTGGGTGCCGTCCTCGTTCAGCCCAGCAAGGTAGATGTTCTCGCCGCGCTGCCATAGTTGTTTGGCACGGTACACCCACTGGTTACTGGGAAAGCCGGTGACCGGGACGGTGCCCAGTGCTGTTTCTTTTTCCAGAAGTTTGCCGCCCAGAAGTTCGCAGACCTTCCGGGCATCCTCACCGTAGAACTCATAGTATCCGTTCTGCTCAAAGCCTACCAGCGCATCCGGGTACTGTTCCTTCAGAGCGTTGTACTCGGCGGCGGCATCCAGCGGCAGCAGTGCCGGGCGTTCCTCTGCCTTGCTGTGATAGTGCTCCAGTTCCTCGTCTGTGACGCTGACCAGTTCCGAAAAATCCAGAGCCTCCAATTCGGTTTCGGTCAGATCTTCCAGACTTTCGTACTGCCGCTCGTCGATCAGCACCTCGCCCAGATACCGTTCCACCCGGTATCCCACCAAATCCACATTAACTTGAATGGGAATATCCTCATCGGTGGCGTTGGTGTAGGCAACGCCGATCTTGGACAGGTCAGAAAAGTCCGGTTCAGAATCATATTCCTCCAGACAGAAATCCCGGATCAGGTTTTTGGCATGGGTCAAGGTAGCATCTGGCTCTACGGTGATGGGCACAGGGGGCGTGTAATGCTCCTTTTCTTTGTCCGTCAGATAACGGTCGGACTGGACCATTAGGTCGATATACTTTTCCACCTGCGTCCAGCTTAACGTGAATTTCTTGTGTTCGGGGTAATGGTCAAATTCCATTCCTCTCCCGTCGTGGTTGACAAACCCTCTACTGCCATCCAGATAATCATGAGAGTGCCCACCGATTCCGTACTCCTTTGCCAACGCTTTGGCACGGAGATTGCGGTCTGGCTGGGTCTGGTACAGTGCCATAATGCGCTGTTTACCGCCCATAAATCCCGAACCGTGCTTGCGCAGTTCGTTCTCAATTTCCGTTTGAGATAACGAAAAAGCGGAGGGCGTTTTTTCGCTCTCCGCTTGGTCGATTTTTTTTATTTGTTCAGTTTCGGTGGGGATGTGGGCATCAAAGAAACTTAGTTGTAAATTAGCTCCGTCATCACCAGTTCCTCGGCCTGCGCTTTCAGGCTGTTCATGTGCTGCACCCAGGTGCGGGTACAGGCTCCCGTTCAGGAGCATCGTGTTGTACAGCACCGGGCGATGGTCTTTCAAGTACGTCCGGCGCAGCCTGCCGTACTTGCCCAGCGGCTTCCGGGGCTGGTTCAGGGTCAGGTTCGGGAGCTGGTAGTCCCCGACGGTCGAGTAGGTCACGTTTCTGCTGTTCGTATTCATATTGGCTCCTTTCAGCATTGCGGCGGCGAATGGTTGTTTTTACGGTGCGCTCGATGTTCCGCAGCACCTCCCGGCTCATGTCGCTGACGGCTGCGCCGAGGGCGTAAACACTGTCTGGGGTGGAAAACTCGTGGATGGCTCGGAAGTCGTCCTTGTCGAACCACCCGGCAGGCTCAATTCCGCAGCGTTCCAGCAGCGTGTAGGTGACGCTGATTGCAGCAGCGCTTTTGAACTGCATCTCCACCCCGGCTTCATCATAATCCATCAAGAGCGAACCGTCAACGATGGCACGAATGTCCCCGCCGTTGTTGTCCCAGTAATCCGCCACCAGTTTCCCGGCAACATCCGCAAGCTGCTGGCTGACACGCTCTCCGCTGATGCCGTAGGTGGCGGCGAGCATTTCTGAAACCGGCTGTTTCAGGTCATCGTTGTACTGCCACAGGTCGGGGTCACGGGAATTACGGCGCACCCCGGTGTCCGACACATCGAAAACGTAGTGCAGGCGCGGGAATCCGCTGGATTCATCCAGCAGGGCGATGCCCTTAGAACCGCGCCGGACATAACGGTTCATCCGGTTGTTCCAGATGTCATAGTCGGCGCAGGCGGTGGCATCGGGCCGCTGGGCGTAGATCATCAGCTGGTCTGCAAAGGGGTACTTGTACAGCCGGGATGCGGTGGTCAGGTAGTCCGTCCAGCTTTCCCAGTATCGGGTCAAGCCGTTGGCCGTGCGCTGGGCAAGGGCGAGATATTCTTCGGTTTTGCTTGGCATAGCGTTCCTCCTTCCATTTTTTGAGCATAAAAAGAGCGGGCAACCGTTTTGTGGTCGCCCGCTGGAAAGTGTATTGAGATAAGATTATTTGCTATTGTCCTTTATGTACTTCATAACGCAGCACCCCATCACGATGACAGGAAGCACTGTTCGTAAACCGAGGTCGCCGACCCGCACATTTACATCAACCACAAGTCCTGCAAACCATGCCGCTAAAGTGAAAACAGTTGCCCATCCGTAGCTCATTGAAATCACCTCGTAAAGTTATCTCAGTGCTTTGCCGCCAATTTCTCGGCCATCTCCAGCAGACGGTCAAAGGTCTGCTTTTCTTCCGGCTCCTCGATCAGTTTTGCAAGGAGCGCACGGAACACATCGGTGCTGTCCTGCCCCAACGTAACTGCAACTTTTTCAATGCAGTCGTGCAGTTTTATGACCGCCTCATCGGAGGGTTTGGATTTTGCAAGCAGGTCGGACAGGTAGCTGATGAAGGGA
>OHIX01000508.1_pt1 | contig 11974 bp, 12 predicted proteins | sample 1568391 | NCBI WGS metagenome assembly OHIX01 (sample SAMEA3879541, study PRJEB24766) | human gut metagenome | biome: human-associated habitat; feature: feces | place: USA | collected 1985/1987 | reverse complement strand
TATTCACTATTTAATGGTAAAATTTCATTATATATGCCACACAATTGACACACACACACACACACAGAGCTACATGAAATGATGGCTGCGCCCTCATTTCATTTTCGCTCTGTACTTTAGTTTTCTCTATACCATATATTCTTTTTCAACCTTTGGGGAATGATATATAGAGATATAGTAAAGGAGTAAAGGAAGCAATGCTTAATATTGGGTGAAAGTGAAAGGGGAAAAAGGGAAGGGGGGACAGGCATTTTTCGAAATTTGAATTGTTATGAAAATTGGCATTTACTTTGTCCCTTCCTCCCCAAGTATAAAAATTGGATTAAAATGAAATCGGGCTCTGCCTAAAATAAGTTATGTCCTTGTTATATATCTGGTGATGTCCTTGTTATATATCTGGTGATGAAAAATAAAACACCTTAATTAGTCTGTTTCACTTAGTCCGTTTCAAACTCAACTTCTTCAATATCATCATCATGTGTTCTTAATGCCAAAGAATTCTTTTTCTAGTTCACTCATTTTAGTTGGAATTGGACCTCTTAAGTATGATACTGGAATGACATCAATATATGGTTTTTGTCCAGGTACAATGAACCTTACTTTATACTTGTTCTTCTTAGGATAATATTCTAATATCTTATCAATATTACCATTCCACTTGCCGACTATTGTATCTGCAAATTTAACATTGGGATCGTTACAAGGCAATAGTTTGAACCGTGGTCTCGTAACTACTGTACCATCCTTAGCCATTAACGTATACATATTACCTCTTCTATCATCAATTTTATAACACTCTTTACTTACTCTATATCTCTTCTTAGTAATTCCATCATGTCGTGGTAATATGACTCTAACAAATGAACCAATAGGCAATATTAAATCCTTAATTTTTTTTTGACGTTCACTTCTATCCATGCATTTCAATATATACTCCTTCTCTAGATTACGATCATTGAACATCTCTTGCGGTGTACATTTGATTGTACTATGATAATTGTTATTGTATGTGTTTAAAATCTTTTCCATTCTATATGGTGAAATATATGTGTATTTTTCTTCATGTGATTGGTGCTTTGATTCTTCTGATACAGTATTCATATCTCTGATTGTTCTTATGAATCTATCAATGACCGCTAACGATGAATGATTTTTATCTTGAATCACATGCATTGTAACATTATTATCCTTTAACAATTGTATGTTTGCTAAAAACCCTGGTTCTTCATCAGATGTTAATTTAGCAGGATGATATTTATTGATAAATTCTGATAGTGTTTTATGTATAGATGATGCTCTCTTATCATTCAGGGGTAATGCAACAGCATATTTATTATTAGTGCCAATGAATATGTGCCAATATCTAGGTTCATGGTTAGGTAAATTATCATATAGATCATGAAACCAAGTATTTAACATGTTTGAGTAAATTTTAATCATATATATTTTAATCGCCTTTTTTCTAACATGTATATCCTTCATACGCCTTTTCATTACCTTGCCTGGGGAAAAGGGGAAGGGGGAAGCGTCTCCTTTCGCCAAGTTGTTATTATCTGTCATTTTTCAAGGTAATAAACATTATTTTTTTTATTGTAATAAAATGGGAATTGCTAGTATAGTAGGTCGTATTGCTAAAGCTTTCAAAGGCGGTGGTAGACTGGCTAAAAACGTCATTGATAAAGGTAGACAAATTATAGGTAAAGTATCACCATTTATTAAGAAAGGTTTTGAATTTGCACAACGAATACCTGGATTTATCAACAATGCAAAACGTAAGAAGGAACAAGTTTCTGACGACATTAAAGGTGTTGTAGATATGTTACCAAATTCTAAAATCAAAGATAAAATTCAAAACATTGTAAATAGAGGTGATCAGGCAGTAGATCGAGTCATTGATAAAGGTCGAGAAATGTCTGATAAAGCTATGCCATGGGTGAACTCTGGTTATGATATAGCTAGAAGAGTTAAACTACCGTATTTCCAAGGTCCCACCCCGTAAGCTGTAGTAAATCACTAACTTGATCAAATTTATTTTTTATTATTAAATGTCTGAAGATATAAATAAAGAAATAGGTAAAGAAACAGGTAAAGAAACAGAAACTGAAACTGAAACAGAGATTGAAATTCCAATAGAAAATCAAGAACCTGAAAATCAACCGCAAAAGACTACGTCCAAAGAGCCTCAAACAAAGGTTAAAGATATTAGTAAATTAACTCTAGAAGAACGTGCAAAGATTATTTCAGATGCACGTAATGGAATTCCTAGTGAACACTATGATGTTATAGTTCTTAAAAATGGAAATACAAGAATAGTGAAAAAGAAAATTAAAACACCATCATTATCTAATAGATTAATTAATGAACAGAAACAGGAGGTAAACAATAGCAAGAAACTTTATATGAGTGATAATCAATTAATGATGGAACATATTATAGAGTTAAATAATCAAGTAAATAAACTCGCAAATAAACACAAGAAATTGAAAAAGAAATATCGTGCACTAAAACATGACATATATGAAGAAGATATAGAACAGGAGCAAGCACCAAGTCAAGCACTAGTCCAAGAGCCTCAAAGTAAGGAGCCTCAAAGTCAAGAGCCACAAAGTCAAGAGCAACAACAACCAAGTAAAGAGCCTCAAAACCAAGAGTCTCAAAGTCAAGAACCCCAACCACCAAGTCAAGAAATGCGACGCACCTGGAGATCATACCTAACATATTTGTAAATTTATTTTTAATGTAAATGGGTCGTAAAGCATTAAAACGATTGAGAAAACGTAAGTTAAAGAAATCTGTTAAAAGACCTCCTGATGATACTCTAACTCCAAATGATGTATTGAGAATTATGATGACCAGTTCGCAAAATCCTGCACCTTCAAATAATGCTGAGTTGTTTAATTTAAGGATGGCAAATAATATGAAATCACAAGAATTGGATAACTATAAAAAGGAACTTGAAGCTGAATTACAGAAAAAGAAAGACATTGTTAATGAACGTGATAAATTGAAAAAGGATTATGAAAAATTAGAGATGGATTTTAAGAAGCAAAAAGCAGATGATCAAGAAAGAGAAAAGTATAGTAAAAAAACAAAAGAAATACAGAATCAAATAGATACACAAAAAATGAAAAATGAAAATACTGCAAAACTATTAGAACAACAACAGAATGCATTAAAGGAGAAGATGGAAGTAGGTCAACAATTAGAAGACTTAAAGAATCAGAATAATCAACTTGAAATTGATCTATTTAATTTAACAAACAAAAAGGAAGAAATCAGACAAGAAATACAGAAGAAAGAACAATTAACGCATAAGAATAAACAAACACAAAGAGAACTAGATGACTTAAAAATAGAAAATGAAACATTATTGAAAATGACTGAAGGTGAATTAACGAGCAAGGCTTTAGAAGAAGCAAAACAATTATCCATAGATTTAGCAGTTGAAAGAGAACATAACATGTATTTAAAACAGATTAATGAACAGCGTCAAAAAATAGAAATGGAAAAGTTAATGAACCCAATGATACCAGCAGATAAAATGGGTGAAATGAATGAAGATATAAAAAATGAAATACAAACAGTCTATGCAAAACAATTAGAATATGATAACAGTTTACGTAAAGGAAAAATGGCATATGCTGAACATGAACAATTAGAAGTAGAATTAGCTAATCAACATAAAAACACAATAAATGCTAAAATTAATGCTGAGAAAACTGAGAAATATCTAGAGAATGTTAAAAATGATGAATTAAATAATGAACGAATAAAATTAATGACTGAAGAATTAAAGAGTAAAGAACAATCAGATAATAACTTAAGACAAATAGAGCTACATAAAAGGTTGAAAAAAATAAATGAAGAAAAACAAGCTAATGAAGACCTTCTAAAATATCTCGAAAGTCAAGGGTTAGAAAGTAGTAAACAATTGATTGAAAAGAAAGCTGCTGTAATGAAGGGTGAAAAACAAAATGAAGAAATGCAAAAACAGATTCAATTAACAAATAAAAATAGAGAATTAAAGGTAGATTATCAAACCAAGAAAATGTTTAATGAAAATAGACAAGAGGTAGATGAAATAATGGAAGGTAATACAATAATTAAACAATATAATGATCAACAAGAAAAGGCCAATTTAGCATTACAAGCACAGACCGAAGTATATAATAGAATAAAGATGTATGTCGATGCATATCCAAATTGTTGGGAAAAATTTACAAGGAATGATACTGAAGCTGCTACAAAATATAATGATTATACTTCCTATTCAGTTGATGAATTAAATAAGGTTGGTAATGATTTTTATAATTTTCTTGATAGTTATGATAAAGCTGATTGGGATATGTCATAATATATTTTTTTTTATTTTAAATGTTTGCTCCACAAAATCAAGAACCAGATATCATCGATGCATGGTCTGGCACATTACAAGATTGGTATGATAGTATTGATAACGCTTTAACAGTTAGTGAAATTATTCCAGGTAACTATGAATATTCGACTGCAACTTCGTATGGAAATGTAGGTGATATTAATGAAGGTGATTCAACATTTGTAGATGTATTCTGTGATAGATTCAAGATTATTAGTTTAGATAATTCATTCATTTCACTTGAACAAGAAGTTAAAATAAAAGTTGCACCAACATGCGAAACCTTAGAATTTACTGAATATTACATTGGTTATAAATGCTCGGCAGATATAATTGATCATTATCGTTTTTATTCTAACACTGATAAAATTCAAGATGTTCATAATGCTAGATATGAATGGTTCATGTTATATAATTCATTGAGTGATGAAGTTAAAAATGGTAGTGATTGTTTTGCTACTATAGATAAAATTCGTAATCATAATCCAATGGTTCCAGGTGTATATGTAGATTTATCAAAAATTACAGCAGAAAAGGAAATTACAGTTAAAATACCATTAAGAATTCCAGTTGCATTCTTCTTGATGTTATTTAATTTAAGGTACTATCCTAATTGGGCTGGTAAATTAAGTATCGAAATATTTCCAACGTATCAAAACTTAGTTATTGCACCCGTTGTAGATCATGAGGCATTTGTCAAGCATAAAACACTTATTGAAGGCAACATGGTCGATTTAGGTTTTAGAAATATTGAAGAAATAGTTTACAATAATATAGAAAAGGTAACAACAACAAAGGAAGAAGGAACAGGAGATAATAAGAAGGAGGTGACTGTTATAAGCTATAAACCTTCTACAATATATTTTGAAGGTGGGGGTCAAGTCACTAAAAATATTAAAATCAAATTAGCTCAATATATGCTTAGAATGGAAGTGTTCAATGCATTGTCATTAAAATATCTCAATGTAGGTATGCTGTTTCCAATACATCAAGTTCAAATTAGAGACTTTACACAAGATTTACCTGTTGCTAATGATTCTGATGTTCCAGTCAGATATAATACAGCTGCTACAATTGGTTTAACTCATTGTGATACTATGTTTATTGTGTTTAGACAAAATCAAAATTCAAGAACTTGTTTTATTAATCCACAAATTACTTATCGTGTTAATATTGGTGGTAAATTCTATCCAAATGAAACATATAAAACATTCGATGATCAAAGACATGTTAATTTACTACTTGATTCATTAAATGTTAATAATTCATTGTTGACATCTATTTCAAAAGATATATTAACATCTGCTCAACCATTTTATCATAGAATTGTTTACGACGCTGAAGGTAAGGGTACTGATAAGAAGTGTTGGAATGGTGGTGATAATTCAAACTTCTTTATAGGTATTCCATTTGCAGATTCTGAAGATTTCATGGGTGGTTTATCTACAACAGGCACGGTGCAAATTGAATTATCGGGTGATCGACAAGTTCATACAGAGGCTAAGAGCGTTAAATTCATAGCACCAGTTGGCATATATTATGAAGATGTATTACTTAAAATCAGATCACAAAAACCAATGGGTAGAAGTCAAATTGAAGTCACTACAGCATCTATAGAACAAATCCTTAGTGGCGTTAAATATGAAAAAATAAGACGTAGTCCTCAAAGCTTACCATTCAACTCTTAAAACGGAGTTCCTCTTCTCCTTGACATACATTAATTTCATTTTTGTATAAGTCGTACATTAATATATATTTACCTTTAGATGTATCTTTAAATGGCTCCTTTATTTTTACATGTTCAAAATCATCATTATGTATATTAAATTGTTGAGGTAAATTATATTTTGATGATTTCTTTAATGTTAATGGATTTACGGCAACTACAATTTTATACACTACTAAATCACTAATATAAAAACCAATGTTCTCAATAAACCTTAATTGCTTCGAATCAATAAAATGTGATAATCTAAGTTCTTTTATAAAGTCGTATATATTTAGTACCCTTTTCATTTTTCACATTAATAAATTAATTATTTTTTATTATTCAAAATGAGTGTTCCTAAAAGTAACGTATTATCTTGCTCGCGAAGCTTTCTAGCAAAAACTGATTTAGGTTATTGTTCTCCAAAGCAAAGTCAAAATGTTAATGTAGTAGTTAGTCCACAGATGTGTCATTATGATGCAACCCCCAATCCCTATGAAACGCCAGCCCCAGCGGAGGTTAAAGAAAGGTCAATAGATACAGCGAATGAGACTTTGAAAAATATGGAGTCAATAATCAAGAATAAAGATCTATTAATTCAAGTCTTAGTATTATGTGTAGATATACTTGAAAATAATCCATTGATCATTAATAAGTTTGTTATCGCTGAAGAGAAGGAATTATCTTTAATGATCAAGTATCTCACTGATGCTGATGAAGTTGATATTTATAAGGTTGATCATGAATGTAAATGTACAATTGGTAAGAGTGAAAAATATGATATTGTCGATAGAATTATTGTTAAGAAAAATGGTGAAATATATAACTTAAAATATTCATTCCCAGATGTTGTACAATTTTTATTCGAAAGACGATTCTCAACAAAATTTGTAATGATTAAATAAGTCCCATTATTTTTTTATTTTTTTTATATAAAATATGCCTAAACGATTAAACACTGAAGATGTTAAAGCTATTTTCGAAAGATATGGTTATACGGTTCCTGATAATTTCGTATACCTTAATAATTCTACTAGTATTCGCGTATATGATGAACAAGAGAATACGTACAAGGATATGACATATAAAAAGTTACAATATCAAATCAAGAAAGGAAGAAGTGAAATGGAAACCGACCCATTCATGAACATGGCTCTTAGTGAAATAGGTCCTCGCACTAGAGATGGTTTTATTGATATGATGAACATGGCTCTTAGTGAAACAGGTCCCCGAACTAGAGAAGGCTTCTACGATTTAATAAACACGCCCCTGAGTGATGAAGAGCTTCCCCGTTCCCAATTAGAAAGGTATGAGAAAAGATTTGGGAAGAACTTTATGAGAGAAACTGAAGAAACTAAAAATAATGTAATGCAACTTGCAAATGAAATAATCAAGAAATTAATTAAAAAGCAATCATTCAGTTTAAGCCCAAAAGGTGAGGTCGTTGATTTCTTATACGCATTATCACACGCTATGAAAATTGCTGTACCGAGGATTGATAAAAATATCATCATGACAATTCTTGATAATAAAGGTCACACACAATACGCTAGAGTAAATCAAAATACAATTGATATGTTAGATTGGGTATTAGAAGACAAAGAATATGAAATTAATGATAGTGGTGATCCAATACTTGAAAGTTTATCTAATGTGAAAAAACTTGATTTTGAATTTAAGGATATAAGTAGAGGTGGAAGAATTGTTGGTGCATTCTTTCCATACTACAATAATTCTGATATCGATTTAACACCTTATGGCATTTACAAGCGTGGTGAAGTAATTAGAGAATCATGTTTATTAACTGCATTTCGTTCATCTGGTTTATTGGATGATGAACAATTAAATTTATTATCATCATTCCTTAAAACAAAATTAATACCTAGAGAAGAATTAAAGCATATATCTAATTTATTCAACATTCGCATAAGTTGTAGAGTGCATTACGATACAGGTAAAACATCGACAAATGAATATGGTGAAAAATATGGGAAAACACTTAAGTTACATATCATTGAAGATCACTATATACTTGACAAAGATGTTAACGCTACAGTATTCTATGTTAAAAACTATGCTAAAATAAACAATGATGAACGTTTTGTGAATCACCCTAGAAAAATGATGTTAAGCAGGCTAGACAAAAATCGTTATGAATTCTCTAAAAAAGGATGTACAATAAATAGAATAATTGATGCAATGATTGAAAATAAATTACTAGAACCAATGACTGATGAAGAAAAACGATACCTACAATATGATGAATGTTCTGGGTTATTTAGAGATTATAGAAAGAATAAATCAATCACAGTTAAATGCAAAGAAGCTATACGTCAAATTAACATTAAAGATAAAAAGAGAATTCCAATAACATTTTCAAAACCAAATAAATTCCTGTTCGGTTATGATGTTAAAGACGAAGAAATTCATCAACGCCTTCACGAGTTGCAACGACTTGTTGATTCACTAAATTTAAGACATAATATTGACGTTTCATTATATCATCATTTTAGTGAATTAATGCAAAAAATAATGTATGAATATGGTTGTTTAGATGATATATATGAATTTAGTGGTAATGTGTCGCAAAAAATAAGAAGTGAATTACAGTTCCCTAAAATTATATGGAGTGAAGGTCATTATAAAGGCAAACTCTATTATATTGATCAAGCAGGTGCATATATGAGTTCAGTAACATCTATACCATCAGGAATGCCAGATGATGATGGAAACTTTAAATCAGAAAACACTAAAATTAAAGAACTCATTGAACACCTTTATGATATTCGCATGAAAGCTAAAAAAATTGGAATGGATAAATTAGCTACAACAATTAAATATATGATGAACAGTTCTTGGGGTTATTCAATGAAGAAACCAAAATTAATTAAACATAGATTTGTTAAAGATGTTGATGAATATGTTAAGAAATTTGATCCATTCATCATTAAATACAAGTACAACCAGGGACATGCAGGTCCAGGTTATGTTGACCGTATAAATCCATATGTTGAAAGCTATTCATATCCACAATTTGCACGTTCAGTTCTCAATACATTTAATGCAAAAATGAAAGAACTCTGTAATAAAGTCAATGTTCTATATAGTAAAACTGATTCAGCACTTATATATGAGAATGATTACAAGAAATTATTATCAGAGAATTGGATAGGTGAAAAATTAGGGTTATTTAAAGTTGAACACATATTTACTGAAGTGTATGTTAAATCTGCTGAAAAATGGATAGGTAAAAATGAAGATGGTACATACTTTTATCACATGTCAAAGAAATTAAAAGATATATGTTCAAAGAGTGATGACCCAATTAAATGTTTGAAATTTATATAAGAGATAATTTTATTTTTTTTTCTTTGATAAAATAAGATATGCAAGCAAAACGCGCTTACTACTCACCAACAGCTTTCGTCGATATGCTCTTCAAAGAAAACCCATCACTCGAAAATAACATTACAGACATTTATGCATACTTTAAACCACAAGATGCATACGTAGACAAATATCAACAAGTGTGTGCAAGAATCATTGGCATAATATTTAAACGTAAAGAGAAGACATTTAATAACAAGCCAATAATCAACCCTAAAACAGGTAAACCAATAAATCCTCGTACACCTCAACAACAAAAAGAACATGAATTACAACTGGAACGAGAAATACAAAAATCAAGAAAAGTTATATGCATTCCAAACAAGAAAGTTATAGAGATTTCAAATAACAATCAACCAATCATACATTACAAAATATCAAAAACTAAACCATTTAACAAAGACTCAAAGAACTTAATGTACATCTCAATAAATACAACAATGGAGACTTATACAGGTGATGGTGGAGAGATTTCATATTACCCTTCAGCAGTTTTCACAAATACTAATGAACAACTTGAAAAAATGATCAGAGATAATGAAATAGTTATAAAACGAGTTAAACATGCTAGTGAAATGAAAGCAGATTTTAATGACATCGATTATGTTGAAGATGAATTGTGGATGTAAATAATTTATTTTTTTTTTCTTTGATAAAATAATGGAAGGAGAAATAATGAATGAGTCTAAAAATAAAACAAGACAAATTCGTAAAAAGAGAATAAGTACTGAAGATATTATCGATTACATTAACTGGTCATTAATAACTGATAATATGAAAATGATAAAGAACAGTTCATTAATAAATGTACAAAAACTATATAAAGAACAAACAGGCGTAGAAGTATCATTAACATTTATCAGGAATCAAAAAATAAAGATGTTTGGGGAAAATTAATCACATATCATATTTCTTTTTATTTTTGACCTCTTGTTCTACTGGTTTAATTAATTCACCTCTAAATTTATCTTCTATGCTAAATTGACTCTTGCTAAATTGGTTAAGTTGATTCATTTTCTCAACTAGTTCATGCATTTTTTCTTCATATTCTGCGTGAATGACTTTTATAATATCTTCTTTCGCTGACATGAATTTATTGTTTAATTCACCTGGATTGATGTTGATTAGTTTCTTTGCATATGATGGTGCTAATACGTTGTTCACGAATTTTAATGCACACGTTTTCAATAACTTTACATTTTTATCATAGAATTTTAAAGTCATTGTAATCGTATAGTTAATTGTCGTATTTTTAGCACTAACGTTGTGTGTATATTTAATTTCGACAGCTGCTTGATTATCTACTTTAAATTCACTGATGACGTATTGTTCAAAATTGTCCTTGCTCATTTTGGATAGAATAAAAAATTTATTTTAATCAAATTAATAATGGAAAAAATTGAAGAAAAATTTAGAGAAATAGACAAATTATTTGATAAGTTATCTGCTAAAAATAAAGTACAATTAGAGAATGCACAAATTAAACCAATACATGCTAAATATCCGTTCGCACAAAATGGTATATGCGCATTTATAGCTCCAATGGGGTCAGGCAAAAGTTACAATTACATGAAACTAGCCGCACAACAAGAGGTATTAAACGATGAACCATTCTTTGAGTTGATCGTTATATGTTCAACTTCAGCTAAATTCGATCAAACAGTTCAAACATTTTTACCATCGATCAAGAAATCAAAGATAGTGTCAGTTAAAGATACAGAATTACTTGACTGGTTGAATAAATATATGAGAAGAATTTTGAAATATAACTCAATTAATGAATATATAAACACTAATTGTAAGAATATAAATGAGGAATTAATGCGTTTAATAATGAAGCATAATCTAGCGAATAAAAAACCTAAAGTAATGAAATATATAATTAATAAATTGATGAAATATAATTGGCGTACATTTCCTCATCGATGTTTGTTGATACTTGATGATTTCGCTAACCATGCATTATTAAGAAGTAAAGAAACAGATTTATCACGATTATTGAAGAAATTGAGACATTTTCACATTAATGTTATGATATGTGTTCAAACTGTTAAATCAATTCCTAAAGATATAAAACGTACATTATCAGATATTGTTTTGTTTCCAGGCATATCACAGTATGATTTCGAAGATTTAATCAAGGAATCACCAGCATCAGCATTCGATTTTAAAAAGTTATGGGACGAGTACAATAAATTAAAAGACCCTCACGCAACATTCACAATACACATAAAAGCAAAGAGCATAAAAATAAACATGAAAAAGTAATTAACTATGCCTGATTAACTGTACATTGATTTCGCATGTTCGGGTAATGGTGTGTTTTCATTTTTGCTGTCACTGTAGATAACGATATTTAACATGGTATCAATTAATTTATCAATGACATATATTGTGCCTAAAATACATATCCATACATGAAAGAAGCTCATTTCCCATTAAAAAAATATCTAATATGTATAAAATTATTGTACTAAAAATGATGACACCTTTAATCGATTATA
>OHIX01000501.1_pt1 | contig 12107 bp, 8 predicted proteins | sample 1568391 | NCBI WGS metagenome assembly OHIX01 (sample SAMEA3879541, study PRJEB24766) | human gut metagenome | biome: human-associated habitat; feature: feces | place: USA | collected 1985/1987 | reverse complement strand
GAAAGAGGTTACAAATGAAAATTATTGAGATTGTTATTTTAGTTATTATGTTACTAGGTGTGCTTATTGGACTTAAAAAAGGTGCTGTTAAAGAAATATTTGAACTTATTGGAACACTTGCTATTCTAATTATTTCTTATTTATTAAAAAGTTATTTAACGGCTTTATTAATTAAAACTATGCCATTTTTTAATTTTAAAGGATATGTTGGACTTTATTCATTAAACTTTCTAATTTATGATGTAATATCATTTGTTGTAGTTTTTGTATTATTATATTGTATTTTGAATATTCTAATTAATATAGCAGGATTCATTGACTATTTAGTTAAACTTAGTCTTGTTTATAATACAGTTTCAAAAATAATTGGTGCTATTTTAGGTGCTGTTAATGGATTAATATTTGTATTTATTGCTTGTTATATCATGCTTGAAATTCCATATACTCAAAAATATGTTATGGAAAGTTCTATGGCCACAAAAATAGTTGAAAGAACACCAGTTTTAAATGTTACATTTAGTAAAGGTATTTTAGTAGGTGAGGATGTATATCTAAAATTAAAAGACTATACATTTAATGAAGAAGATGTTGAAAATATGAATATTTCTATTGCTACTTCAGTTGCTAAATATGCTTTAGTTGAAAAACCACTTATTCAAGCAAGTATTGATAATGGCAAATTACATTTAAATCATGTTATAATAGCATAAGAAAGGAACAAATATGATTAAACACATTCAAAATGAAACGGAGTTTTATGACCTTTTAAAAGAGGGAAAACCAATTGTTGATTTTTATGCAGATTGGTGTGGGCCATGTAAGATGCTTCTTCCAATTCTTGATGAAATTGACTTTACTGATGTTTTAAAGGTAAATGTTGATGAACTACCAGAAATTGCAAAAAGATTTGGGGTAATGAGCATACCAACCTTAATATTTTTTAATAATGGTCTTGAACAAAACAGGGAAATTGGATACCGTTCTTTAGAAGAAATTAAAGAAGAATTTAAAAAACTTTAAGTCACTTAGTTGTGACTTTTTTTAATATAGTTAAAAAGTAAAAAAATCATCGATTTTTTGTAGCATTTTTATTATATTTGTGTTATATTAAAAAAGTAATATTTTTTCTATGGAAAGCCTGACAAACTTTTGTTAACATAGAAACGCATAAGTGCGATAAAAAATTAAGACCTAGAAGTAAGGTGGTACCGTGGAATTTATTTCTGCCCTTACAGTATCTAGGTTTTTTTGTAATAAGGAGGAATTAAAATGATTACAAAACCTAAAGGATGCTATGATGTAACTGGAGATGTTGCAAGAAAGTATCAAAGAATATGCGAAGTAGTTTCTGCGTATGCTAAGATTTATAATTATAAATATATTAGAACCCCACTTTTTGAAAGTACAGAACTTTTTAAAAGAGGTGTAGGAGATACCACAGATATAGTTCAAAAAGAGACTTATGATTTTACTGATCGTGGAGGAAGAGATTTTACTTTAAGACCTGAAGGTACTGCTGGAGTAGTAAGAAACTTTATTGAGGATAAGCTTTATGGAAATCAGTCATCTGTAGTTAAAGAATTTTATATTGGAACAATGTATCGTTATGAAAGACCAGGATTAGGTAGAAACCGTGAATTTACTCAATTTGGTGTTGAATGTTTAGGTTCTGATGATGAAATGATGGATGCTGAAGTAATATCATTTTCCTATAACATTTTAAAAGAGCTTGGTCTTGATGTTACTGTTAAAATTAATAATTTAGGTTCAGTAGAAGATAGAGAAAATTATAAAAAAGCTTTAGTAGAGTATTTAACACCACATATAAATGATTTATGTGAAGATTGTCAAAATAGAATTAAAACTAATCCTTTAAGAATACTTGATTGTAAAGTAGATGATCCAAGTGAAATACTTAAAAATGCCCCAAGTATACTTGACTATCATTCTAAAGAAAGTAATGATAGATTTAATAAAATATTAACATATTTAGATTATCTAGATATTGATTATGAAGTAGATAATACTTTAGTAAGAGGTCTTGATTATTATGATTATATGGTTTATGAACTTAAACTTAATGATTCTTTAGCACTTGGTGGTGGTGGAAGATATAATCACCTTGTTAAAAATTTAGGAGGACCTGAAGTTCCTGCCGTAGGTTTTGCTTGTGGTATAGAAAGAATTATTAATGAAATGAATGATGAAAGTTTTAATAACATTGATGTATATGTAATGTGTGTAAATGATGAAGAAAAGATTAAAGCAAATATTATTACACAAGATTTAAGACTAAATAATATTATATGTGAAACTAATGTTATGGGTAAAAGTTTAAAAACCCAGTTTAAAGAGGCTGATAATATGAATGCAAAAAATTTAATAATACTTAATAGTGAAGATTTATCTAAAGGACTTATTACGGTAAAAGATAATGTTACAAAAGAAGAAGTAAAAGTTCCTGAAGATGAAATAATAGATTATATTTTAGGAGTGATTTAAAATGGATATAAAAGATTTATTAAAAGAAAAAAAGCAATATGTTGGAAAAGAAATAGAAATATGTGGATGGATTAAAAATCATCGTCCTCAGAAAGAATTTGGTTTCATTTCATTTTCTGATGGTACTACTCAAGGTGGAATCCAAGTAGTTTATGATAAAACTTTAAACAATTTTGAGGATGTAAGTAAACTTTTAGTGTCATCTGCATTAAAAATAAAAGGTACTTTAGTTCCTTCGGAAGGTAAAGAGGATTATGAAATTAAAGCAAACTCTATTGAAATTTTATCTTCTTGTCCTGAAGACTACCCAATTCAGCCAAAAAGACATTCTCGTGAGTTTTTAAGAGAGCAAGCTTATTTAAGACCTAGAACTAATCTTTTTACAGCTGTATTTAGAGTAAGAAGTGTAGCAGCTTATGCAATACATAAATATTTTAATGAACATAACTATGTATATGTACATACACCTCTTATTACTGCAAGTGATTGCGAAGGCGCTGGTCAAATGTTTGAAGTAACAACTCTTCCTTTAGGAGAAAAACCAGATTATTCAAAAGATTTTTTTGGTAAAAAGACTGCACTTACTGTATCAGGACAACTTCAAGCAGAAACATGCGCTCTTGCTTATAAAAAAGTTTATACATTTGGACCAACTTTTAGAGCAGAAGATAGTAATACAAAAACTCATGCTGCAGAATTTTGGATGGTTGAACCAGAAATCGCTTTTGCAGATCTTAATGAAGATATGGTAGTTATGGAAGATATGCTTAAGTATGTTGTTAAGTATGTTCTTGATAATGCTCAAGATGAAATGAAATTTTTAGATAGCTTTGTAGAAAAAGGTTTAATAGAAAAACTTACAAAATTAGTTAATTCAAAATTTACAAGAATTACCCATGAAGAATGTATTAAACTTTTACTTGAAAGTGGTAAAAAATTTGAATTTGAGCCAAAATATGGTGAAGATATTGCTAAAGAACATGAAAAATATATTACAGAATATTTTAATGGACCGGTATTTATTTATAACTGGCCAAAAGACATTAAAGCATTTTATATGAAACAAAATGATGATGGTAAAACTGTTGCTGCAGTAGATCTTGAAGTACCTGAAGCAGGTGAGTTAATGGGTGGAAGTCAAAGAGAGGAAAACTATGATAAACTTATTGCTCGTATGAAAGAACTTAATATGGATACTGAAAGTATGGATTGGTATTTAAATTTAAGAAGATATGGTTCATGTGTTCATTCAGGTTTTGGAATGGGATTTGAAAGACTTCTTATTTATCTTACTGGTGTAGATAATATTCGTGATGTAATACTTTTCCCAAGAACACCAAAAAATTGTGAATTTTAGAAAGGATTTAATATGAATAGTAATAATAAATATAGGAATAAATATTGTGGAGAAATAACTATCGAGGATGCTGGTAAAACAGTTAGAATTGGTGGCTGGATTAATTCAATTAGAAATCTTGGCTCACTTGTATTTTTAACAGTTCGTGATGAAAGCGGTGTTGTTCAAGTTATAAGTGAAGAAAGTGAAAAACTTTTAGATTTAACTAGAGAAAGTACTGTAACAATTACAGGTACTGTTCAAAAAAGAAGTGGTAATGTAAACCCTAATATGAAAACTGGTGAAATAGAAATAATTCTTGATACTATTGAAGTATTAGGTAAATGTGAAAATGTACTTCCTTTTGAAATAAATCGTAGTAAAGAAGCAAATGAAGAAACAAGACTTAAATATCGTTATCTTGATTTAAGAAATAAAGAAGTACATGATAAAATAGTTTTCAGAAGTAAAGTAGTAGATTTTATCCGTAAAACTATGAAAGAAATGGATTTTACTGAAATTACTACACCAATTATTACTGGATCTTCTCCGGAGGGAGCTAGAGACTTTGTTATTCCCTCAAGGAATTATCATGGTAAGTTTTATGCACTTCCTCAGGCACCTCAAATATATAAACAACTTTTAATGGTATCAGGATTTAATAGATATTTCCAAATAGCTCCTTGTTTTAGAGATGAAGATTGCCGTGCTGATAGAACACTTGAATTTTATCAATTAGACCTTGAAATGAGTTTTGCAACTGATGAAGATGTATACGAAGTTGGTGAAAAAGTATTCTATGAAACATTTAAAAACTTTACTGATAAATATGTTTCTCCAGCACCTTTTAGAAGAATATCTTTTAAAGAAGCAATGTTAAAATATGGATGCGATAAACCAGATTTAAGAAATCCTCTTATTATTGAGGATGCCTCAGATATATTTGAAAATAGTGAATTTGCTGGTTTTAAAGGTAAAATAGTTAGATGCATAAAATGCTCTAATGTAACTAAGAGTAATTCTTGGTATAAACATTTAGAGGAGTTTGTTAAAAGTAAAGGAGCAGGTGGTCTTGCTTACCTTAAAAAGAATGATGGTGAAATTAAAAGCGCTATCTTAAAATTCTTATCCGAAGAAGAAATACATAGTTTAGATGAAAGATTTGAACTTAAAGATGGTGATGTATTATTTATCCTTGCTGGAGATGAACACATAATTAAAATTGCTGGACTTCTTCGTAACTATTTAGGTGAAGAGTTAGAACTTACTAATCATAATAGATTTGAATTTTGTATTGTTAATGATTTTCCATTCTTTGAATATAATGAAGAAGATAAAAAATGGGATTTTGGACATAATCCATTTAGTATGCCTCAAGGCGGAATTGATGCTTTAAATAATATGAATCCTGGTGATATAGTTGCATATCAATATGACTTTGTATGTAATGGTAATGAAATGGCCTCAGGAGCAGTTAGAAATCACGATATAAATATTATGAAAAAAGCCTTTTCTATAGCAGGCTATAGTGAAGATGTTGTTAAAGATAAGTTTAGAAGTCTTTATACAGCCTTTACTTTTGGAGCACCTCCACACGCTGGTATGGCTCCAGGTATTGATAGAATCGTAATGCTTCTTACTGATGAAGAAAATCTTCGTGAAGTACAAGTATTCCCTCCAAATGTACAAGGTATGGACCTATTAATGGGAAGCCCAAATACACTTACTGATAAACAATTAAAAGAGTTAGGTATTACCATTACGGAGGAAAAATAATGTTTACTAAGGACATAATAAATGATTATGCTGATAAACTATTAATTGGTCTTACCGAAGAAGAAAATGAACTTTTATTAAGGGAATTTGATGTTATTAATGATAATATGTCTAAAATAAATAATGTAAAGGGACTAGAAAATATAGAACCTTTACATTTTCCTCAGGATTTAAGGGTAAAAGAAATACGTGATGGAAGGACTTCAAGAATGATTGATATTGAAGATGCACTTAAAAATTGCGATGACTATATTGATAGAGAAGTTGAAATAATAAGGGTGGTGAAGTAATGAATTATTATGATAAAAATATTATTGAAATTCATAATGATTTAATAAATAAGAAGGTTACTTCAAAAGATCTTATTGATTTTTCTAAAAATAAAATATTAGAAACAAATGAAAAATTTAATGCTTATAATTTAGTATTAGATTCAAAGGAAAATAATGAAATAAATACTTTATTAAGTGGTATTCCATATGCAATGAAAGATAATATTTCAACTAAAGGAATAAGAACTACTGCTTGCTCTAATACTTTAAAAGACTATGTTCCTATTTATAATGCCACAGTTTATGAAAAACTTTCTCAAAGTGGTGCTATAATGATTGGTAAAACTAATATGGATGAACTTGCTATGGGTGGAACTGGCCTTACTGGTAATGCTGGCATAGTTAAAAATCCTTATGACGAAGAAAGAATTTCAGCTGGTTCCTCAGCAGGAAGTGCCGTTGCAGTGGCAACTAAAACAGTTCCTTTTGCAATTGGTACAGATACTGGAGACTCAATTAGAAAACCAGCAGCTTATACTGGCGTAGTGGGTTATAAACCAAGTTATGGTCTTATAAGTAGATATGGACTTTTTGCTTTTGCTTCCTCTCTTGATACAATTGGGGTTATTACAAATTCTGTGATAGATGCTGCAACAGTAGTAAATACTGTTAAGGGTTCTGATGATAAAGATATGACTACAATTAAGGATATGGATGAAATAGATTTAACAAAAGATTTTAATAATTTAAGAAGTAAAAAATTATTTTATATTAAAGAAATTGTAGATAAATCAAAATATACAAATCCAAATACAATAAAAATTATTGATGATTTTAATAAACTTTTAGATTTATTAAAGAGTAATGGTTATGAAATTTATGAAGAAAGTATTGATGAAAACCTTTTAAAAGCATTAAAACCAGTTTATACATCAATTTCTTGTGCTGAGGTTACCTCAAATAACTCAAATCTTACTGGAATAAGTTTTGGTCATCGTGAAAAAGGTGAAAGTGCAATGGATGTTATTAAAAACTTTAGAACTAAAAACTTTTCCTCACTTATCAAAAGAAGATTTGTAATTGGTTCATTTATCTTACAAAAAGAAAATCAAGAAAAGTATTTTATTAATGCAAAAAAAGTAAGAAGAGTAGTTGTAAATACATTTAATGAATTATTTACTAAATATGATGGATTAATTCTTCCTGCTCAAAGTGATATAGCTCCGAAAATATGTGATACAACTGATGAAATGGGTAAAGATGAAAATGTACTTGATAATCATTTAGTAATAGGAAACTTTGGTGGATACCCATCTATAACTTTACCTTATAATAAACTTGAAGGAATGCCAGTTGGTATAAATATTACATCAGGTTTTAAAAATGATAGTTATATGCTTGCAGTAGCAAATGATATTGAAAAAATTATAAAGGAGGATATCCATGACTAAGTTAGTTATTGGCCTTGAAATGCATGCTGAAATGAAAAGTACTACAAAAGTATTTTCACCATCATCAAATGTATATAATAAAATGGCTAATGTAAATATTAATGAAATTGATTTAGCATTTCCTGGATTTATGCCATCTTTAAATGAAGAATGTGTTAAGAAAGCAGTTGAAATGGCCTTAATATTAAAATGTGATGTTGCAAAATATATGATTTTTGATAGGAAAAATTACTATTATCCTGATCTTCCAAAAGGTTATCAAATTACTCAAAATACAAGACCTGTAGGTATTAATGGTAATTTAGAGGTTTCACTTAATGGTAGTAAATTTAATGTAGAAATATTAGATATCCATTTAGAGGAAGATGCTGCAGCACTTGACCATTTACCTACGTTTTCACTTATTGATTATAATCGTGCGGGTGTACCACTTCTTGAAACCGTTACTGCTCCTTGTATGCATTCAGCTGATGAAGCAATAGCCTTTTTAGAAACAATGTGTAGAATTTATAAATATACAGGTATTTCTGAGGCTGATACTAAAAAAGGTCAAATTAGATGTGATGTTAACGTAAATATTATGGATGATAATGGAAATTATATTACTCCAAAAGTTGAAATAAAAAATGTAAATAGTTTAGCAAATGTAAAACTAGCTATTCTTTACGAAGAAAAAAGACAACTTGAATCACTAAAAAATAACGAACCATTATATCAAGAAACTCGTAGATTTGATGAGTCTTCAGGTACAACAATTCATATGCGTAGTAAAGCAGATGCAATAGATTATAAATATTTTGTAGAACCTAATATTCCACCTTATGAAATAACTGATGAATTTGTAGAAAATATTAGAAAAACTATTCAGGATCTGTTGAGGCAGACCTGTATTTTGCAAATGAAGTGTGACCCCGTTACATTGATTCAAAGAGACAATCCAAGGTATCAGGTGTGTCTTAGAAACAGAGAGTTTATCTCTGATTATCTGGCTGTGCTTGACTGTGAGCTGGTTCATGACCAGCAGGAGCATCTTTTCAGGATAACGGGTGATGGTGTCATGCTCGAGAAGATGACTCTTCTTACTGCAAGGATTGTCATTATAATGAAGATGATATACAGGGATAAAATCATGGGCGAGGGGCTTAATGCGACAACAACGAATCTGGCGGAGATTCGTGAGTATGGCAGAAATACCAATCTGATTACCAGAAAGCTCACTAATCAGGAATGGTCAGACGCTCTTTTGCTTATGAAAACACATCAGATGATTGAACTGCCGGGGGCTATTGCAAACCTGGAGGACAACACACCAATCTATATTTATGGCACAGTAAATATATTCTGCTCAGCCATGGATATAAATGAGCTTGTGCGCATGTACAGTGATGAGGTGGAGCTGATTAAGTATGATAACGAGTCGGCTGCAACACTTGAAGCTGCCGGATTGAATACAGAAGGCAGTTCTGTAAACCATACCCATGAATTTGCCAAGAACAGTGAAATGGAGGAGTTACCAATTGAGTCAGTCTAAGAAGATATTTACCAGAATGTGTCTAAACAACTGGGGCGGAATAAATCACAAGGTTTTGCAATTTAATGAGTATGTCAATTTGTTCAGTGGTAAGAGTGGCTCGGGAAAATCAACCGTCATGGATGCGATTCAGGTAATCCTCTACGGCAGCTTCAGCCCCACCTTCTTGAACAAGGCTGCAGATGATGCAAAAAACAGGAGAAGTGTTCTGAGCTATTTGAGGGGTGAGCAGAAGGATGGCTCCGCAAATCGTGGCGACTGTGATTTTTGTTCGGTCATAGCGCTTGAGATAGAGGATACAGGCAGTCATACGTTTACATGTATAGGAATAGCCTTTGAGGTACGAAAAAACGATTCTGAGATTAAGAGATTTGTGTACTTCAGTCATTCGGGCAGGATGCCGGAGCCTTCATATGTGACAGCGGACGGCTTTTGCTATTCAAATAATGATATTAAAAAGCTTGTAAATACTCGCTCACAGTCAGCTGACAGACGCGCCAGAGGGGATGTAAACCGTATTTACGCATCGAAGGAGGCATACCTTGGCACATTATATGATGTGATTTTAGGATATATTGACCCGAATCGTTTTATCACAATGGAAAAAAGTGCTATTGCACTCAGGATGACAAATGGAACAGGCCAGTTTATACGTGATTATATGTTTCCAAAGAGTGACTCGGGCACGATAGAGACTATCAGTGAGCAGCTTGATGCATACAGACAAATCAGGGAAAAAATAGAGGATATGCGCAAGCGTATTGAGCTTCTTAAGGAAATAAAGGAGTCGGGACAGGAACTGGTAAATATCCAAAGCGATATTGTCATGGCAGAGACAATGATCAGGTGCATAGATATCGAGGATATGCGTGCAAAGATTCAGGCAGCTGAGGATGATAAAAAGCGTATCGAAGAAGAACAGGACAGACTTTCAGAAAAGGCAGATGATATAGCCGGGCAGCAGGCAGATCTGCAGCAAGAGTATATCCAGGTATGTGCAGATTTGAAATCGAGCGACTTAGGAAGCAAAAAGGATCAGCTTAGGGAGCTTGAGAAGAGAAGTCTCATGCTTACCGACAACAGCCGTCAGTGGATTAAAATCACAAACGGACTAAAGGCCTGGGATGAGGATGAGGTCATCACAGATTATGTGAGCAATGCAGTTTTAAACCTCATTGAAGAGATTGTGGATGGCGATGTCACAGAGGCAAAATGTCAGGAGCTTCATCTAAAGCTTGAGTCTATAAAGAAGGATATCGAGGATGAGCTCGAGGACAATACTTCGCAGAAAAATGAGATAACAAAAGAGCTTAAAGAGAAAAAACGTCTGGTCGACGATATGAAGAACAACCGCAAGTCATACAGTGAGAGCCTGCGTTCGGCAAGAGCTGCGCTGCAGAGAGACTTAAGTGATAGATTTGGCGAGCCTGTGAAGGTACAGGTATTTGCGGATATGTTTGACGTACAGGACGAGGAATGGAAGAATGCCATAGAAGGACGTATGGGAAGGCTCAAGTTCTCACTTATCACAGAGCCGCGTTATGCGCATACTGCTGCTGTTATTTTCAGGGACATGAAGCAGTTTGAGGATGTCGACCTCATCAATTCCAAGGCTATCATGGACAGTGAACCAAAGGCCATGGATGGTTCGCTTTATGAGGCAGTGGATACAAAGGAAAAGTATGTAGATGTCTGCCTGAAAAGATATCTGGGACATATTATAAAGTGCCGGAGTGTTGACGAGCTTGAGCAGGTACGAGATGGAGTTACACCGGACTGCTACTCATACAGCAACTTTATTTTCAGACATCTGAAGAAGCGCGATTATACTACAAATGCCTGCATCGGAGGCAGGGTATCCAAGGCAAGACTTGCTGAGTATGAGGCAGATGTGGAGAGGCTTGAGAAGGACCAGATACAGCTTATGGGTATTATTTCAAGTCTCAAGGCACAGAGAGATTTTGAGTGCTTAAAGGGGGAGCCGGAGTATTTTGTGGGCCTTTCTGAGGCGTCAGATGAGCTTAAAGCAGTTAATTCGCAGAAAAATGAGCTCGAAGAGATTATTAGGACAATGGAGAATGGGCAGTACAAGGAGCTAAAGGAGAAAAAGAGGCTTCTTGAGAAAAACATCGATGCACTTAAGAGTGCTTTTTCACTGAATCAGCAGCAGATAAATGAAAAGATAAGCCAGCATGAGAAAATCATAGGTGCAAACGAACAGCGAAGAGCACAGCTGGAAGATATGTTACAGGGCTATGTTGCCGGAGAGAAACTTGAGAAGCAGGTGCAGGATATGCTGCAGCATAGCTCAGGAGCATCGGTCAAGAGCAAACAGCGTGAGAAGCTTATTGAGCTGCAAGGCGCAGACGGAAATGGTGGCAGGCAGCAGTCGTGTGTGGAGACGTTGCAGACTGCCCGCTACAGGTATATAAAGGAGTTTCCGTCAGGTCAGTTCAGCGGAGCTGAGAAGTCAAATAAGGCATATGAGGAGCTGCTGGAGAAGTACGAGAAGGATTATGAGCCGGAATATGAGAGTGAGTTTGAGGAGCAGTGCAAGGTGATCTACAAAAGTCTCAGAGAGAATGTCATCGGTACAATCCACGGTGATATCAAGGCTGCAAAGCGCCATGCCTATGAGATAAACAGGCTTCTTAGGGAGACTAATTTCTCAGACAGTACCTATCAGATTAAGATAGAGCCGGCAAAGAACGAAAACGGTCAGTTCTATGATATGCTTATGGCGGAAGAACTGGACAGTAAAAATCCGGATAATGGCGGAATAGCTGGACAGATAAGCTTTGGTGAGGATGATTTTTATAAGAAATATGAGCAGAAAATTAAACTTTTGACAGACAAGTTCATGCCGCCAAGGGATGAGGATGAGCATCTGCGAATGCAGAAGCGCAAGGAAATGGAGCAGTATGCGGATTACCGCAATTATCTGTCATTCAGCATGTATGAGCAGGTAACGGACGAAAACGGTCGTGTCATCAGGGAAAACTTTGTAGATGACATGGCAGGACGTGATTCGGGCGGCGAGGGACAGAACCCTAAGTATGTTGCGCTTCTTGCGGGCTTTGCGATGCTTTATATGCAGCAGAGCAATCGTGATTCAAAGATTAAGCTGGTGCTTTTGGATGAGGCATTTTCCAAGATGGATCAGGAGCGAAGTGCGGTGTGTCTCAAGTATGCAAGGAAGATGGACTTGCAGCTGATTGTCTGTGTACCGGATGAACGTC
>OHIX01000499.1_pt1 | contig 12172 bp, 8 predicted proteins | sample 1568391 | NCBI WGS metagenome assembly OHIX01 (sample SAMEA3879541, study PRJEB24766) | human gut metagenome | biome: human-associated habitat; feature: feces | place: USA | collected 1985/1987 | reverse complement strand
TTCATCTGATTTTCGTGATATGCCGATTACTCAACGTTTGAGTCGTTATCGCGAAGGTCAAAAAGATTTCTATTTAGAACAATTGTACTATCAGTTTGGTCGTTACTTGTTGATAGCTAGTTCTCGTCCCGGCAATCTTCCTGCCAATTTGCAAGGTATATGGAATAATAAACTGGCTGCTCCATGGGATGGAAAATATACCATCAATATTAATACGGAAATGAATTACTGGCCGGCTGAAGTGACCAATCTGAGTGAAACGCACCAGCCCTTGTTCGAAATGGTGAAAGAATTATCAGTTACCGGCAGGGAAACGGCACGGACTATGTATGGATGCAACGGATGGGTGGCTCATCACAATACAGATATATGGCGTGCCACCGGTCCGGTGGATAAGGCGTTTTATGGTACATGGCCCATGGGAGGTGCTTGGTTGACTACCCACTTGTGGCAGCATTATTTATATAGTGGGGATAAGTTGTTTCTTTCCGAAGCCTATCCGGCATTGAAAGGAGCTGCTGATTTTTATCTTGATTATTTGACTGAACATCCTGAATACGGTTGGATGGTGACTGCTCCGTCCATGTCTCCGGAACATGGACCTTCGGGAGAGGATACTAAAAAAGCTTCAACGATTGTGTCAGGTTGTACGATGGATAATCAGATAATTTTCGATGTGCTTAGCAATGCATTGCATGCGTCAAGAATTCTGAAAATGTCCGCTTCTTATCAAGATTCTTTGCGGTCTATGTTAAATCGTCTGGCCCCGATGCAGATCGGGAAATACAATCAGCTACAGGAATGGCTGGAAGACTTGGATAATCCGAATGACAAGCATCGCCATATTTCTCATGTATATGGATTGTTCCCTAGTAATCAGATATCTCCTTACACCCATCCTTTGCTTTTCCAGGCAGCTAAAAACACGTTGTTACAGCGTGGCGACGAAGCTACCGGTTGGTCCATTGGCTGGAAAGTTAATCTGTGGGCCCGTTTGCTGGACGGTAATCATGCGTTCCGGATTATTAATAATATGTTGAAGCTGCTGCCTGGAGATGAAGTGAAAGAGGCTTATCCGCAAGGACGGACTTATCCTAATCTGTTTGATGCTCATCCGCCTTTCCAGATTGACGGCAACTTTGGCTATACTGCCGGTGTGGCTGAAATGTTGTTGCAGAGCCATGACGGAGCTGTACATTTGCTTCCGGCTCTTCCGGATGCCTGGGCCACAGGAAGTGTGCAAGGACTGGTTGCCCGTGGAGGATTTGTGGTGGATATGAACTGGAATGGCGTGCAGCTGGATAAAGCGAAGATTCATTCCCGTTTGGGAGGTAATTTGCGTTTACGTTCGTATGTTCCTTTGCGTGGGGTTGGATTAAAAGAGGCAAAAGGTAAGAATCCGAATGAATATTATATGCAGGCAGATATCAAAGAGCCTTTGGTTTCCAAGGAGATAAACCCGCAATACCCTGCTTTGTATAAGGTGTATGAATATGACTTGATGACAGAACAGGGACAAGATTATATAGTGGAGCGTGGGTTATAATACATGAAGATGCCCAAAGTGATTTGTGCATTATTTCACTTTGGGCACTTTTGTGAATGGAAGTGTCATGGTGTAGTTATCAGATGGCTTCCTTCTTTTCCAATTCTAATGCTCTGGGAAAAATGATATTGTTTTCCAGGTGGATATGTTCATGTAATGCCTCTTCAAATTGTTTCAATTGTTGTAAAACCAAGCGGAAGCTGGCACAAGCATCTTCAGGGGCGGTGAATCCGTTGGTTAATGAAGAGATTTTTTCAAAACGTTCTCCTTCGTGATTATGTTCATCTTCCATCACTTCGATGGGATACAGAATGGTGCCGCAATGGAATTTAGCTACTTTCAAGCCTTCCTCTTTGGCTTGGAACATTTCATAAACATAAGGAAATAATACATTCTCTTCTTTTGATAAATGATTTTCCAAATCAAGAAGCGAGTCGCGGAACAGTGCCTGGACTTGCAGTAACTCTGGATGATTCTTTGAATGCGCTTCGGTTACTTTGGTTAATAATGCTTCTATTTGCGGACCTTTGGCACGGATTCCCCGATGGTGTATTTTCAATACATAGTCTATTAATAAATCGATGGGCCATCCGGCAAAGTCAGGAGCATTACTAACCGTATTCTCTTGTAATTCATTTAATTCATGTGCTACTGCTTCGGGATCAATACCACGGTTCCGGCAGGCTTCTGCAAACGGAGTATTGCCATGGCAGCAAAAATCAATATGGTAACGGGAGAATACTTTGGTTGTATCAAAGTTGCCGGCTACAATTTGTCCGACTGTACATGAATGGTAATTTTTCTGTTTCATAATTATTCCGTTTATCCGTTCGTTAATCCCCATTTTCTCATATCACTTTCTACTGTACCGATACCGCTTACTCCAAAGTTTTCGACCAGTACTTTCGTCACGTTGGGCGAGAGGAATGCGGGTAAGGTGGGACCAAGATGAATCTCTTTTATGCCCAAACTGAGTAATGCCAGCAATACGATTACCGCTTTCTGTTCATACCAGGCGATATTGTAAACAATGGGCAGTTCATTGATGTCATGTAGCCCGAATACTTCCTTCAGTTTGAGGGCGATGACTGCCAATGAATAGCTATCGTTACATTGTCCTGCGTCCAAAACACGCGGAATGCCATTAATGTCACCTAACCCTAGTTTGTTATAACGATATTTAGCACATCCCGCAGTCAAAATGACTGTGTCTTTGGGGAGCATCTCGGCAAAAGTGGTGTAGTAATCACGACTGCGCATACGTCCGTCACAACCTGCCATGACGATGAACTTACGGATAGCTCCGCTCTTTACCGCTTCTACGACCTTGTCTGCTAGTTGTAATACCTGATTATGGGCAAAACCACCAACGATTTCTCCATGTTCTATTTCTGTCGGTGCGGCACATTGTTTGGCTGTTTCTATAATTTCAGTATAGTCCTTATGTCCTTTCTCGTCTGCTGTAATATGCTTGCAGCCGGGATATCCGGTAGAATTAGTGGTAAACATGCGTTCTTTATAAGTGGCATTGGGCAGAGGGGGAACGATGCAGTTGGTTGTGAACAGGATAGGACCATTGAACGAGGTAAACTCCTCCCGTTGTTTCCACCAGGCATTTCCATAGTTTCCTGCAAAATGTGTATATTTTTTAAATGCCGGATAGTAATGTGCAGGAAGCATTTCACCGTGAGTATATACGTCCACGCCACTGTCTTTGGTTTGTTCCAACAATTCTTCCAGATCATGCAGGTCATGTCCGCTTATCAGAATACCGGGGCGAGTACCTGTTCCTATATTTACATGGGTAATTTCCGGATTGCCATACCTGGAAGTATTTGCCTTGTCGAGCAGAGCCATTGTTCGAACGCCTATTTCACCTGTTTTCAGTGCTAATACAGTCAGTTCATCAGCCGATAAAGATTTTGTTGTAATTTGTGCGATGGTGTTCTGCATGAAACGATGAATACTTTCGTCATTATGTCCTAACCTCATGGCATGTTCCAGATAAGCAGCCATTCCTTTCAGACCATACATAATCAGTTCTTTTAAAGAGCGTAGATCCTCGTTTTGTTCACGTAATACGCCGACTGTTGCGGCTTTTGCATCATATTCATCGTGGCTGCCTTTCCAATTTAATTCATCGGCTTCCGGCAGAGGAATGTCCTTGGCAGAGGCTTGATGCTTAAGGTCATCACGTATTGCTAATCCTTTGTCAATGCGTTTCGTAATGCTTTCGTCATCGAAATTGGCATTGGTAATGGTACAGAATAAGGCGTCTACAATGAAATTGTCCACTTCTTTTTCAACGGGGAGGGAATGCTGGCGCAATTGATCCGCCACAACAGAAATTCCTCGTACTACAAAGAGCAATAAATCCATGGTACGTGCTGTAGTTGCATTTTTTCCACAAACACCTTTTAAGGTGCAACCGAAACCTTTGGCCGTTTCCTGACATTGGAAACAAAACATGTTATTCTCCATATCTTTTTTCATTTTAATGATTTCTATTACTTTTGTGCAAAAGTAGACGGTTTTCGTCTTTTAAGTTGTACCATATGTTACAGCGGATACAAATAACAGTTAAAAGAAAGTAGGATGGAACTGACAGGATTATTGCAGATGGCTCCTTTCCGGGGAATGAAAGAGGAAGAATTGGTTGCTTTCCTATTCGGACTTCCGAATAGTTTGAAGCACTTTGAACCGGGTGATATCATTGCCCGGCAAGGTGACTTATGTAAAGGGCTGTACATTCTTGCATCGGGAAGTGTACGGGCGGGAATGATAAATGATGAAGGGAAAGAACTGACGGTAGAAGAAATTGGAGCTCCTAACTTGCTGGCTTCGGCTTTTATTTTTGCCACTGAAAATCGTTTTCCCGTTAATGTAGAGGCAATAGGACCTTGTGAGGTTTTTGTAATAGGTAAAGAAAGATTTTTAGAATTTATGCGTTTGCATCCATTGATGATGCAGAATTTTTTGAAGGATATTTCGGACAGGAGTGTCTTTTTAAGCAGGAAATTGAATGAGTTTGCTTTGTTGAATTTAAAGACTCGTTTGTTGAAATATCTAGAAACACATTCTGTTATTCATAATCAGCAGGAGGTGGCGCAGAAGCTGGGAGTTACTCGTCCGTCATTGGCCAGGGCGCTGTCTGAACTGGTGAATGAAGGGAAAATAAAGAAATAAATTGAGATTTCTTTTTTATGGGTAAAGTGGAAAAACGTATCTTGTATCTTTAAGAGTTTTTGTGTGTAACCCATTCTTGTGAAAGTGTTCAAGGTGTTTTGTTATAAATACTTTGACTTTAAAGAAAAGGATCTTTGTCTATAAGGATTGGTTCTTTTGAAATGAGGACCATATTGAAATTTTCTTGATTAAAAAAGAGGGTGAATTCAAGACCCTTTATGTGATTCTTTTGTCTTGATTCACCCTTTTGGAAATATTGGGTTGGTGTGTATTCAGCATGTTACTTCATCTGAATACTTTTATCTCGTACTTTTCTCAATATTTGTTGTAATTCGAATACTTTTTCGGGATGTTCAGTCGCTAAATTCACCTTTTCACCTGCTTGTTTCATATCATATAACTGGGGAATACCTAAATAACCAGTTTCAATTTTCGGACCCCATGGAATCATTTTAGGACCATCGCTGCCTTCAATAAATTTCCAATCTTTAGTACGCACGGATAGGGTGTGATTGGATGCCTGTTCAATAACCCATGGGCGGTCTGTTTTGTCTTGTCCTAATAGATTTGCTAATCGGTTGTAGCTGTCGGGAGCACTTCCTTTCGGAATACGGGCATCTACCAGAGAAGCTAGTGATGCCAGCCAGTCTATTTGCGAAATAAGCACATCGCTGACTTCCGGCTTGTTGATGGCTTTAGGCCAGTGTACAATTACAGGAACACGAGTCCCCCCTTCAAATGCACTGTATTTTCCACCTCTCAGGTTGCCGGCAGGTTCGTGCCCGTTCAGTAACTCTTCTGCCTTGTCATCATATCCGTCGTCTACTACCGGTCCATTGTCGCTGGAAAGAATAATTAATGTGTTCTGGGTTAATCCCATTTTATCGAGGGCTTCGAGTAACTGACCTACACTCCAGTCAAATTGTGCGATAGCATCACCGCGCAGTCCCATCTTGTTTTTACCACGGAAACGATTGTGTGGAAAACGGGGAACGTGCACATCATTAGTGGCGAAATACATAAAGAAAGGCTCGTCTTTATGCTGTTTGATAAAGTCGATGGCATGAACGGTGATGGAATCGGCAATGTTCTCGTCTTTCCAAAGTGCTTTTCCGCCCCCTTTCATAAATCCGATGCGGCTGATGCCATTGACGATGGACATGTCATGTCCGTTGCTGGGATGTAGGTTATACAGTAATTCGGGATTATCTTTGCCGGTCGGTTCTCCCGGAAAGTTCTTGGTGTAACTCACTTCTATGGGATCGGACGGATCATAGTTGGCTACCTTGCCGTTTTCTATAAATACACAAGGTACACGGTCGGCTGTAGCGGCCATGATATAGTGATAGTCAAAGCCTAAGTCACCTAAAGCGGCTGGTAAAGGAGCATTCCAATCCTGCCCGCCTGTCTTGTCTCCCAGGCCCAGATGCCATTTGCCGATGGCGGCTGTAGTATATCCGGCACTTTTAAACATGTCTGCCATGGTGTATTGTTCGGGACGGATAATCATTTTTACATCTCCTGCGGCAATATCCGTGTCCGGTCTGCGCCATGCATATTCTCCTGTCAGCAAGGAGTAGCGGGATGGGGTGCTGGTAGCGGCTACGGTATGTGCATTAGTAAAACGAATGCCTTCCGATGCCAGTTTGTCAACATGGGGAGTTTCTACATTCTTGGCTCCGTAACATTTTAAATCTCCATATCCCAGGTCATCTGCCAGAATAACGATAACATTGGGCTTTTGGGGGGGCTGCGTACTGTTTTTTTGAACGGTTTCTGCTGTTGCAGAGTTACAGGCGGCTAATGAGGCAAGTAAGGATATGCCTGCATAATTTCTACTTTTCATCTCTATTTATTTAAGGTTTGATCCGGATACATGTCTATTTTCACTTTCCGGTTTCTCGACCTGAAGGTGAAGAACGACGGAAAGTTATCAAGAAAATCTTGAAGCAGCAAAAAAGAGGGCCGAAATATGATTTGAAAGTGTCTGGAATTAGATGATAATGCCCCCACCCAGTACTACATCATCCCTATAGAAAGCGGCTGCCTGTCCCGGAGCAATGGCTGTCAGCGGCTCGTGCAGTTGTACATGCAGGGTGTTATCCGGTTGCAGGGTTACTGTGCAGCGGTTGGCTTGTTTCCGATAGCGTATTTTGACGATGATGTCGTCCTTGTTTAGTAATAAAGCGGGATTGGTGATGCGCCATTCTTTCAGTCTCATTTCTGTTTTTTCCAGTGCTTTCAAGTCGCTCAGTATGACTTTGTTTTCTGCCGGAATGATTTCTTTGACAAAGACAGCCCGGTTAAGATCTATGCCCAATCCTCTCCGCTGGCCGATGGTATAGAAAGGATAACCTTTGTGCCGTGCGATAAAATTCCCCATTTCATCGAAGAATTTACCCGGTAGGATACTTCCTTCAGGTAATTCCTTATGTAGGAATGTGCGGTAGTCCATGGGGCAGAAGCAGACTCCCAGACTGTCCCGTTTATGGGCGGCTTTCAGAAAACCACGCTCTGCCGCGATTTCACGGACACGGGCTTTAGTCAGGTTGCCCATAGGGAGAAGCATACGTTGCAGGATTTCTTGTGGCAGCCCCCATAGGAAAAAGGATTGGTCTTTATCCGGGTCGGCACCGGTAGTGATGTGATAGCATCCATTGATGAAGCGCCGGCGTACATAATGTCCTGTAGCGAAGTGATAAATTCCCATTTCATCGGATATTTTCTTCAAAAGAGGCCATTTCAGGTAGTTGTTGCACAAGGTACAGGGAACCGGGGTATGACCTGCCATATATTCGTTGATGAAATAGTCAATGATGGTTTTCCGGAAGGTGTCACGAACATCGTATGTGAGATGGGGGATGTTCAGACGTTCACATAAAGCGCGGGCGTCCTCCAGATACTCTGTATCATTTTCTTTTTCATAAAAGCGGAAGGTGATGCCGGTTACTTCGTATCCTGCATCCTGCAATAGAAGGGCGGCTACGGAACTGTCTGTTCCTCCGCTCATGCCTAGTAGGACTTTATTATTGGACTCTGTTTCTCTCATCTTTATAGCAGTTTTGTGAGGATAGATGCCGGAATATCCATTTTGGAGAAGGCAAACAGTTTCTTTCCCAAATCTTTCAAAGAGGCTCCGATGTGATATACGTCGGATTGGTCTATAATAAGAAAACGGTCATGTGCCTGGCTATTAGCCCATTGGCGGAATTGGATTCCTCGTTTCGTATTTACACGGTATCCTACTGATATAATCACATCTAAATTATAATATTCTAAGTTACGGGTAATCTGTCTGTTGCCTTCTTGGCGAACTGTTCGGAAATTCCGAACGGTTGAACTTTGGATTAGTTCTTCTGATTTATAAATGTTCTTTAGATGCTCGCTTATATTGGCTTTGCTGGATTGGAATAGTTCTACTATTTGTGCCTGGGTCAGCCACACTGTTTCATCTTCAATGCGCACTTCCATCCTCACTGATTCATCCGGCTGGTAGAGTATGATTTCTCCTTGTTGTTCCATGTGTTCGATTTTTTGAGTACAAAGCTAGCAAATATAAATCAGACTGATCTTGTTTTCAGGTTATAATTGAAATGTAGGATGGGAAATGAAACTCCGATGACAATCTATATGATAGTGCCATCGGAGTTCTGACATACTCTTCTTATTAAGGAAGGAATGCTTGCTATGTTTTTATTTTACCGGCATCAATGTGAATCCCCAATGATATTCCTTATTGGCGGGTAGGGTATGTTCCGGCAGAGGGCGGTCTCCCCAGCTGTCATAACCGGCTACACCTTGTTGCTTCATATCAATACATACTTCCACAAAATTACGTGGGGTGATATCATTGACATGTGTCATGCGGCGTATTACATTTTTAGCTTTTTCCTCATTATGGTTAGCAACTTCTTCGGGAGTGAAGTTAGTCCACTGACGGGGACGGCTGATAGCTTCTTCCGAGTCAAAGTCCTCTACGGAGTTGCGCAGGGCATTGAATCCGATAGTGCTGTCGGCACGTATTAACAATCCTTTTCCGCCTTTGTGGGTCAGTTCTACCCAACGGGTGTCGGTGCGGTGTCCGTTTTCTTGCGGACGGACATAGTTGTTGGTGTACATCTGGTCGGCTGTAGTGCGGTAGAGATCAACGAAACTGCTTGCATTACGGTCGATGTAGTTTTCACCCGGTCCGCGTCCGAAATATTCTACCTGGTTCATATCGGATGGCAAATGGAAACGTACACCGATACGTGGTACGTTCAGTTTGGAAGAGGCAAGGCGTTGAGCATCCTGTCCCGGTGTGAAAGTGGCCATTAAGGTAGCTTCTGATACTTCCGTGTCGGCAGCCTTCATATCGGTAGAAGTAAAGGTGATGCCTGCATGAACCACACCGTCGGGATAGATGGTATATTTCATGATGTACAGATTGCCTGCCGCCAGTAGGTAATTGACTGTTAATACGGTCTTGTTGCCGTCTGTTGTTGTGGTAACATCTGCTACATTGAAATTCTTGCTGGACTGTTTCCATATTTGCTCGCGCTTAGGCCCACCGTTACCATAATCATTGTCCGTCGGTGCGCGCCAGAAGTTAGGCTGAATACCAAAACCTTCAGCGAAATATTCTGTACCGTTTACTTTGTATGAAGTCACGAGTCCGCTTTTCTTGTTGAAAACGAACTGCATACGTGGTGATAATACGGTGATGATGTCACCATCCGTGCTGACGGTAGTCTTGCCGCTTGCTTTATGTCCGGTCATAGCCAATGGTTCTATGGGCAGGCGGAATTGTTCGGAAGCAATATCGTGTCCTGCAGGAATCAAGGGCTCCGGTTCTGTGGTGGTAACTACAAAATCTACAAAATATTCTGTGCCGGCCTTGGGTTTCAATCCGTTGAGGTTGATGTTCAGTTCTTTGGAACCTTGCGGTTCGATATCTAATGATACTTTTCCGCCTTTGATTGTTTTTCCGTTTGCCTTTACGGTATAACTGATCATATACTTTTTCAAGTTGGTGAAGTAGAAACGGTTTTTTACCAGGAATTTGCCGGCAGCCGGGTCGATGGCTTCGAAACCTACATTCTGATGTGCATATTTCACTTCTGTCATGGCCGGATGCGGAGTGCGGTCCGGAGCTACGATTCCATTGCATAGGAAGTTTCCGTCGCTGGGTGCATTGGTTCCGTAATCACCTCCGTAGGCCCAGTAGGTACGTTCATTTTCGTCTGTTTCCAGAATACCTTGGTCTACCCAGTCCCAAATGTAACCGCCTTGCAGGTTCGGGTACTTGTAGATTGCTCTCCATTGTGCTGCCAGATTACCATTGGAATTGCCCATAGCGTGTGAATATTCGGATGGTGCGATGGGACGGTCGCTGCCTTTCTTGCCTATTTCTTCCAGCCAGGCGGCACTGGGGTATTGGGGTACATACATATCTGTGTTCCATTCCCAAAGGGCGCGTTCATAATTTACAGGACGGTTCATGCCTTTTACTTCGCGTTCTTTCAGCCATAAATAGGTCTGATAGAAATTATAACCGTTTCCGGCTTCGTTTCCTAATGACCAGATGGCTACAGAGGGATGGTTTTTGTTACGCTCGTACATATTAATGGTACGGTCCATGTGCGGCTTCAGCCATTCGGGATGGTTGCCCAATGTTCCGCCCCGGCTTAAGTTATAATACATACCGTGGCTTTCGATGTTGGCTTCATCATATACATAGATACCATATTCATCACACAATTCATAGAACTTGCGGTCTTGCGGATAGTGGCAGAGGCGCACGCTGTTGATGTTGTTCTGTTTCATCAGGGTGAAGTCCTTGCGCATCAGCTCTTCGGGAACATAATGTCCTGTTTCGGGATTATGTTCGTGTATGTTTACACCTTTCAGCTTGATGGGTTGGCCGTTGACGAACAAGCAAACGTATGGTTTGCCGTTTTCGGCTATCTGATCGGTTGGTTTGATCTCGAAACGGCGGAAACCTACCGTATAAGGAATGATTTCGCTTGTTTTTTCTCCGTCTTTCAGAGATATCAGTAACCGATACAGGTTAGGGTGTTCTGATGTCCAGGTCTTGACGTTGCTGAGGGCGGCTTCAAAAGAGATGCTCTTCTGCCCGTCTGCTGTAACAGGACAGGGGGTGTTACCTTCTGCAACCACTTTCTTTGCGGCATCCAGCAATTCGTATGCTACGGTTACCTCTTTGTTGGCTGCTGTATGGTTGGTTACGTCCACATTCAGTTTGAAGATACCATTCTTATAAGTGTCGTCCAGTGTAGACACCACATTGAAATCTTTGATGTGGGTTTTGGGCTGTGAGAACAGGAATACATCACGTTCAATACCGCTCATGCGCCAGAAGTCCTGGCATTCCAGATAAGAACCGGTACTCCAGCGGAATATTTTGATGACCAGCGAGTTTTTGCCGGGTTTCAGGTAGTTGTTGATTAAGAATTCTGCCGGATTCTTGGAGTCTTCGCTGTATCCCACTTCCTGTCCGTTGACATACACGTATACACCGGATTTTGCTCCTTCCAAACGGAGGAATATGTCGCGTCCATCCCAATCGGCGGGAATTTCGATATCACGCTGATACACACCGACCGGATTGGTTTCGGGTAACTGCGGCGGTTGTGGATTTCTGGGTTTGAATTCGTATCCATGATTGGTGTAGATGGCCACTCCGTAGCCCTGTACTTCCCAGTTGCCGGGTACTTTAATCTCCTTCCAGGCTATGTTGGCATCCGGTTGCTCAATGTTGGCAGGCAGATCTTTGTATGCATCTGCATAATAAAAGTTCCATGTACCGTTTAGTAGTTTGTAATAAGGGCTGTTCTCATACTCGCCGGTCAGTGCCTGGTTCCGGTTGTCGTAAGTCATGAAAGCTGTGCGTGGATATTCCTTGTTGACGGCTACGGTCTGAATATCTTTCCAATAAGGTAGTTTTGTATCTTCCGCATGAAGAACTTGTGTTGAATATGCGCATACAGCAGCGCTGATCAGGAATTTAAATAAGGTTGTCATTTTAGGTTTCATAGGTTCAAATAGAAAAATGAAGAAGAAAGGGCGCTAGTACCGGCGCCCCTTTCCTTAAGTCCTTTTATGTAAAATAGCAATTATTTAATTGCGTCTGCCAGTTCAGCACCTGGTTTGAACTTGGTTACTTTTTTAGCAGGAATAGTAATCGTTGCTTTTGTGGATGGGTTGATACCTGTTCTTGCACTTCTTTCAGCAACAGAGAATGTTCCGAATCCGATTAATGATACTTTGTCCCCTTCTTGGAGGGCCTTTGTTACAGTTGAAACGAAAGCTTCAACTGCTTTTTTTGCGTCGACTTTGCTCAAGCCGGCTTCAGCGGCGACTGCGCTGATAAGATCTGCCTTATTCATAACGAAAATGATTAATTATTAAATGTAACACAAAAGTTTTACCAAAATCAGT